>ENA-OFCD01000021-OFCD01000021.1-metagenomes-genome-assembly--contig:-NODE-21-length-96965-cov-7.308895_pt1 | contig 96965 bp, 80 predicted proteins | sample MGYA00153392_OFCD01 | MGnify analysis MGYA00153392 | reverse complement strand
CCGTTCGAGCTCGATGCGCAGCTCCGCGATCCCCGTCCCCGTGCGTGCCGACACGGCCAGCAGCGGTACGTCGGCGAGGCCCGCGCGGTCCAGCAGGCCCCGCAGGTCGGCCAGGCAGGCCGTCCGCGCTGCCGGCTCGAGCCGGTCGACCTGGTTCAGCACGACGACCAGGACGCCCGCGTGGGTGGCGTACGGCCGTAGGTAGCGCTCATGGACCGCCGCGTCGGCGTACTTCTGCGGATCCAGGACCCACACCAGCACGTCGACGACCTCGACCAGCCGATCGACCTCGAGCCGGTGGTCCAGCGCGGTCGAGTCGTGGTCGGGCAGGTCGAGCAGCACCAGCCCGTCGAGCGTGCGGGAGGGGCTGGTCACCAGGTGCCGGCGGGGCGCGCCCAGCCAGTCCAGCAGCGCCGCCCGGTCGGCGGTGGAGGACCAGACGGCGGCGTGCGGGGTGCCGGTCGTGGGGCGCCGGACACCCGGGGGCGACACCTCGGCGCCGACAAGCCGGTTGAACAGCGAGGACTTGCCGCTGCCGGTGGCACCGGCGAGCGCCACGACGGTGGCATCGCCGAGTGCGGTCCGGGCGCCCGCCTTCGTCAGTACCGCCCGGGCCGGTGCGACAGCCTGCGCCGGCAGGTGGCCGTCAGCGGCGGCGACGGCCGCACGCAGCCCGGCCAGCCGGTCGGCGAGCGCAACCTCCCGACCTCTCACGGCGTACGCCGGGACACCGCGAGGCCGGCCAGGGCGACGCGCAAGCCGGCAGCGGTGTCCGGCGCAGGCACGACGGCATCGACCAGCGCTGTGAAACGCAGCCGCTCGGCTGCCAGCAGCCGGTCGGCGCGCTCCACCAGATCCTGGCGGGCGTGGGTCGCCAGCGCACGGACCGCGGCGTCGCCGAATACCGCCTCGAGCACCTTCTGGCTCACCGCGCTCGTCCCGCCGGCGACCGCGACCTCCGCCCCGGACAGGCCGCCGGTCTGGGCGAACACCGCCACCATCACCGCGAGGCCGGCTCCGTTGACGCCGAAGGACAGCGCGCGAGCGGTCGCACGCTTGTCCTGGCCCTGCTCCCGCACCAGCTCGAGCACCCGACCCTGCCAGGCCCGCACCTCACGGGCGGCCGCCTCCGCGAAGGCCGCAGAGGACCGGTCGAGCTCCTGCTCACGGCCGGCGAGCAGCGCCGCGCCGCCCGGGGTGGCCCGCCAGGTGGTCACGGTCCGCTCCGCGGCCCGGTCCGCGGCGGCCCGCAGCAGCGACTCGACGCTGGACTCCAGCGCGCCAGCCACCCCGTCAGCCGCAGACACCCGGCCGGAGAAGACCGAGCCCACCCGGTCGCGGAGCCGGCCGACCCGTGACTCCAGGCTGCGCATCCACTCGCCGGTACCGACGAAGTCCTGCCACCGGGCCAGTACCTCGCCGCGCAGCAGTGACCCGGAGCGCACGCCGTCGTCGACGTCGGCCCCCGCGGCGGCGTACGCGGAGGTCGCCGCCGCGGCGAGCGCGCGGGCCGCAGCGTCCTGGGCGGCAACCGCGTCGACCAGTACACCGACCCGACCGGCGAGGCTGTCGAGCGCACCACTCAGGGTCTGGCGTACGACGGCCGCCCGGGCCTCGGCGTCACCGGCCAGCCCGTGCAGCCACTGGCGCACCGGGGCGACCTGGTCGCCCGGCAGCAGGCCCGCCTCGAGCCGCCGCTCCTGGATCACGAACAGCGTCGCCTTACCGAGCCCGGCCTTCCCGAGCATCGCCCGCAGATCCTCCCCGACCTCCTCGACGGCCTCGGGGGGCACCCGGTCGAGCACCACGGCGAGCGCGGTCGCGCGCTCCTGCGCGGTACGCAGCAGGTCCCACGGCACCGCGTCGGCGTACCTGGCAGCCGTGGTCACGAAGACCCACAGGTCGGCGGCGGCAAACAGCTGCCCGGCCAGGTCGCGGTTGGTCGTGACGACACTGTCGACGTCGGGCGCGTCGAGCAGGGCCAGTCCGGCTGGCAGGGACGGCAGGGCGACCAGCCGCAACGAGCCGGCGCCCGCGTCGGTGCCGGCCCCGGTGACCCGGGCCAGCGACGGGAGCACCCGGTCGCCCTCGAACCAGTGCCGGTCGGCCGGGGCGCACACCAGCACCGGCGCGCGGGTGGTCGGCCGCAGGACCCCGGCCGGCGAGACCTCGGCGCCGAGCAGCGTGTTGACCAGGGTCGACTTGCCGGCGCCGGTGGAGCCACCGACGACCGCCAGCAGAGGCGCGTCGATCTGCCGCAGCCGCGGCAGCAGGTAGTCGTCGACCTGGGCCACGACCGCCTTGGCCGTCCGCGCCGCCACCGCCGAGCCCGGAGCCGCGAGACCGACTCGCACGGCAGCGACGGCGTCGCGCAGCCCCACCAGGGCGGTCGCCGCCGGCGCGTCGTCCTTGCGCGGCTCGCTCACGCGGGCCAGCCTGCCTGACGTCCGGGTCGGGGCCCTCACGGGTCGCCCTCCGCGATCACCGGCGTTCGAATCACCAGTCGAACGGGTCCGGGCTGCGGAAGTCGCCGACCGGGTCGGCGTCTGCGTCGTGGGCGACCAGCAGGTCGTGCAGGGCGTCCCAGACACCGGGGGCCGCGGCGAGGACCATCGGGTAGCCGGCCGGCCGGCCGCGCAGGCCGCCGAGCCGCGCCCCCGCCTCGGTGGCGACCAGACCGCCCGCGGACAGGTCCCAGGGCGAGAGACCCTGCTCGTAGTAGGCATCGACCCGTCCGGAGGCGACCGCGCACAGGTCCAGCGCCCCCGCGCCGATCCGACGCAGGTCGCGGACGGCCGGCAGGACCGTCGGCAGGATCGCGGCCTGGGCGGACCGGCGCCGGGCGTCGTAGCCGAAACCGGTCGCGACCAGCGCCCGCGACAGGTCGGTCAGCCGGTTGCACGTGAGGGTCTGGCCGTTCAGGGCGCTGCCGCGCCCCCGTACGGCCGTGAACAGCTCATTTCTGGAGGGGTCGAGGACGACCCCCACGACGGTGCCTCGCTCATCCTCGACACCGATCGAGATGGCCCACTGCGGCAGGCCGTACAGGTAGTTCACGGTGCCGTCGATCGGGTCGACCACCCAGCGCAGCCCGGTGCTGCCGGTCCGGCCGGCCCCCTCCTCGCCGAGCAGGCCGTCGTCGGGGCGGGCGGCCCGGATGCCCTCCACGAGCAGCCGCTCGACCGCCCGGTCGGCGGCGGTCACCACATCGGTCGGGCTCGTCTTGGTCGTGTCGGCCCGGATCCCGGCGCGCATGGACAGCGCCAGCGCGCCGGCGGAGCGGGCCAGAGCGGTCGCGGTCGCGAGCAGGCCGTCGAGGTCGGGTTCCACCGCGCCCAATATCCTCCGTTCCCAGTGTCCTGCGCGCCGGCGGGGGCGCCCCCGGATGGCGACCGGCGTGCCCTTCGTAGTAGAACGACGTTCGGTTTCACACCCACCATCGGCTCGAGGAGACCCCGTGGACCTGCGCTACAGCCCGGAGGACGAGGACTTCCGTCGTGAGCTGCGGTCGTGGCTGGCGACCGCCCTGCCGCAGGAGATGCGCGAGCCGGCCTTCTGGGCGGCCAAGACCGACGATGAGCGGTTCGCGGTCAGGCGGGAGTGGGAAGCCGGCAAGGCCGAGGCCGGCTTCGCGGGGATCCTGTGGCCGACGGAGTACGGCGGCCGCGGCGGGACGCCCACCATGAAGGCGGTCTATGACCGTGAGATGGCGCTGGCCAACGCACCGACGACGGTCAACCCGCTCGGGCTGACCTTCCTCGCCCCGACCGTCATGGCGCTGGGCACCGAGGAGCAGAAGCGCTCGATCATCAAGCCGCTGCTGCACAACGAGGTGATCTGGTGCCAAGGCTTCTCCGAGCCCGGTGCGGGGTCCGACCTCGCGGCGCTGCAGATGAAGGGTGAGCGCCAGGGTGACGAGTACGTCCTGAACGGCCAGAAGATCTGGACCACCAACGCGATGCACGGCGACAAGATCTTCGCGATGGTCCGTACCGGCGACTCCGGTGGCAGCAAGCACGCCGGCATCTCGATGCTGATGATCGACATGCACCAGTCGGGCGTCGAGGCCCGGCCCCTGAAGCAGATGACCGGCGCCGAGGAGTTCGGCGAGGTGTTCTTCACCGACGCGACCTGCCCGTCGGACGAGGTGCTCGGCGGCGAGGGCAACGGCTGGCAGGTCGCCATGCTGCTGCTCAGCTTCGAGCGCGGCAGCTCGGCGATCGGTCAGTACACCGAGTTCCACCGGCAATGGCAGCAGGTCGTCGCCCTTGCCCACCGGATCGACCGCGACACGGCGCGCGGCGGCCGCGTCAAGGCGGCCGATGACCCGGTGCTGCGCCAGCAGCTGGCGAATGCGCTGGTGGAGCTGGAGTGCCTGAAGTACCACTCCTGGCACATCCTCACCCAGACATCCAAGGGCAAGGACCTCGGCTTCGAGGCCTCGATGACCAAGATCATGTGGTCGGAGACGTTCCGTCGGGTCAGTGACACCTACGAAGCCGTGCTGGGCACCGGCTTCCAGGTGCCGGACCCGCAGCCCGGCATGTCGCTGACGGAGCTCACGACGCTGGCCATGTGGTCGCGATCATGCACGATCTGGGGTGGCTCACAGCAGGTCCAGCGCAACATCGTCGCCGAGCGCGTGCTCGGCCTCCCCCGCTAGGAAGGTCTGCCAGTCATGGAGTTCGCCCTGGACGACGAGCAGCGCGCCCTGCAGGACGCCGTCCGCTCCTACCTGCGCGACCGCTTCGGCCCGGCGCAGGTCCGGGCGTTGTACGACGGGACTGCCGGCAGCGGCTCCGACGACGGCGTACCGGCTGCGCTGTGGAAGGCGATCGGGGAGCAGGGTTGGCTCGCCGTGCTGGTCCCCGAGGCGTACGACGGGATCGGCCTGGGGCTGCTCGACGCCGCCGTCATCGCCAGAGCGTTCGGCGCCGGCACGGTGCCCGGGCCGTGGCTCGGCACGATCCTGGTCGGGGAGGCGATCCGGCTGGCCGGCAGCAAGACGCAGCAGGCCGACCTGCTTCCCCGCCTGGCCGCCGGCGAGGTGAAGGGGGCCGTTGCTCTGCTCCGCGCCGGGTCGGCCACCGCCCCCGCCGCGAGCGTCCGGGATGACGCGCTGTCCGGCGACCTCGGGCTGGTGGAGTACGCCGCGGTCGCCGACACGCTGGTCGTCGCGGCGCTCGACGCGGGCGGCGCGGCCGGCCTCTACCTCGTCGACCCGAACGGCGCCGGTGTCACGCTGGTCGACCACGAGGTGCTGGACCGGACGACCCGGCTGCAGACCGTCGTGCTCGACGGGGCGCCCGGCGACCGGCTCGATGCCGGCGGCAACGATGTCCTGCGCGACCTGCTCGACCGGGCCGCGGTGCTCGCCGCCAACGACCTGGTCGGCACCGCCCGCAAGGCGATCACCGACACCGTCGAGTACGACAAGACCCGCGTGCAGTTCGGCAAGCCGGTCGGCTCCTTCCAGGCGATCAAGCACGACCTCGCCGACCTGCACATCGCCGTGACGATGGCCGAGCACGCGGCCCTGTACGCCGCCCACGCCCAGGACGTCGACGCCGACGACCGGCAGCTCGCCGCCTCCATTGCCAAGGCGAAGGCCGGCGACGCAGCCAACGCGGCCACCGCGGCGATGATCCAGTACCTCGGTGGCATCGGCTACACGTGGGAGCACGATGCCCACTTCGCCTTCAAGCGCGCCAAGCGCCTGGAGTTCACCTACGGCGACGCCAGCCAGCACCGCGAGCGGATCGCACAGCTCACGGTGGACCGGCTGTGGGGCGGCGACGGTCCGAGTGGCGTCACGCCCGGTGGCTCGGCCGGCGTCCAGGGCACGGGAGTGGCTGCGGGCGCAGCGTGAGCGGTCAGGTCGCGCTGATCACCGGTGGGGCATCGGGCTTCGGGGCCGAGGTCGCCCGTCAGCTGGTCCGCCGCGGCGACGCCGTCGTGCTCATCGACATCGACGAGGCGGGCGGGCAGGCGGTCGCCGATGAGGTCGGCGGCCACTTCCTGGCCTGCGACGTCTCGGACTTCGATCAGGTCGTGGCGGTGACGCTGGCCGCGGAGCAGGTGCACGGCGGGCTGGACCTGGTGTTCCTCAACGCGGGCATCTCGACCGGCTGCGGCGTCGCGGACGACTTCGACGTGCTGCGTTACCGCCGGGCGATGGGCGTCAACCTCGACGGCGTCGTGTTCGGCGCACACGCCGCGATCCCGGCGCTGCGGCGCCGCGGCGGTGGCTCGATCGTCGCGACCGCCTCCATGGCCGGGCTGACGGCGACGTCGTTCGACCCGGTGTACGGCGCCAACAAGCACGCCGTCGTGGGCTTCGTACGCGCGCTCGGGCCGGCCCTTGCGCACGAGCGCATCCGGGTCAACGCGTTCTGCCCGGGATTCGCCGAGACGCGGATCATCACCGGGATCAAGGAGCACCTGCACGCCAGCGGCGTGCCGATCATCCCGGCCGACGTTGCGGGACGCGCCGTCCTGCAGGCCTTCGACTCCCCCGACACCGGCCAGGCGTGGCTGCTGCAGGCGGGTCGGGAGCCGGTGCAGTACCGCTTCCGCGGCGTGCCCGGGCCGCTGGACGCCGAAGGCAACCCCGCGAGCCCCCTCGACCCCGCAGGTGTGCCCACCGGCATGGGCTAGCCGCCGCCTTCCCGCCGCCGCCGCCCTCACGGAGATTGTGTGCTTAGTTTCAAGAGTTAGCACCAAATGTCTGGGGATATTCCGCATGCTGAGCGTGGCGGAGTCGGCCGGGGGCCGACATTGTGTGCTTGATCCTCAAGATGATGCACACAATGTCGGCGGGATAAGCGACAGGCGCCCCGTCCGATGCGCTGGGCCTGTCCGACCGCCCCAGGGCCGCCGCGGTCGCCCGGAAGCAACTGGCGCTCACAGGGTCCTACTACCTCTGGTCCCTATCGCGCCGGCTGCCGTTCTGGGACGGTGTCCTACAAGGCGCGCCGCGCCGCGACAGGAGGAGTCGACGTGCCTGACGTCCCGGCCCGTCCCGTCGTCAGCCCACCCGGCACGTCGTCGTCCTGGAGGACGCCATGAGCACCCGCCCCACCCCCACCCGGCGTCAGCTGGCGCTGGCCGCACCCGTCGTGCTCGTCCTGCTCACTGCCGCCTGTGGCAGCACCAACTCGGCCTCGACGCCTGCCCCCGCGGCGGCTGCCTCCTCGGCGGCCCCGGCAGCCGCCGCGGGTGAAACGCTGAGTGCCGTGGTCGGCGAGGGCGATGCGTTCACCATCGACCTCAAAGATTCCTCCGGGGCAGCCGTGACCACGCTCAAGGCCGGTACGTACCAGATCAAGGTCAAGGACGCGTCCAAGATCCACAACTTCCACCTGACCGGTCCCGGGGTGGAGCAGAAGACCAGCGTGCCTGACATCGTGGACACGACCTGGACGGTCACCCTCACAGCCGGCAGCTACACCTACCGCTGCGACCCGCACAAGAACATGACGGGCTCGTTCACCGTCACCTGAGCCTAGGCGCGTACCAGCGACTCCCGGTTCAGCTCGGCCGTCGAGGCGTGCCCCGACAGCCCAGCCTGCAGGTCGAGGTCGGCCAGGAAGCAGCGCAGCACATGGTGGACGCCTGCCTGGCCGGCCAGGCCCAGGCCATGCACCCAGGGCCGGCCGAGCAGGACCGCAGCGGCACCGAGCGCGAGCGCCTTGCACGCGTCGGCGCCGGTGCGTACGCCGCTGTCGAACAGCACCGGCAGGTCCCCGGCGGCGTCGACGATCCCGGGCAGCGCGTCGAGCGAGCCGATCGCCCCGTCGACCTGCCGGCCACCGTGGTTGCTGCAGACGACCGCCTGCACACCGGCGTCGGCTGCGTGGCGTACGTCGTCGGGGTGCTGGATCCCCTTCAGCACGACCGGTAACGACGTCTGCGACCGCAGCCAGGCCAGGTCGTCCCAGGTCAGCGTCGGGTTGTTGAACACGCTGACGAACTTCAGCACGGCCGCGGCCTGGTCGCCGGCACGCAGTCCGCGCAGAAAGACCGGGTCGGACAGGAAGTTGGCGATGCCGTGTCCCTGCAGGAACGGCAGGTACCCGGTCGCCAGGTCCCGGGGGCGCCAGCCGAGCTGCCAGGTGTCCAGCGTCACGACGATGGCGTCGTAGTCGGCCGCCTCGGCGCGCTGCACGAACGAGGCCGCCAGCTCGGGGTCCGACGGCCAGTACAGCTGGAACCACTTCGGCCCGTCGGCCGCGGCCATGACGTCCTCCATCGCGTGCGAGGCGGCCGTCGACACCACCATCGGCACGCCCAGGCCGGCTGCGGCCCGGGCGACCGCCAGCTCAGCGTCGGGATGCACGATCGACAGCACCCCGACCGGGGCGAGCATCACCGGCGCCGGCATCGACGTCCCCAGCAGCGTCGTCACGTGGCTGCGGGCGGCCGGGATGCCGCGCAGCATCCGCGGTACCAACCGCCAGTGGGCGAACGCCTCGCGGTTGGCGAGCGCGGTGTCCTCAGTACCGGCCGAGCCCTCGACGAAGCCGATGGCCTGCGGCGACATCACGGCGTGGGCCGCGTCGCGGACCGCACGCCAGCCGAACGGCAGGGGCGGCTGCTTGCCGAGCATCCCGTTGAGGTAGACCTCGTTCTGGTAGTCCGCGAAAGCGCTCATAACCCGACCCTGCCACGAGGTGCTGTGTGATCGACCCGACAGGCCCTGACCGCATGCGCTATCGCGCGCAGGACCCGTGCGGCCCGATGCTGGACCGGTTGCGCTGCCAGCAGGGCTTGTGGCTGCATACGGAGGCCCTTCCCGCGACCGGCCTGCAGCACACCGCGGCGTGAGCGTCGCCGTCGTCCTCGGCGCAGGCGGCCTGGTCGGCCAGGCCTTCCACCTCGGCGCGCTGATGGCGCTGATGGACGGAGCCGGCTTCGACGCGAGGGACGCGTCCGTTCTCGTCGGCACCAGCGCGGGCTCCCTGGTCGCGGCCGGGCTCGCCGGTGGGCTGTCCGCGCACGAGCTCGCGGCCCACGTACTCGGGCGCCCGGCACCGGACCCGCGCCAGCCGGCGCCGGCGCAGGACCCGGGCCTGCCGATGCCCAGGCAGGGGCGGCGCATCTCGCGGGACCTCCCGCTGCGCCTGCCGGACCAGCCGGCGCCCACGCCGGGCCGCGGGCCGCTCTCACCCGGGGCGCTGCTCGCCGCCGCGAGGCACCCCCTGACCACCCGTCCGGGGGCCCTGGCGGCGGCCCTGCTGCCCGCCGGCGCCCGCAGCACCGACCCGGTCGCGCGCGGTGTACGGCGGCTGCACCCGTCCGGCTGGCCCGACCGTGACCTACGGATCTGCGCCGTACGAGCCCGCGACGCCAGGCGGGTGGTGTTCACCGGCGACGGCGAGGGACCCGACGACCTGGGCACCGCGGTGGCAGCCTCGTGCGCGATCCCCGGTTGGTTCGCCCCGGTGCGCTCGGGCGGCGAGACCTACGTCGACGGCGGCGCGCACTCCCCCAGCAACGCCGACGTCGTGCTCGCCGACCGACCTGACCTGGTCGTGATCATCAGCCCGATGTCGGCTGAGCGGCCCGCGCTGCGCGCCGACCTCGGCCTGCGCCTGGCGGTACGCAGCTACCTCGCCGCCGAGGTCGTCCGGCTACGCCGGGCGGGCAGCCGCGTCGTCGTCCTGCAGCCAGGCCCCGGTGACCTGCAGGTGATGGGCAGCAACCCGATGCGGGGGGACGGCCTGGGCGCAATCGTCGACCGTGCGGCGGCCAGCACCCGCAAGCGCCTCGAGGGCGACCTCCACCTGCTCGGCTGACCCGTCGAGCCGGGGTGCTTCGATCCCCTGCGTGCCCCCACAGCCGAGCAGCCTGATCATCGGGAACTGCTCGGGGTTCTACGGCGACCGGGCCAGCGCCATGCGCGAGGTCCTGACAGGGGGCCCGGTCGACGTCCTGACCGGCGACTACCTCGCCGAGCTGACGATGCTCATCCTGTACCGCGCCCGCATCAAGGACCCGGCCAAGGGCTTCGCCACCAGCTTCCTGCGTCAGCTCGAGCCGCTGCTCGCCACCGTGTGGGAGCGCGGGACGAAGGTCGTCGTCAACGCCGGCGGCCTCGCGCCCGCCGCGTGCGCCCAGGCCGTTCGCGACCTCGCGACAGCCCTGGGGCTGTCGCTCGAGGTGGCCCACGTCGAGGGCGACGACCTGCTGGCCAAGGTGCCGGAGCTGCGCCTGCAGCACCTGGACACCGGTGAGGAGCTATCGGCGGCGCCGCTGACCGCCAACGCCTACCTCGGGGGGTGGGGCATCGCGGCAGCGCTCGACGGCGGCGCGCAGGTCGTGGTCACCGGCCGGGTCACCGACGCCTCGCTGGTCCTCGGGCCGGCCGCGTCGCACTTCGGCTGGGGTCGCGAGGACTGGGACCGTCTCGCCGGCGCGGTCGTCACGGGCCACCTGCTCGAGTGCGGTACGCAGGTCACCGGCGGCAACTACAGCTTCGTCCAGGACGAGGTGCCGAACCCGCTGCGAATGGGCTTCCCGCTGGCCGAGGTCTTCCAGGACGGCTCCGCCCTGATCACCAAGCACCCCGGTACCGGTGGCGCCGTCACCGTCGGCACCGTCACGGCTCAGCTGCTGTACGAGATCGCCGGGCCGCGGTACGACGGACCCGACGTCGTCGCGGACTTCTCCACCGTCCGGCTCGAGCGCATCGGCACGGACCTGGTCCGGGTCAGCGGGGCGCGCGGCGAGCCGCCGAGCGGCCGGGTGAAGGTCGCCCTGACGATGGCAGGCGGCTTTCGCAACCGGATGGAGTTTGTACTCACCGGCCTCGACATCCAGGGCAAGGCCGCACTCGCTCTCGCCGGGCTCGCCGATGCCTACCCGCACCCCTTCGACGCCACCGTCGTGCGCCTGGACCGCGAGGACGCCCCCACCAACGAGCAGGCCGCCGCGCTGCTGCGCGTCCACGTTCGCGACAGCGACGCCAAAAAGGTCGGCCGGGTGTTCTCCGACGCGGCCGTGCAGCTCGCGCTCGCCAGCTACCCGGGGTTCACGCTGACCAGCCAGCCCACCGACGCCCAGCCGTACGGCGTGTACTGGCCCTCGCTGGTCGACGCCGCCGACGTCGAGCAGGTGGTGGTGCACGTCGATGGCCGCCGGCAGCTGGTGCCGCACACACCCGCCGGTCCGGCGCCCGGCGTCGCCGAGCCCGAACTGCCCGCGCCGGTCGAGGGCGCCACCCGCAAGGCCGCGCTGGGGACGGTGCTCGGCGCCCGGTCCGGCGACAAGGGCGGTAACGCCAACATCGGCTTCTGGGGCCGCACCGACGAGGCCGGCGCGTGGCTGCAGCGCTTCATGACCCCGGCCCGCTTCCGCGAGCTGCTGCCCGAGGCCGACGGCTTGCCTGTCGAGGTCTTCCGGCTGCCCAACCTGCGAGCGGTCAACGTCGTGGTTGTCGGCCTGCTCGGCGAGGGCGTGGCCGCCAGCAGCCGGTTCGACCCGCAGGCCAAGGGGCTCGGGGAGTACCTCCGGTCGCGCCGCGCGCACATCCCCGTCAGCCTGCTGGAATGACCCGAACCTTCGACGTCGCCGTGGTCGGCACAGGACCGGCCGGAGCGGCGGCGGCCCGTGCGGCGGCGGCTCGCGGCGCCTCCGTGCTGTTGCTGGAGCGCGCCGGCCTGCCGCGTTACAAGCGCTGCGGCGGCGGCCTGATCGGCGCCTCGCAGCGGGCCGTCCGCGAGACCGGCCTGGACCTACCGGCGCTCTCGCGTGACGATGTCGGCCGGATCACGTTCACCTCCGACGGGCGGCGGCGTTTCACGCGGAAGGCGCCGGCCTTCCTGCCGATGGTGCTACGGGCCGAGCTCGACGCCGCACTCGTGGACGCCGCGGTCGCCGCCGGCGCCGAGCTGCGCACCTTGACGACGGTCACGTCGTACGACCAGCACGACGGGCTCGTCGTGCTCGGGACATCCGGTGGCCAGGTACACGCCCGGGCGGTCGTCGGCGCGGACGGCTCGCAGGGTCGAGCGGCCGCGTACGTCGGGGTCAGCTGTGATCAGGTCGACCTCGGGATGGAGGCCGAGCTGCCGATGCCGACCGGCAGCGACTGGGCCGGCCACGTGCTGCTCGACTGGGGACCGGTGCCCGGGTCCTACGGCTGGGTGTTCCCCAAGGGAGACATGCTCACCGTGGGCGTGATCGGCGCGCGCAGCCGCGGGGCGGCGGTCCGGGCGTACTACTCCACTTTCTTGCTGCGGCTCGGCCTGGACCCGGCGACGGCGCTGCACGACGGCGGCCACCTCACCCGGGTGCGCGCCCCGGGCTCGCCGCTGCGCCGCGGGCGGGTGCTCGTCGCCGGTGACGCCGCCGGGCTGCTGGAGCCCTGGACCCGCGAGGGCATCTCGTTCGCGCTGCGCTCGGGCGCCCTGGCCGGCGCCGCGGCGGCCGGCGACGTCACCGCGTACGACGGCGCTGTCGAGCGCGAGCTCGGCCCGGAGATGACCGCTGGCCGCGAGGCGTTGCGGGTCTTCACCAGGCACCCGGGGACCGTGCACACGGTCATGCGCGCTCTGCCGGGCATGTGGGACCTGTTTGTCCGGCTGGTGTCCGGCGAGACCTCGCTGCCCGAGCAGCTGGCCCGGCGGCGCATCCGCGCGCTGGTCCACGTGCTCGGCTGACCGGGCGCCCCGGGCGCGGCGAACGAATGCACCGGCTCGGCGGACGGGTGCACCGGGCAGACAGAGCGGGCCCGTTCGGCGATCCGAGGGGAAGTCGGGGCCAGGGTGTGGTGTTGTGTCGTGCATGACCGGCACCGTGACGCCACCAGCCCCGTCCCCAACTCTGTCCGCTGCCGACCGCTGCGACCGCTGCGGCGCGCAAGCCCGCGTTCGCGTCGTCCTCGCCTCGGGCGATCTGATGTTCTGCGCGCACCACGCGCACGTCTACGAAGGCAAGCTCAAGTCCACCGCCGTCCACTGGGTGGACGAGACGGCACTGCTCAAGGACTGACCCCCCACTGCTCGACGGCCGCCCGCGCGAGGGCGGCCGTCGGCATGTCACCAGCTGTCAGGCCGCCCGGGCGGAGAACCGCCCTCCGGAACGGTCGACGACCAGCGGGAGGCCGAACGTCTGCGACAGCAGAGGTGCGGTGAGCACGTCGGCCACCGCCCCGGCCGCCGTTGACCGGCCCTGGGCGAGCAGCAGGGCGTGCGTCGTCCCGACCGGCACCTCCTCGATGTGGTGGGTGACCAGCACGACGGGCGGGCCGTCTGGATCGGCCCACAGCCGGGCGAGCAGGCGCATCAGCGCCTCGCGGGCACCGAGGTCCAGGCCGGCGGCGGGCTCGTCGAGCAGCAGCAGCTCGGGATCGGTCATCAACGCCCGGGCCAGCAGCACCCGCTTGCGCTCGCCCTCCGACAGCGACCCGAACCGCCGGTCGGCCAGGCGCGCCAGGCCGACCCGGCCCAGCAGGTCGCTCGCGCGGTCGACGTCGGCGCTGTCGTAGCGCTCGTTCCAGCGCCCGACCACGCCGTAGGACGCAGTCACCACGACGTCGAGCGCGCGCTCCTGCGGCGGCACCCGGTCGCCCAGCGCAGCGCTGGACAGCCCGACCCGCGTCCGCAGCTCGCCGAGGTCGGCCTTGCCGTAGCGCTCACCCAGCAGCTCGACGGTCCCGCGGCTGGGGAACAGGGCCGCGCCGGCGATCTGCAGCAGGGTGGTCTTACCGGCCCCGTTCGGGCCGAGCACCACCCACCGCTCGCCTTCCCGGACGGTCCAGTCGAGGTCGGTCAGCAGCGTCGCGCCCTGCCGGACGACGGCGACGCCGCTCATCCTCAGCACGGTGTCGGGCACGGCCTGACCGTAGTCCGCAGCCGCCCGTACGCTCTCCAGCCATGCCGTACACCTGCTTCGAGGTCGACATCAGCGACGCGGTGGCGCACGTGCGCCTGTCGCGGCCGGAGGCACTCAACACGATGACGGCAGACTTCTGGCGCGAGCTACCGGACATCGTGACCGGCATCAGCGACAACGCCAGCGCGCGCGTGGTGGTGATCAGCAGCACCGGTCGGCACTTCAGCGCCGGGATGGACCTGTCGGTGTTCACCGGTGACCACCTCGCGGGGGCACCGGTCGCCGAGGCCGGCCGGCGACAGGCCCGGCTGCGCTCCAACGCCCAGGTGCTGCAGTGGTCGTTCACGGCCCTCGAGAAGGCTCGCATCCCGGTGATCGCGGCCGTACAGGGTGGCGTCATCGGTGGCGCCGTCGACCTTGTGACGGCCTGCGACCTGCGCTACGCCACCGCCGACGCGTTCTTCTGCGTACAGGAGATCAACATCGGGATGACGGCCGACGTCGGCACTCTGCAGCGGCTCGGCAACATCGTCGGCGAGGGGTTCGCCCGCGAAATGGCTTTCACCGGCCGGCGGGTCCCGGCGTCCCGGGCGTACGAGGTGGGGCTCGTGCAGGAGGTCTACGTCGGCCACGAATCACTGCTCCAGGGCGCGCTCGACACCGCGCGCGAGATCGCCGAGAAGTCGCCGCTGGCCATCTGGGGCACCAAGGTCGCCCTCAACTTCGCCCGCGACCACGGCGTGGACGCATCGCTCGAGCAGATCGCCACCTGGCAGGCCGGCATGTTCCAGCCGCAGGACATGACGGAGGCGTTCACCGCCAAGGCGGAGAAGCGGTCGCCAGTCTTCGACGAGCTGCTGCCGCAGCCACGCGGCCTGGGCTGACCGCTCGCTGGACCCTGACCGGGCGCCGTCGACCGCGTGCTCGCCCGGCCGGGGCGTCGGCGGCGTGGTCGTCCGCCATCATGCAGAAGCAGTCTCGCACGCTCAACGAGCGCCAACCTCTGCATGATCGTCACATCGGGCAGCCGGCGCCGACCGGTGCGACCGTCCCGGGTGGGGCTAGTTCGGCGCGTACACCGCGACCCGCACCGACAGCGTCACGTCGCCGGCCAGCTGTGGCAACGCGTCCGGATCGACGTGCCGGGCACTCGGACCCATCGCGACGACGTCGTGTACCTCGGCGGACGACAGTGACAGCAATTGGTCCACCACCTCTGTCGACAGCAGCCGGAAGCCGGCGAGGTCGCGCGCGAGCCGGAGGTCCTTGTCCGGGTCGACCGACAGCAGCCCCAGCGGGCCGATCAGCTCTCGCAGGTGCCGGGCCGACGGGGTCACGACCACCAGCCGCCCGCCGGGTGCCAGCACCCGAGCGGCCTCGGCCGGGCCGCGCGGCGCGAAGACGCTGAGCACGGCTCCCGCGACGCCGTCGCCGACCGGCAGCGCACGCCAGGCGTCCGCGACGACGGAGCCGATGCGGGCGTGCGCCCTGGCGGCCCGCTGCGCGGCGTGCCGCGAGAGGTCCAGGGCCAGTCCGGGCCCCGGGTGCGCGTCGAGCACCCTTGCCAGGTGCCGGCCGGTACCGGCGCCGACGTCGATGACCGGGCCACGCGAGACGGCTCCGGCCAGCGCGTCGCCAATCGCGTCGTAATGCCCGGCGGCCAGGAAACGCTCGCGGGCCACGACCATCGCCGGGGAGTCGGCGGTGCCGGCGCCACCGGGCAGCAGGCTCAGATAGCCCTGCCGTGCCACGTCGTACGCGTGTCCGGCTGGACAGCGCACTACCTGGCCCGCCCGGCTCAGTGGCCCGGCGCAGACCGGGCAGCGCAGCAGGCCCAGGACGTCGTCCAGCACTATCGAGCCGGACGGCGGTGCCGCAGAGCCTCGCGGCTGCGCTGCTGCCACCGACAGGCCGGACATGTCGGCGTGGTCGGGCAACCGGCCCGGGGCGATCTGGACCCGTGACCGGTCGTCGAGGTTGTCCCCGTGGAACCCGCCCGAGAGCTGCCGCCCGCTGACCGGCGCGGATCGGACAACGCGCCCTGACGGGCGATCTGCGGGTCCACGACGCCAAGTGTGCGGCACCGGTGTGAACCAGCACACCGTCGCCTGGCCGGGCGGCGCGGATGCCCGCGACGCCGCACACTGTTGTGTGAGGTGTACGCAACCGGCCGATCAGCACCAGGCTGGCCGACCTGCCTCAGACCCTGCGAGCGGAGCCTGCCGATGACACTGCCGTCCCACGCGCGTGAGCAGCCGGCGGTCACGGTGACGACGGCCCGGCTCAGCCACACCGACGACATCACCTTGCGCGAACGTCGCTATGTCGCCACGCAGATGGTCCGCGTTGCGTGCGTGGTGCTGGGCGTCGCCCTTCCGGTGCCAGTGCTGTTCCGGCTGCTGCTGTTCGTCGGCGCCGTCGTGCTCCCGTGGTTCGGCGTCGTGATGGCCAATGCCGGCCCGACTGTCGCCCGCAGGCGCAAGACGGCGATCGTGGACAGCGGCCTCGCCAGCACGATTCCCGAGCCCCCCCTGCGCCTCGCGATCGATCCTGGTCGGGTCGTCGACGCCGAGCGCTGAGGACGCGGATCAGCCCTTCTTGGCGGCGGCCTTGACCGCCTGCTTGTACGCCCGGACCTCCAGGAGGGTCTGCGGGCTCACGACATCGGCGACGCTCTTGAACACCGCGTCGGTGCCGTATTCGCCCGCAGCCTCACGCCAGCCGGTGGGCTGTACGCCGTACTGCTTGCCGAGCAGGGCCACGAAGATCTTCGCCTTCTGCTCCCCGAACCCCGGCAGCGCCCTCATCCGCCTCAGCAGGTCGGCGCCGTCGGCGACGCCCTCCCACACCGCCTCAGCCCGCCCGTCGTAGTCCTCGACCAGCGCCAGGCACAGCTGCTGCACCCGGGTCGCCATCGACCCCGGGAAGCGGTGCACTGCAGGCACCTCGGCCATCACCGCAGCGAAGTCCGGGTGCTCGGCGATTGCTCGCGCGTCGAGCCCCCCGAGCCGTTCACGGAGCACCAGCGGCCCGCGAAATGCCTTCTCCATCGGGATCTGCTGGTCCAGCAGCATGCCCAGCAGCAGAGCGAGCGGATCGTGCCCGAGCAATGCGTCGGCCCGCGCGTCGGCCGTGATGTGGACGTCCGGCATGCGCGCCACCTTTCCACGTCGCAGGTCGCGCGTCGCGAGGTGACGTGCTCGGGAACGAGGTCCGCTCGCTAGGAGTCAGGCTTGCACGCCCTCCAGGCCCGCACAGCACCGTCGGTCACCCCGCCATGACTCGAGCCGCACAGACGCCGCCAGCCCCTGCGGGGGGCCGCTGCTGGTGCAGCAGGCGCTCCCCCGCGTGGTGGTTGCTCGGGCTCCCTGCTCGGCCACCGCAACCGTGGCAGTGTGATGGGGACCACACCGACCGCTCGTCGCCGGAGGCAGCATGACCACCCTGGACAACACACCGGCCGACAACGCGCAGACCGCGCCGCCCGGCGGCGACAAGCTGCGCGACCGCGTGGCGTTCGTGACCGGCGGCACCCGAGGTATCGGGGCCGAGATCTGCCGGAGCCTGGCCAACCAGGGGGCAGCGGTGGCTGCGGGCTACAGCGGCAACGAGGAGGCCGCCGCGAGTTTCCGCGCACAGTTCGAGCACGACTTCCCGGACCAGGGCTTCAGCCTGCACAAGGGCGACATCGCCTCTGCCGATGACTGCCGGCGCTGCATCGACGAGGTGATCGAGCAGCGCGGCCGGCTCGACATCCTGGTCAACAACGCGGGCATCACGGTCGACCGCAGCGTCCTGAAGATGACCGACGACGACTGGCGCAAGGTCGTGGACGTCAACCTTTCGGGGGCGTTCTACCTCTCGCAGGCCGCGCTTCGCCACATGCTGGAACGCGGTGACGGCCGCATCATCAATATCTCCTCGGTCATCGGGGAGACGGGCAACATCGGCCAGTCCAACTATGCGGCCGCCAAGTCCGGGATGTTCGGGCTGACCAAGACTCTCGCCCGGGAGGCGGCGTTCCAGCTGCAGCGGTCCGGCAAGCTAGAGGGCGGGCGCGGCGTCACCGTCAACACGGTCACGCCGGGTTACATCGCCACCGAGATGCTCGCGAGCATGCCTGACAAGGTCCTCGACGGGATCCGGGCAAAGATCCCGATGAACCGGCTCGGCGAGCCGGAGGAAGTCGCCAGGGTCGTGCACTTCCTGGCTGCCGACGCCTCCGGCTACATCACCGGGCAGGTCTGGGGGGTCAACGGCGGCCTGGACATGTGAGCAGGGCCAGCCAGCCGTCCCAGCCAGCCAGCCGTCCGAGGCGGCCAGCCAGCCGGGATGGCCAGGCGTGTTGAGACCGGGCAGCTGACTCAGCCGAAGGCCGCCTGAACGTCGTCGGAGGCGCGCGTGAGGTCGACCGGCCCATCGGGCCGGACGGCCGCCTGGTCTGCCGGCCGCGACACCGGGTCCGACACGGCCACGACCGCCGGATCGAGCGTCATGACGGCATAGCCCGCCACGGCTCCCGCGCCGAAGCCCGGCGTGAAAAGCCTGACGGGCCGGGTGATCACGCCGTCGCGCACGGCGTCATGGATCGCCAACGGGATGCTCGCCGAGGACGCGTTGCCGACCTGCTCGATGTTGAAGTACAGGCTGTCGGTGCTCAGCCCGGCCTTCTGGGCCAGCTGCATCACCATCGTCTTGTTGGCCTGGTGCGGCACGATCAGGTCGATGCTGGCCAGCAGCGACTCGGCGCCGTCCGGGTCGGGCAGCTCCCCCAGCTCGGTGATCATCTGCTGGAGGTAGCGGCCGGCCAGCGCCTTCACGTGCGGCCCGAAAACCGTGATGTTGTTATCGAACACTGGGTTGGGCCAGATGATGGAGTTGACCTGGTCGGCGGGCCCGCTGGCATAGGTCTGCAGGTGCAGCAGGTCTGGCGCCCGACCCGGCGGCGCCACCCCCACCACCATCGCCGCAGCCCCGTCACCGAAGATCATCCGCGACGGCCTCACATTGCCGATCTTGTCGGAGAACTTCTCGGCGCAGATGACCAGGACCGGCCGCTCCACCTCCTGCAGCAACCGGGTCGCCTCCGCCAGGCCGTACGGCATTCCCGCGCAGGCCGCGATGATGTCGAACGACGCATGCGTCTGCGCCATCCCGAGCTGGCCCGACACGTAGGTCGCGACCGACGGGATCAGCCTGCCGCTGGTGCACGTGCAGACCAGGACCGCGCCGATCTCCGCGGGGTCGCGACCAGCCTTGGCGAGCGCGGCCTGCGCCGCCTGCAGGGCGAGCTCCTCCAGGTTCAGCGAGCTGTAGCGGCGCTGCTCGATCCCGGTCTTGTCACGGATCTCGTCGGCGCCCATCGGCGACCAGTTGTACGCGGCGTTGCGGATCAGGTCCTCGTTGCGGCAGACCTGGTCCCCGTGTACGACAGCCAGCGACTCGAGGATCGGCATCACCCGGAACTGCGCGCGCACGTCGATCGAGGGGTACGGCGCGACCGGCGCTTTGGACTCCCATGCGGCCGCGGCGGGCCGGGCGTGCGCCCCCCCGGTGGCGAGCCGGCGCAGAAAGCCGCGGACCTCCTTGTCGCGCGGGTGGAACACCACGACGTAGTCATCGTCGGCGAGGCTGCCGACCTCGGCCAGCTCGACCTGCGCGCGGTCCCACGGGTACTGGTTGTGCAGGACCATCGCCCACCGGTGCAAGGCTTCGAGCTCGGGCACGTCCTCGACGCAGTCGACGATGTTGTCGTAGTCATAGACCGGGAAGTCCGGGTCATAGGTGCGCAGCCGGAACGTCAGGTTCGTCGGGTCGGCCAGGCACTGCGCCACCGTGGGCTTGACGGCGGGCAGCGTCGTCGCGTGGTGCAGGCGGTTGCCGAACACGTCGAACAGCACGCCGAAGATGCGGTCCTCGACGGCGTCGTCCCAGGCCGCGGGCAGGGCGTCGTAGGCCTGGCGTACGGCTGCGACCTTCTTCTCGCCGTCGACCCACGGGGTGAGGACAGGCAGGAAGACGTCCGAGCGGTGCCGCGGCACGTCGGCCCAGCGGGTCGGGCGCTTGTCGTACATCGTCATCGCGAAGCGGTTGGCCCAGAACAGGTTCAGCGCGAGGTCGCGCATCAGCGCGTAGCGGCTGGTGTACGAACCGCTCTCGACGCGGGCCAGGATGTCGGTGCCGGTCGGGGCCTTCATCTCGAAGTCGCGGCGGATCACCCGGTCGAGCTGGTCCAGGCTATCCAGGGCCGAGAAGTCGAGCTCGGGCATGATGTTGGAGGGGAAGACCAGTCGGCCGTGCCGGTTGACGACGAAGGCTTGCACGGGGTTTCTCCTGCAGATCGGTGCGGATGGGGCTGCTACAGGGTGGCGCGGGCGATCCCGCGTTCGACGGCGTCGATCAGCAGCGGGCGCAGCTGCGCGGCGGGCACGATGGCGTCGACCGAGCCGACGTCCCTGGCCCGCTCGATGTTATGGACCCGCTCGAACTCCGCGGCCACCTCGCCGAGCTTCTCGGAGCGGACGGCGATCCGCAGCTCGGCCAGCTCGCCCCGCAGGTGAGCGCGGTCGACCTCGGTCGCGGCCGCCACGGCCTCGTCGAGCCGGCACACCCGCGGGTCGGCGTTCGTACGGCGGTCGACCTCGCCACTGAACACCACCGCAGCCGCCGGCGCGCCGCCGATGACCGAGGCGAAAGAGCCTTCGACGGCCAGGACCTCCATGTTGTCGTTGAGGGTTCCGGAGAACACCACGAACGCACCGCCGTGGTAGCGGGAGATCACACAGAACACGATCGGTCCGTCGAAGTTCACCATCGCGCGGCCGATCTCCGCGCCGTACTCCAGCTGCATGTTTCGCAGCGACTCCGGGGAGCCGTCGAAGCCCGACAGGTTGGCCAGTACGACGAGCGGCCGGTTGCCACTGCAGGCGTTGATGGCCCGCGCGGTCTTCTTCGAGGACCGGGGGAACAACGTCCCGGCCGTCCACTGGTCGGGCCCGTCGGTGGGAAAGCTCCCGCGGCGCGGCATCGGTCGCGACTCGACCCCGAGCATCGTCACCGGGTGGCCGCCGAGGTGGGCGTCATAGACCACCGCGGTGTCGGCGTCGGCCATCCCCGCCCACCGTTCCAGCACGGCGTGGTCCAGGTCGCTCACCGCGCGCATCACCGTACGGATGTCGAACGGCTTTTTGCGCTCGGGGTTCGTGACGGCGGAGAAGATGTCGCCGACCGTGCTGAACTCGCTGGCGGGGTGGGTGTGCGGGTAGTCGCACACGTCGCGGTCGCGCGGGTCGCTGGTCGGCGCGGGCCGCGCCCACCGCTCACCGGGCGCGACGTAGGTGTGCTCGTAGTGCGCGAACAGCAGTTCGCAGGCGGCGGTCAGGTTGGGCGCCCAGTACTGCGCCTGCCCGTTGGGGCCCATCACCCGGTCGTACCCGCCGATGCCGACGTTGTCCTCGGCCGAGACGCCGCCGGAGTAGTCCAGCGAGTGCTTGCCGGTCAGCACCATCGCGCTGTCGGGGGTCATCACCAGGATGCCCTTGGTGTGCAGCAGCATGGTGGCTTCGGCGTTCCAGTACGGCTGCGCACCGACGTTGATGCCGGCCACGACGACGTTGACCTCGCCGCCGGCCTGGGTGAACGTGATCAGCCGGCGTAGGGCGCGGGCCACCCAGTCCATGTTCTCGGTGCCGCTGTCCATCGAGATCCGGGCGCCGGAGGACAGCGCGAACCACTCCACGGGGATGCCGCGCTCGTGTGCCAGGTCCAGGGCGGCGATCACCAGGGCGCACTCCGGCTCGGCGACCGTGCCGAGGGCCTTCGTCGGGTCGCCGAACAGCGCGACGCGGGCCATCCCCTCGGGGTAGCGCTCGGTCGGCGTGCTCATGACTCCGGCGACGATCCCGGCCCGGTTGCGACCGGGCGGCCGGTCGACCGCTACGAGGCGGCCGGCGTCGTCGAGGTCGTGCTCGACGAAGCTGCCGCCGGGCCCGGCCAGCAGCGGCGCCAGCTCGTACGGGTAGACGGTGCCTCGGGCCCTCGAACGCAGCACTTTCTGGGTGTATTCGTCCAGCGGGCGCATCGGCTCGGTCGGCCGGTCGGTGACGGTCATGCCGACGCCGGCACCCGGCTGGAAGGAGAACCGGACGGCGACCTCGCGCGGCTCCGCAGCCGGCTGCTCCTGCAGCCGGGACAGCAGCACGATCTCGTCGAGGCCGGCATCGACGGTCAGCGGTGCGGTCGTCCGGGCGAAGCTGGCCAGCTCCGACAGCGGCAGCTCGATCGACGGCCAGGCGTAGAGGAAGATGCGGTTGTGGACCAAGCGGCGGGCGGCGCCGCGCTGCGCCTGCGCACGGCGGATGCCGTCGAGGCAGGTCGCGAGCAACCGCTCGACGACCGGGAAGCCGACGATCTGCCCCTCGGCGCCGCGTTGCGGCGTCAGGTCGCGCACCTCGGCCATCGCGATCAGGCGCTCGTCGGCCGGGTTGTCGTGGGCAACGATGTGGAACAGGTAGGTGTCCTCGGCGGACGGCACCCTGACACCGGCGAAGTTCTTCAGCCGCCACAGGTCCAGCCGTTGGCCGGTCAGCGGGTGCAGTCCGCGGATGATCCGCTCCTCGGCCAGGCCGGCCGGCCCGGGTCGGAAGGTCAGGTGCTCGACGTCGCCGGTGGGCGTGCACACGGTGACGGTGACGCGCCGGCCGCCGCGCAGGTTCGGCTCGGCGCTCAGCATCCGTACGAGCCGGTCAGCGACCTCGTCGGCGTCCGCCGGCCGGTCGGGCCACGACACGTAGAGGTCCAGGACGAGGGCGGGGTCGACGGGCGCCCGCAGCGAGGCGAGGGCACCGGGCAGGTCGGCCATCTCGGCCATCAGCGCGACCAGGTGCAGCTCCTGGCCGTTCAGCTCGAACGTCCCGGTGATGCACGGGCGTCCGTCCAGCCGTGTGGTCCGTACGTCCTGCAGGTGGCGGACCCGGTAGTAGCGGCGGGTCAGGACCTCCAGCACCAGCTCCGGTGTCGGGCTGGGGGCGCCGAAGCGCTGGGCGAGCAGCCGGATCAGCGGTTGCGGGCTTGCGACCAGTGCCTCGACCTTGGCCGGGTCGGTGCTCTCGGGATGCTCGGCGAGCTGCGCCAGCAGCCGCTCGGCGTCCGCGACCACCTCTTCACGAGCCTGGCGTAGCAGCGGCTGATCGAAGTGCCGGAAGCGCACAGCGCGCGCCAGGTCACCGATGGCGGGGTAGCGCAGCTGGGTGGCGATGACGACCCGGTCGAGCACCTCCGCGACCCCGGCTCGCGACGGCCCGCTGGGAAGCTCGCCGACCGTGAGCCAGCGGTCGAGCAGGGCACCGACGGCGGGCAGCTGGCTGGCCGCGCGCTGCTGGGCCAGGAAGATCCGGTGGACGGCCTGCTCGAGCTCAGGGCCGGGTTCGAGGTCGGTGACGCCGTAGTGCAGCAGCGCGCGCGAGAGCCTGGCGCGAAAGCCCTCGGGCAGCCCCTCCCGCGAAAGGTCCAGCGAGTGCAGGTAGGAGTGGAAGTACTCGCGGGGGCTGTGTACCTGCTCGTCGCTGAGCTCCTCGGCACTGGTGGGTCGGTTGCGTGACAGCTCGCACAGGTCGGCGAATGTCGTCAGGATCTCGAGCTCCCCATGCAGCAGCTCGGGATCGTCGACCGACCGGTCGGCGCAGGCTGCGGTGTACTCGGCGACCAGCCGGCGCGCGCGCAGCGCACTGACGTCGTAACCGGTGATCAGCGCCCGCAGCGCCGCGAGCAGCGCCGGGACCGTACTGCGTGCGGCGGCGTCCGCCGAGCCGGGCAGGACGACCCGCTCGCCTTCGGCCACGAGGGCGTTGCCGCCCGCGCGGTCGAGCCGCAGCAGCGCTGCGCCCGCGTCGACCTGGGAGTTGACGGTGACCAGCACCTCGCGCACGCGGGCGGCGTAGGGCGCGCGTACCGGCGTCTCCATCTTCATGCTCTCGAGGACCGCGACGATCTGACCCGGCTCGACGCTCTCGCCGGCCGCGGTGCGCACCGCGACGACCACCGCCGGTGCAGGCGCCCGGAGCAGCCCGGCCTCGTCCTGCGCGACCCGGTGGGAGGTGCCGTCGACCTCGACCAGGTGCGACGTCGCCCCGCCCGCCACCACCACCTGGTGCCGTCGGTCGCCGATCGTCGAGCGGCTCTCGAGGGCGCTCTGCCGGCCGATCTCCACCTCGACGACGGCCCCGTCGAGCTCGACGCGGTAACGACCCCTGCTGACCTGCGCGACGGTGAGCCGGTAGCTCTGGCCGCGCAGCCCGAGCTCGACCGTACGGCCGACGTCGGAGCCGGCCCGTGGCCGGCCCCCACGTGCCGAGGCGAGAAACGCCGCCCGCTCGACGGCCTCCTCGGCGTCGTAGGCGTCGATCGCGACGTGGATCAGGGCCACGTGGGCGAGCCCGGCGGCAGCCTCCCCGGAGCCGGCCGTACCCACCCGGTCGAGCCAGCCGGTGTCGGCGGTACCGGCCACGACCTCGGGCCGGGCGAGCAGGTCGAGCAGGAAGGCCTTGGTCGTCGTCCCGCCGCGCAGGACGACGGTCGTCTCGCGCAGCGCGCAGCGCAGCCGAGCCAGCGCCTCGGGCCGGTCGCGCCCCCAGGCGATGACCTTGGCCACCATCGAGTCGTAGTCAGCCGGGATGACCTCGCCGACGGCAAGGCCGGTGTCGACCCGTACGCCGGGCCCCGAGGGCAGCTGCAGCAGCTCGACCGTGCCGGGCGAGGGCGCGAAGTCCTGCTCCGCGTCCTCGGCGTTGAGCCGGGCCTCCACCGCGTGCCCGTGCTCCGCCGGGGGGTCGCCCAGCAGCTGTCCGCCTGCCGCAACATGCAGCTGCAGCTTGACGATGTCGATCCCGGTCGTCGCCTCGGTGACCGGGTGCTCGACCTGCAGCCTGGTGTTGACCTCCAGGAAGGTGAACAGCTCCTCCTGTGGCTCGTACAGGAACTCCACCGTGCCGGCGCCGACATAGTCGGCGGCCTTGACCAGGGCGCGCGCGGCGGTACGCAGATCGGCCACCTGCTCCGGCCGCAGCACCGGCGAGCTCGACTCCTCGATGAGCTTTTGATTGCGCCGCTGGACCGAGCAGTCGCGCAGCCCCGGGGTCCACACCGCACCGTGCGCGTCGGCGATGACCTGCACCTCGATGTGCCGGCCGCCCTCGACGAGCCGCTCCAGGAACACGACCGGGTCACCGAAGGTGCGCTGAGCCTCGCCCTGCGTACGGGTGAAGGCGTCGGCCAGCTCCTCGGCGGCGCGCACGATGCGGATGCCGCGGCCGCCGCCGCCGCTCCTGGCCTTGATGATCAGCGGGTAGCCGATCACGTCGGCGTGCCGTCGAGCCTCGGCCAGGCCCTCGACGGGGCCACCGCTCCAGGGCGCTACCGGTACTCCGCACTGCTCCGCGAGCAGCTTCGCCTCGATCTTGTCGCCGAGCCGGCGCATCGCCTGGGGTGACGGACCGATGAAGACCACATCGAGGCTCGCGCACAGCTCGGCAAAAGCCGGGTCCTCGGCCACGAAGCCCCAGCCGACCCAGGCCGCGTCCGCGCCGCTCTCCTGCAGCGCCCGGCCGAGCTCCGCGTGGTCGAGGTAGGGGCTGCCGGTTCCGGTCTCGCGCAGCAGCACCGCCTCATCGGCGGCCCGCACGAACAGCGCCCTTCGCTCGGCCTCGGTGTGCAGCGCGATGACCCGGGTGTGCCGGTCGTGCTCCTCGTTGAGCTCGCGCACCGCCCGGATCAGGCGGACCGCCGGCTCTGCCCTGTTCACGACGGCTATGCGCTCGAACACCGCGGACCCCCCTCGCCGACCTGACCGCAGCCTGTCACGCCGGGTCCGGCGAGCCGCCCTCAGCCGTCGTGGATGCCCCCAGCGCCGTGACCGCGGCGGTGGCCGCAGCCTCGTCCTGCTCGCCGGTGCCACCGCTGCCACCGATCGCGCCGAGCAGCACGCCGTCGCGGTAGACCGGCACGGCGCCGGTCTGTGGCGTGTACGCGCCGTGCGTCACCGTCGTCAGCGCCCCGGCGAAGTTCGGCATCGACGCCATCTTCTCCTTCTGGGCGGCGCTCGGGGTGCCGTACGCGGCCGCCGTCCACGCCTTGCCCTGCGCGACGGTCGCGGTGATCCACGGCGCGCCGTCCATGCGCACCAGCGCGAGCAGGTGGCCGCCGGGGTCCATGACCGCGAAGGCCATCGGCACACCGGCCTGCTCGGCGGCGGTTCGAGCGGCGGCGCAGAGCGCCAGGGCCTCGTCAGCGGTCAGCATGACCACATCCTGCCCGCCCAGGTGCCCGGCGGCGGCCACCTGGTGGCAGGGTTCCGGTCATGCAGCCCGAAGCCCAGACCACCGCCGGCACCGTTCGCGGGACCGAGCGCGACGGCGTCGCCACCTTCAAGGGCATCCCGTACGCCGCCCCGCCATTCGGCGACCTGCGCTTCGCCGCGCCGGCGCCGCCGGCGGCCTGGGGCGGCGTCCGCGACTGCGTGGCGTACGGCCCGACAGCCCTCAAGCCGCCCTACCCCGCCCCGATCGACGCGCTGCTGCCCGAGCCGTCCGTACCGGGCGAGGATGTGCTCAACCTCAACGTCTGGGCGCCGGTCGGTGCAGCCGCGCTGCCGGTACTGGTGTGGATCCACGGCGGGGCGTTCATCAACGGCTCGGGTGGGGTCCCCCAGTACGACGGCGCCGCGTTCGCCCGGGACGGGGTCGTCACCGTGACCATCAACTACCGGCTCGGCGTCGACGGCTTCCTGCACTTCGGCGACGACGGCCCGGCCAACCGCGGGCTGCTCGACCAGATCGCCGCGCTGGAGTGGGTGCGCGACAACATCGCAGCCTTCGGCGGCGACCCGGCGCGCGTGACGATCGCCGGCGAGTCGGCCGGCGCGATGAGCGTGACCTCGCTGCTGGCGATGCCGCGGGCGCGCGGGCTGTTCGGCCGGGCGGTCGCGCAGAGCGGCGCGGGCCACTTCGCGCTCACACCCGGGACGGCGTCGAAGGTGGCTGCGGCTGTTGCCGAGCGGCTCGGCGTGCCGCTCACCCGCGAGGCGTTCGCGGCCGTCGAGCCCGAACGGCTTGTCGAGGCCCAGTTCGCGGTGTCGCTGCAGATCCAGACGACCCCCGACCCGGCGCTCTGGGGAGAGATCACCGTCAACCTGATGGCTTTCGAGCCGGTCATCGACGGTGACGTGCTCCCCACCCTGCCGGTCCGCGCGGTCGAGGGCGGCGCGGCGGCCGGCGTCGACCTGCTGGTCGGCACCAACTCCGACGAGTTCTCGCTGTTCCTGGTCCCCAGCGGGATCGTGGACCTCATCGACGACAACGTCCTGGCGATGGTGCTGGCCGGCTACGGCCTGCCGGCCGACGCGCTCGCGGCCTACCGCAGTGCGCAACCGACGGCGACGCCGGGCGAGCTGATGATCGCGGTCGCGTCCGACTGGTTCTTCCGACTGCCGGCGCTGCGCCTGGCGGAGGCCCGCGCCGGCGGGCCGGGCAGGACGTTCGTCTACGAGTTCGCCTGGCCCAGCCCGCAGTTCGGTGGGCGGCTCGGCGCCTGCCACGCGATCGAGGTGCCGTTCGTGTTCGACACCCTGCATGCGCCCGGGAGCCCGGCGATCTCCGGCGACGCCGCGCCGCAGGAGCTGGCCACGGTGATGCACCGCGCGTGGGTCGACTTCGTCACGACCGGCGACCCCGGCTGGCCGTCGTACGACCTGGCGGCCCGGCCCGTGCAGGTCTTCGGCACCCTCACCTCGGTCGTGCCCGACCCGGGCGGCGAGCAGCGGGCCCTGTGGGACGGCATCCGCATCTAGTCCCTGGCTCAGTGCTGGCTCTGGGACCGCCACAGGTCGACGTCACCCTCGGTGGCGTAGCGGTCGATCTCGGCGAGCTCATCGGCGCCGAAGTCGAGCTGCTGCAGCGCGGCGACGTTCTCCTCCAGCTGCCGCACGCTGCTGGCACCGATCACCAGCGAGGTCATCCGCGGGTCGCGCAGCGCCCACGCCAGCGCCAGCTGCGCGAGGCTCTGGCCGCGCCGCTCGGCGACGGCGGCCAGGCCGCGCAGCCTGGCGACGTTGTCCTCGGTCAGCACGTCCTTGCTCAGCGAGCCGTACGTCGCCATCCGCGAGCCCGCCGGCACGCCGTCCAGGTACCGGCTCGTGAGCAGGCCCTGGGCGAGCACCGTGAAACCGATGCAGCCGGCGCCGCAGTCCTCCAGGACGTCCAGCAGCCCGTCGTCCTCGACCCAGCGGTTGAGCATCGAGTACGACGGCTGATGGATCAGCAGCGGCGTACCGAGCTCGCGCAGGATGCGGGCGGCCGCGGCGGTCCGGGCCGGGCCGTAGGAGGAGATCCCGACGTACCGCGCCTTGCCCGACCGCACGGCGGTGTCGAGCGCGCCCATCGTCTCCTCGAGCGGGGTCTGCGGGTCGGGCCGGTGGCTGTAGAAGATGTCGACATGGTCCAGGCCGAGCCGGCCCAGGCTCTGGTCGAGGCTGGCCAGCAGGTACTTGCGCGACCCCAGGTCGCCGTACGGCCCGGGCCACATGTCCCAGCCGGCCTTCGTGGAGATCACCAGCTCGTCACGCAGCCCGCCGAAGTCCTCGCGCAGGATGCGACCGGCGTTGATCTCGGCGCTGCCGTACGGCGGTCCGTAGTTGTTGGCCAGGTCGAAGTGCGTGATGCCTAGGTCGAACGCCCGCCGCATGATCGCCCGCGACGTCTCCATCGGCCGGTCGTCGCCGAAGTTCCACCAGAAGCCCAGCGACAGCAGTGGGAGTTTGAGCCCGCTGCGACCGCTCCTGCGGTAGGGCATGGCGTCGTAGCGATCCGCGGCCGGCTGGTAACTCATGCCCCGGACGCTACCCAGCGCCTCAGTCCTGCACGTCGCTGCCCGACACCGACCCTCCCGGCGTACGGCGCCGTGGGCCGCGCTGATCCGGGGCACCCGGGGACGGCGCCGTGGCCTGTCGTGACCCAGGGAGCCTGCTGGTCGCCAGGGCGACACCCTGCTCCCCTGGGGCTTGGTGCAGCGCCTCAGCTTGCTAATACGTACGTACGGTTTGTAAGATTGGGCCATGCCGAGAGTCGCGCCCGATCGCCTCGAGGCCCGACGAGCCCAGATCCTGTCCGGCTGCCGTCGCGCCTTCGCCCGGCACGGCTACGAAGGCGCCACCGTCAAGGTGCTGGAGGCCGAGACCGGTCTGTCCCGTGGCGCGATCTTCCACCACTTCCGCGACAAGGAGGCGCTGTTCCTGGCGCTGGCCGAGGACGACGCGGCGCGCACCGCCGCGCGGGTCGCCGAGGCTGGCCTGGTGCAGGTCATGCGCGAACTCGGCGACAAGGACGCCGGCTGGCTCGGTGTGCAGCTCGAGGTCCGCCGCCGGCTGCGCACCGACCCGGCGTTCGCGCAGCGCTGGGCACAGCGCCAGCAGGCCGTCGCGCAGGCCACCGAGGCGCGCCTTGACCGCCAGCGCCGCGCAGGTGTGGTTCGCGACGACGTGCCGGTCGCGCTGCTCGCGGACTTCCTGCGCCTGGTCCTGGACGGGCTGGTCAGCGCGCTCGCCGCCGGCATGGCGCCGGGGCACCTGCCCGGGGTGCTCGACCTCGTCGAGGACGCCGTGCGGCGGCCTCGCCAAGATCACCGTGAGGACGCCGTCCGGCGGCCGCACGTACCCGCAATCGGCGCAGCCCCATCAGGCGCGCTGTCCGACTCCCCGGATACCGTCCGTCCGGATCCACCAACCGCCCAGGAGGCACCGCATGCCCAGCTCTGACAGCTTCGGCGCAAGGGGGTCGCTGGACGTCGACGGCACCTCCTACGAGGTGTTCCGACTGTCCGCGGTCGACGGCGCGGCCGACCTGCCGTACTCGCTGAAGGTGCTGCTGGAGAACCTGCTCCGCACCGAGGACGGCGTCGACATCACCGCCGACCACGTCCGGGCGCTGGCCGCGTGGGACCCGGCCACCGAGCCCGACACCGAGATCCAGTACACCCCCGCCCGGGTGCTCATGCAGGACTTCACCGGTGTGCCCTGCGTGGTGGACCTGGCTGCGATGCGCGAGGCGATGGCCGAGCTCGGCGGCGACCCCAGGAAGATCAACCCGCTGGCCCCGGCCGAGCTGGTCATCGACCACTCGGTGGTCGCCGACTCCTACGGCAGCGCCGACTCGCTGGCGATCAACGGCCGGCTGGAGTACGAGCGCAACCGTGAGCGCTATGAGTTCCTTAAGTGGGGGCAGAGCGCGTTCAGCGACTTCGCGGTCGTGCCGCCCGGCGCCGGCATCGTGCACCAGGTCAACCTCGAGCGGTTGGCCCGGGTGGTCTTCACCCGCGAGGTCGCCCCCGGCGTGACCCAGGCATACCCCGACACCCTGGTCGGCACCGACAGCCACACCACCATGATCAACGGGCTGGGGGTGCTCGGCTGGGGGGTCGGCGGGATCGAGGCCGAGGCGGCGATGCTCGGGCAGCCGGTCTCGATGCTCATCCCCAAGGTCGTCGGCTTCAAGCTGGTCGGCTCGCTGCCGGCCGGCGCTACGGCCACCGACCTCGTGCTGACCGTCACCGAGCTGCTGCGGCAGACCGGTGTCGTCGGCAAGTTCGTGGAGTTCTACGGACCGGGCGTGGCCAACGTGCCCCTCGCCGACCGCGCCACCATCGGCAACATGAGCCCTGAGTACGGCTCGACCTGCGCGATCTTCCCGATCGACGACGAGACGCTCGCCTACCTGCGGCTGACCGGCCGGGACCCTCATCTCGTCCAGCTGGTCGAGGCGTACGCCAGGGAGCAGGGCCTGTGGCAGGACCCGTCGCACGAGCCGCGGTTCTCCCAGACCGTCGAGCTGGACCTGGCCGGCGTCGTGCCGTCGCTGGCCGGCCCGAAGCGCCCGCAGGACCGGGTGCCGCTGACCGCCGCGAAGGCGATGTTCCGGACCGCCCTGGCCGACTATGTGGGCGTTCCCGTGCAGGCCAACGGCGCGTCCCGCGGCACGACCGACGGCGGCCTGGACGAGGCCAGCAACGAGTCGTTCCCGGCGTCTGACCCGGCGTCGGGGTTCGAGAGCAAGCCGGACGACCAGCCGCACAGAGGCAGTCTCCCGGGGGACGTCTCCCAGCGGCCCAGCAACCCGATGCGCGTGACGCTGGCCTCCGGTGAGGTGGTCGAGCTCGACCACGGGGCCGTCGCCATCGCGGCGATCACCAGCTGCACCAACACCAGCAACCCGTACGTCATGGTCGGCGCCGGGCTGCTCGCCAAGGCCGCGGTCGAGAAGGGTCTGTCGAGCAAGCCCTGGGTCAAGACCACCCTGGCGCCCGGCTCGAAGGTCGTCACCGACTACTACGACCGCGCGGGGCTGACGCCCTACCTCGACAAGCTCGGCTTCCAGACGGTCGGCTATGGCTGCACGACCTGCATCGGCAACAGCGGCCCGCTGCCACCGGAGGTCAGCGCGGCCGTGCAGGAGGGCGACCTGGCCGTCGTGTCGGTGCTGTCGGGCAACCGCAACTTCGAGGGTCGCATCAACCCTGATATCAAGATGAACTACCTGGCCTCGCCGCCGCTGGTTGTCGCGTACGCGCTGGCCGGGACGATGGACCTGGACCTGACGACCCAGCCGCTGGGGACCGGCAGCGACGGCGAACCGGTGTACCTGGCCGACATCTGGCCGACCGCGCAGCAGATCAGCGACATCGTCGGCAGCTCGGTGACCGGTGACATGTACACGTCCTCCTACGCGGACGTCTTTGCTGGCGACGACCGCTGGAAGGCCATCGAGGTGCCCGCCGGTGACGCCTTCGCCTGGGATCCCGACAGCACCTACGTACGCCGGCCGCCGTACTTCGAGGGGATGGCACGCGAGCCCACGTCCCTCACCGATATCACCGGCGCCCGGGCGCTGGCCGTGCTCGGTGACTCTGTGACCACCGACCACATCAGCCCGGCCGGTTCCATCAAGATCGACTCGCCGGCCGGGGTCTACCTCTCACAGCACGGCGTCGCGCCGAAGGACTTCAACAGCTACGGCAGCCGGCGCGGCAACCACGAGGTGATGATCCGGGGCACGTTCGCCAACATCCGGCTGCGCAACCAGCTGGCGCCCGGCACCGAGGGTGGTGTGACCATGAAGGACGGCCAGGTCATGAGCATCTATGACGCATCGCAGGCCTACCAGGCGCAGGGCATCGCGTTGGTCGTGCTGGCCGGCAAGGAGTACGGCTCGGGGTCCTCGCGCGACTGGGCCGCGAAGGGCACCGCGCTGCTCGGCGTCCGAGCGGTCATCGCCGAGTCCTACGAACGCATCCACCGCTCCAACCTGATCGGGATGGGAGTGCTGCCGTTGCAGTATGCGCCCGGCGAGAGCGCGGCGTCGCTCGGGCTCACCGGTCAGGAGAGCTTCACGGTCGAGGGGGTCGCGGCGGCCGACGGTGTGCCGCGCGAGCTCACGGTCAACGCCGGCGACATCACGTTCACGGTCGTCGTACGTATCGACACTCCGGGTGAGCAGGCCTACTACCGGCACGGCGGGATCATGCCGTACGTCCTGCGCTCGCTGCTCTGAGAGGTTGACCCGCCCCGCCGGTTTTGCCGGAGTCCCGCGGGGCGGGCGGCGCCCGGACCGGGCCCTGCGCCGGTGAACAGATCCCGCCCGCGCGGAACAGGAGCGATACTTGTGCCGTGCCCTCCTGCTCCCGGCAGGCCCGCACAGCGGCAAATCAGGCACGGTCGCACCACCGGCACCCGCCCGCTGACAAAGGACTCCGCGTGACACCTCCCCGCACCGCCCGCGCACCCGTGGACGCACCCGTCGAGGCCCACCCCGTTGCGCCCGCCGCCGTCTCGACGAAGCCCGCGACTGCTCCTGCCAAGGTCGCAGCCGTCCCGGCGAAGGCCGCCAAACGCCCTGCCAAGAAAGTCGCCGCACCGGCGCTCCCTGAGCTACCCGCCAGCGAAGAGCCCGCTCCCGAGGAGCTCGAGGCGCTCGAACCGGCCGAGATCGAGGCCGCGGTCCGGGTCGACCCCGCAGCCGGCCTCGATCCTGCCGTCGTCGCCGCCGCCGACCCGGCACTCGCTGCCGCGACCGCAGCCGACGACGAGGACGACGAGGACGACGACGAGACGCCCAAGGCGAAGTCCGACGACGACGACGACGACGACGACAAGAAGCCGCTCGCGGCCGAGGGAGAGGTCGGGATCAGCACCGACCTGGTGCGCGCCTACCTCAAGGAGATCGGCAAGGTCCCGCTGCTCACCGCGGAGATGGAGGTCGAGCTCGCGCAGCGCATCGAAGCTGGGCTGTTCGCAGCGGAGAAGGCCCGGCAGGCCGACGATGGCGAGGCGGCCAAGCTCTCCGCGGCGCTACGCCGTGACCTCGACTGGCTGGTGCACGACGGACAGAAGGCCAAGCGGCACCTGCTTGAGGCCAACCTGCGCCTGGTCGTCTCCATCGCCAAGCGCTACCTGGGTCGCGGGATGCTGTTTCTGGACCTCATCCAGGAAGGCAACCTGGGGCTGATCCGAGCCGTCGAGAAGTTCGACTACACCAAGGGGTACAAGTTCTCGACGTACGCGACGTGGTGGATCCGGCAGGCGATCACCCGGGCGATGGCCGATCAGGCTCGCACCATCCGCATCCCGGTACACATGGTCGAGCAGATCAACAAGCTGACCCGCGTACAGCGCGAGATGCTGCAGGAGCTGGGCCGGGAGCCCACCCCTGAGGAGCTCGCCAAGGAGCTCGACATGACGCCCGAGAAGGTCGTCGAGATCCAGGGCTACGCCCGAGAGCCGGTCAGCCTCGAGACCACCATCGGTGACGACCAGGACTCCAACCTCGGTGACTTCATCGAAGACGCCGACGCCCCGATCGCGGCCGACGTCGTCTCGTACGGCCTCATGCAGGAACAGCTCAACGAGGTCCTGCGCACCCTCACCGACCGCGAGGCGGCCGTGGTGAAGATGCGGTTCGGGCTGGTCGACGGGCAGCCCCGCACGCTGGACGAGATCGGGCGGGAGTTCGGCCTGACCCGCGAACGGATCCGGCAGATCGAGAGCAAGACGCTGTCCAAGCTGCGCCACCCGTCGCGGTCGCAGAAGCTTCGCGACTACCTCGACTAGCGCACGACAGGCACCCGACCACCCGTGCAGCCCGTCGCGCCCGCAGAGTTCGAGGACCTCGTCGCGGCGGCACTGGACGGGCTCCCGGCGGCGATGGTGGGGCACTTCCGCAACGTCCTGGTGCTGATCGAGGACGAACATCTCGAGCAGCCCGAGCTGCTCGGGTTGTACGAGGGCATTCCCCTCACCGAGCGGATGGACTACTCCGGCGCGCTACCCGACCGGATCACCCTCTACCGCCTCCCGCTGTGCTTGCTGGCCGAGGACGACGACGACCTCGCGGCTGAGGTGAGGGTGACGATCGTGCACGAGTTCGGGCATCACATGGGGCTCGACGAGGAGCGGCTGCATCAACTCGGCTGGGCCTGACGACGCACCGACCCCCACCCCGGGCTGGTGAGACGCAGTTCACCCGTGAGAGGCTCGTGGAACACCCCACACGGGTGAGACGTTCATGTGTATGACGGACGTGCCACGAAGTCCGCCCCGTGACCTCGCGGTGGTAACGGCCGCCGCAGCCGCATTGCGCGCCGGTCCCGCAGAAACGCCCCAGAGCCAGGAGATACACCTTGTCCACCGCTGCCCGTACTCCCGACGTCGTCGAGGCGCTTGTCGAGCGCGCCCGGTCCGAGGGTGCGCTGTCCCTGGAGGAGTTGCGAACCACCTTCGAGCAGGCCGGCATCGGCTCGGCCGACGCCGTTGACGTGCTGCGGCAGCTGACCGAGGCCGGCGCCGTGCTCGGCAGCGAGCGCCCGGCCAAGCGCCGCACCACCCCGGCGCGACCCGCGGCCCGCCCGTCGGGCAAGCAGGTCACCCGTCCGGCCGGCCGCACCGTGGACAGCGCCGCCGCCCAGCCCGTCGTCGTCGACCTCACCCCAGAGGCAGTCATCAACCTGACCGAGGCAACCGTGAACGCACCCACCCCGACCGCTCGCCGGCCCGCGAGTCGCAAGGCCGCCGAGGAGGCCGCAGCCCCCACCGAGGCCCCGGTCGACCACAGCCTGGTTGTCGTGCCCGATGACGAAGAGGAGTCGGCCGCGCCGGTCGTGGCGACGGTTGCCCCGGAGGACGACAAGCCGCTTGCGCTCGACGAGCCCCCGCCCGGTATCGACCTTGTCAAGGCCTACCTGCGCGAGATCGGCAAGGTAGCCCTGCTCACCGCCGTCGAGGAGGTTGAGCTGTCCAAGCGCATCGAGGCCGGCCTGTTCGCCACCGAGAAGCTCCGCCAGCACACCGTCGGTGAGACCAAGGTCCCGGCCGCGATGCGCCGCGACCTGGCCGAGGTCGAGCGCGATGGCGACCGGGCCAAGCGGCACCTGCTCGAGGCCAACCTGCGCCTGGTCGTCTCACTCGCCAAGCGTTACCAGGGCCGGGGCCTGGACCTGCTCGACCTGGTGCAGGAGGGCAACCTCGGTCTGGTCCGCGCAGTGGAGAAGTTCGACTACGCGAAGGGTTACAAGTTCTCCACGTACGCGACCTGGTGGATCCGTCAGGCGCTGCAGCGCGCGCTGGCCGACCAGGGGCGCACGATCCGGGTGCCTGTCCACATGGCGGAGCTGATCACCAAGGTGACCCGGGTACGCCGCGAGCTCACCCAGAGCCTGGGGCGCGACCCGCTGCCCGAGGAGATCGGTGCGCCGCTGGAGATGACCGCCGCCAAGGTGGAGGAGATCCTCGGTTACGGCCGGGACACCCTGTCGCTGGAGAGCCCGGTCGGCGACGACGAGGCCGTCCTGGGTGACTTCATCACCGACTCCGACAGCCCGGACCCGGTGGCGGCCGTCGAGATGCAGATGCTCCAGGGCCAGCTCGGCGACGTCCTGGCCAGCCTGCCGCCTCGCTCGGCGACGGTGGTGCGGATGCGGTTCGGCCTGGACGATGGGCGCGCCCGCACGCTGGACGAGGTTGGCCGCCATCTCGGGCTGACCCGCGAGCGGATCCGCCAGATCGAGCGGGACACCCTCGCCGAGCTGCGCGCCGGTGGGCGCGCGGAGGCGCTCCGCGAGTTCGTCGCCTAACTAGCCGGCCGTCCGGTCGCCATGGCGTCCGGCACGGCCGGGCTTGCGCCGACGTCACGGCGCTCCGGCCGCTCGGGTGGGCGGCGGCACGTGGGCCTCTCGCGGGGGTAGCTGTCAGCGCGAGTTGCCTGTCCGGCGGGGGCTGACTCATTCGCCCACCGAGTTGCGTCGCATGTCGACGCCGGCCACCTTGCCAGGCCGCCACCGCCCCTCGCTCGGCCGCCGTCATGGGTGCTTGGGCGTCCTCTGACATCGCGGAAGCCGCTCGAGCAGTCTCGGCTATCTCGCGCTCGACGCCGGAATGGCGTACGGCAGGCCGCGCGACCTTCGTCCTCGACGGTATCCGGTCCCGCTGAGCCGACGGTGCGAGAGTGGGCAGGACAACCACTGACCCGAGAGGCTCTCCCGTGCCCGAAGACAGCACCCCCGCCCGCCAGAACACCACCTTCCCGAGTGGCTCGGGCGAGGCGCACGGCTACCTCGCGCTGCCGACATCCGGATCCGGACCTGGCGTCATCGTCATCCAGGAGTGGTGGGGGCTCACGAACCACATCGCAGAGGTCGCCGACCGGCTGGCCGCCGAAGGGTTCGTAGCCCTTGCCCCCGACCTGTACGGCGGCAAGACCGCCCACGACGCCGATGAGGCGGGCAAGCTGATGACCGAGCTGCCGGTCGAGCGCAGCGCCCAGGAGCTCGGCGGGGCCGTCGACTTCCTGCTCGCCCACGACGCGGTGACCAGCGGCAACGTCGGTGCGGTCGGCTTCTGCATGGGTGGCGGCTTCGTCCTGATGCTCGCCGCCCAGCAGGGCGACAAGATCGGCGCGGCCGTTCCCTTCTACGGGGTCGGCCCGGCCGTCCCCAAGGTGTATGCCGGCATCACCGCCGCCGTGCAGGGCCACTACGGCGAGCGCGACGAGTTCTATCCCGCCGCCGACGCCCGCGCGCAGGAGCAGCAGATCCGCAGCGAGTCCGGCGCGCCCGTCGAGTTCCACTTCTACGACGCTGCGCACGCCTTCCACAACGACACGAACGCGCTCGGCACCTACAGCGAGGGCGATGCCACCACGGCTTGGAACCGGACGGTCGCCTTCCTCAAGGCCCATGTGACCTGAGCGACCACGCTGCGCTCAGGCGTCCGAGCGCACCCAGGCAGTCGTGCTGCGGGCCCGCTTCGGCTCGGGCCGGTGCTCCGTCCCGACGGCGGACGGCGCGCCGGCCTGCGCGAGCCACTGGCGCTGGGTCGACAGCGAGGCCTCCAGTTCCTCGGTCGGCCGGCCGGCCGCCTGAGCCTTGGTCAGCTTGGCCTCCAGCTCGGTGACCTTCTCGCGCAGCCGTACGACGAACGGGGACTCACTGGCCTGGGCGAAGCGCTGCTCGCCGGCCTGCCGGAACGCCTCCTCCACCTTGCCCATCCGGTCCTCGAGAGACCGCATCACCTCACGGGGCACCTTGCCCGCCGCCTCCCAGCGCTCCTGCAGCTCGCGGAGCCGCTTGGTGGCGCCACCCCTGACCCCCTGCGCCAGACCGGCAACCATCGTCTCGGCCTCGGTGAGGATCGCCTCTTTGCTCTCCTGGTTGCCGCGCAGCTCGACGTCCTGCTCCGCGAACTGCGCCGAACGGGCCTGGAAGAACACGTCCTGGGCAGCCTTGAACCGCGACCACAGCGCGTCCTCGACCTCACGCGGCGCGCGTCCGGCGGTCTTCCAGTCCGACATCAACTGCTTGTAGCGGTCCGCGGTGGGCTTCCACTCGGTCGAGGCCGAGAGTTCCTCGGCCAGTTCGATGATGCGCTCCTTGCGACCTCTGCTGACGTCGCGCTGCTGCTCCAACGCGCCGAAGTGCGCCGAACGACGCTCACCGAACCGGGTGCGCGCGGCAGCGACCCGGTCCCAGAGCTCCTGGTCGGTCTTCTTGTCCACGCCGGGGATGCGCTTCCAGTCCTCACCGAGCGTCCTGAGCCGCTCTCCGGTGGTCTTCCACTCCGAGGACCCGACGAGCGCCTCCGCCTCCTCGGCGAGGGCGGTCTTGGTGGCCACGGCGACGACGCGCTGCTCGGCGCGCTGCGCCTTCGCGACCTCGACCGCAGCCGCGGTCTTGTCCAGCAGCCCGTCGACGCGTCGCTCCAGGCCGGCCAGGTCACCGACCGCGGCCGCCGTCGGCACAGTCGCCTTGAGTCGCTTGGCACTCGAAGCCACCTGCGTCGGGTCGCCCGCACCGCTCGCCAGGCGCTGCTCGAGCAACGTCACCTCAATGGCGAGCTGCTCGTAGCGCCGGGTGAAGTGGGCCAGTCCGTCGGCTGGGTTGCCGGCCTTCCAGGAGCCCACCTCGCGCTCGTCGTCGCCGGTACGCACCAAGACGGTCCCGTCCTCGGTGACGCGGCCCCAGTCGCTCATCAGCTCTCCCGCTCGTCGCCCCATGCTGTCCAGGCCAGTCTGCCCTGCGGGGCGCGCGGGCGGGTCGGTCGCGCGAGACTGCGTACGTGGAACACGGCTTTGGCGCCGAGCGCGCACCGTCCCCGTCCGGGGACGTGCCAGGCGCGCCCGAGTCGCAGCTCGCGGCGGCGGACGTCGCACGGTTGCCCGCCAGCACACCCGACCCGCCGTGGCGCTGCCGCCTCGAGGCCGTCATCTGGTGGCATCGAGCCGAGGCCGCCCTGGTCGCGGACCTACCCCCCGAGCTGGGGGCGCGCTACGGCCGGGCGCTGGTGCTCGGCGCCCTGGTGCGCTATCTCGACACCCCGGTCGGGCCGTACGAGGAGATCATCGGCGCGGTCCAGCTACGGCCGCTCACGATCCATATCCCCTTCATCGCGGTCGACTCGCTGGCGTCCGTGCACGGTGGCCGTGCGCACTGGGCGCTGCCCAAGGCGCTGGCGACCTTCAGCCACACCGATGGACAGCTCCTCGCCGCGGGTACCGGCTGGCGGGTCGCGGCCCAGGCCCGCCCGGCAGGGCCCTGGCTGCCGATGGCGGGCTGGCTGTGCGGCCGACAGCTTGACGCGGCCGGGCGGCTCCAACGCAGCACCACGACTGTCCTCGGCCGGACCCGGCTCGGTCGGGTCACCGTGCAGGTCGACAGTGACCAGGCTGGGAAGCCCGGCAGCATCGCCGGGTGGCTCCGGTCCGGGCGGCACCGCGGACTGGTCCTGCAGGCCCGCGCCCGGGTGGCATGACCGGCCGCGGCCGAGTGCCGGCTGACCAACGTCCCTGGGCACAATCTGGGGGGCGCCCCGGACGTCAACTCACATAGGCTGAGCGCTTCGGTGGACGAACCGAGCGGTCGAGGAGAGATACCGTGACCAGTCAGGACGCCGGGCCTGCCCCGGTGCGGCGCAGCGGGCGGCGGGCCGCCCTGATGGCGGTCGGCCTGGTCGCCGTGGCCTCGGTGGGGACCACCGCGACCGTCCACGCCCGTTCCGCGTGGAGCCCGTCGGCGGCCGCCCCGAGACCGGCCAGTCCCACCCCGGGCGCAACGCCGACGGCATCGGTCAGCGGGCTGGGCGCGGCCGGCACCGTGCGCTGGCAGGATCCACTGGTCGTCACGGCCACCGACGCGGCGCTGACGGCCGTCACCGGTACCGATCCGGACGGCGGGGCCGTCACCGGCACGGTTGGCGCCGATGGCCGCTGGACCTACGCGGGCGCACTGTTCCCATCCTCGACCTACCAGCTCGTCGCGCAGGTCCGCGACGCCGCTGGGACGTCGCACGACCTGCCGCTCACCGTCGGTACGACCGCCCCGGACAAGACGCTCGGCGTCACCCTCATCCCCGGCGACGGGGCGTCCGTCGGGGTGGGGCAGGCCCTGTCGGTGCGGCTCGCCACCCCGGTCAAGGACGCGGCCTCCCGGGCCGCCGTCGAGAAGCACCTGACGGTGACGACCGTTCCGGCTGTCGACGGGGCCTGGCGCTGGATGAGCTCGAGCGAGCTGCGCTACCGCGGCGCCGACTTCTGGGCGACCGGGACGACGATCACGATGACCGCCGCGCTTGCGCACGTACAGGCGGCTCCCGGGGTCTGGGGCGCCGGCAGCCACACCTCACGCTTCACCGTCGGCGACGCCAGGACCAGCGTGGTGGACACCACGGCCCACACGATGACGGTGTCGACGAACGGTCAGGTCATCCGGACGATGCGTGCCTCCATGGGCAAGCCGGAGTTCGCGACCCGCAATGGCACGTTCGTGGTGCTGGAGAAGTTCGCCGACCTGGTCATGGACTCCGCGACGGTCGACCTGCCGCCGGGCACACCGGCGTACAAGACCGCGGTCAAGGACGCCGTACGCATCACCAACAGCGGCACCTTCACGCACGGGGCGCCGTGGTCGGTCCCGAGCCAAGGCATCGCCAACGTCAGCCATGGCTGCATCAACCTGTCGCCGACCGACGCCCACTGGTACTTCCTGCAGGCCACCCGCGGCGATGTCGTGCGGGTTGTCAACAGCACGTCGGGGCCGGCCCTGTCCGACGCCGGCAGCCAGGACTGGAACATGAGCTTCGCGCAGTGGCGGTCCGGCAGCGCGCTCGGCTGAGCCGGTACGCACGACGGCGCTGACCGACCCCGGCACCGGGTCTGGCAGCGTTGGGGTCGTGACAGACGCGACGCGCGACGAGGCCGAGCTGGCGCTCCGGCTGCTGGCCGGCGCAGACGCTCGCCTTCGAGCTGACCAGTGGACCGCGATCGAGGCGCTGGTCACCGGCCGGCGCCGGGCGCTGGTCGTGCAGCGCACCGGTTGGGGCAAGTCGGCGGTGTACTTCGTCGCGACAGCGCTGCTCCGGGCCCGCGGCGCCGGCCCGACCGTGATCATCAGCCCGCTGCTGGCCCTGATGCGTAACCAGGTCACCGCCGCCGCACGGGCCGGGACGCGGGCCGTCACCGTCAACTCCAGCAACGTCGAGGAGTGGGCGGACGTCTACGACGCCGTTCAGGCCGGGCACGTCGACGTGCTGCTGGTCAGCCCCGAACGGCTCAACAACCCCGGCTTCCGGGACAGCGTGCTGCCTAAGCTCGCCGCCACGACCGGCCTGCTCGTCGTGGACGAGGCGCACTGCATCTCCGACTGGGGACACGACTTCCGGCCCGACTACCGACGCATCCGCACGCTGCTCGACGACCTGCCCCCGGGTACTCCGGTGCTCGCGACGACCGCGACGGCGAACGCCCGGGTCGTGGCCGACGTTGCCGAGCAGCTGTCGGCGGACACCCTGGTCCTGCGCGGGGGCCTTGACCGCACGTCCCTTCACCTGGCGGTTGCTCGGCTGCCCAGCCCGGCGCACCGGCTGGCCTGGCTCGCCGACCACCTGGCGGCGATGCCGGGCTCCGGCATCGTCTACACCCTCACGGTCGCCGCCACCGATGAGGTTGCCGCGTTCCTGCGCAGTCGTGGCATCGCCGCCGCGGCCTACTCAGGGCGTACCGACGACGCCGAGCGCCGGCAGGCCGAGGACGACCTGCTGGGCAATCGCATCAAGGCACTGGTCGCAACCTCCGCACTGGGCATGGGGTTCGACAAGCCCGACCTGGGCTTCGTGGTGCACCTGGGCGCCCCAGCGTCGCCGATCGCGTACTACCAGCAGGTCGGGCGCGCCGGCCGAGGCGTCGACGCCGCGCAGGTCGTCCTGCTGCCCGGGGCCGAGGACGAGGCGATCTGGCGGTACTTCGCCTCTCTCGGCTTCCCGACCGAGGACCAGGTACGCACCACCCTCGCCGCCCTCGGCGACACCCCGCTGTCGACCGCGGCCCTTGAGGCCCGCGTCGACCTGCGACGCTCCCGCCTCGAGGCAATGCTCAAGGTGCTGGACGTCGACGGCGCCGTGCGCCGCGTCCAGGGCGGCTGGACCGCGACGGCGCAGCCGTGGGCGTACGACGCCGACCGCTACGCCAAGGTGGCGGCCGACCGAGCGGCCGAGCAGCAGGCAATGCGCGACTACATCGAGACGACAGGCTGCCGCATGGAGTTCCTGCGCCGCCAGCTCGACGACCCACTTGTCGCAGGCCCGGACAGCGCGCCCTGCGGCCGCTGCGACCGGTGTACCGGCCAACCGCTCGAGGACACCGTCTCGCCGGAGACGCTCGCGGCCGCGCTCGCCGTGCTCGGCCGCCCCGGGGTCGAGCTCGAGCCCCGCAAGTTGTGGCCGACCGGGATGGCGGCCGTCGGCGTCGCGCTCGCCGGCCGGATCCCCATCGAGCACCAGGCCGACAGCGGCCGGGCGCTGGGGCGGCTGTCCGACATCGGCTGGGGCACCCGGCTCCGCTCGCTGCTGTCGGGCGCCGACGCGCCGGTACCTGAGGATGTCCTTGCGGCCGTGGTGTCCGTGCTGGCCGGCTGGGGCTGGTCCGCCCGCCCGGCCGGTGTCGTCGCGTTGCCGAGCCGCAGCCGGCCGCTGCTGGTCGGCAGCCTCGCCGCCCGGATCGCCGAGGTCGGCCGGCTGCCGCTGCTCGGCACCCTCGAGCGCACCCGCGACGAGCCACCCACCAGTCGTAGCAACAGCGCGCAGCGCCTACGCACCGTCACCGGCTCGCTGCGACTACCCGCCGGGCTCGCCCTTGGCGGCGCAGTGGCGCTGCTCATCGACGACGTCGTCGATACCGGCTGGACGATCACCGAGGCGTCCCGGCTGCTGCGCGCGGCAGGCGCCTCGGCGGTCCTGCCGCTTGTCCTGGCCGTCGACGGCTGAGAAGCCGCACCGCGGGTAGGCCCCTCGGCATGAGCTGGCACGAGCGCGACCTGGGCGACTGGACCGGCCGGACGGTCGTCATCACCGGCGCCAACAGCGGCATCGGCCTGGCCGCTGCGACCGTCCTGGCCCGGCACGGAGCCCACGTCCAGCTGGCCTGCCGCGACCCACGCCGGGCCGCGGACGCCGCCCGCCGCATCCCCGGCAGCACCACCGCTGCGCTGGACCTGTCCGATCTCGACAGCGTGGCCGCTTTCCAGGCGCCCGACCGGATCGATGCGCTGGTGTGCAACGCCGGGGTCATGGGCGGCGTCTACCTGCCGTCGCCGCAGGGGCACGAGCGGCAGATGGCCACCAATCACCTGGGGCACGCGCTGCTCGTCAAGCAGCTGTGGTCGCAGCTGGAGGAGTCCCGGGGTCGGGTGGTCGTGGTGTCGAGCATTGCTGCACGTGGTGGGCGGCTCACGGCCGCCAGCACCGTGCAGGACCTGGTCGACCCACAGCCGTATGAGGGCCAGCGGGTCTACGCGAACACCAAGCAGGCGAACCTGCTCTACGCACAGGAGCTGCACCGTCGGGCGGTCGCGGCCGGCTCCCCCGTGTCGGCGGTGGTCGTACACCCGGGGGTGAGCAACACCGCGCTGTTCAGTCGTCAGCAGGTCGACAGCGGCCACCCCCGACTGGCCCCGCTGGCCAAGGCTGTCGGCACCATCGCGTTCTCCTCCGCGCGCGCGGGCGCCCGTCCCACGCTGCGGGGGCTGGACGCGATGACGCCGAGCGGGGCGTTCGTGGGGCCGCGGCTACTCGGGCAGGCGCGCGGCCGCCCGCACCTGCTCGCCGTCTACGCCAGTGGCCGGGACCCCGCCGTCGGCCGGCGGCTGTGGGAACTCACCGAGCAGGTGCTCGGCACCCGCTTGCCGCCCGTCCACCACGACGCTGCGGTCAACCCACCGCAACGGTGACACCGTAGTCGTGGATCTTGCGGTAGATCGTCGCCCTCGACATGCCCAGCGCGCGGGCGGCCTGCGCCTTGTTGCCGCTGGCGTCCTGCAGGGCCAGCACGATCGCGTCGCGCTCGATCGCCTCCATCGTGCTGAGCCGCCGGCGGCTGAGCGACTGGATCTCCGGCGGGAGGTCGGTCGGCGAAATGACCCCGGACCGGCGGTGCCGCAGCACGTGGCGCAGCGCATCAAGCAGCTGCTGCACGTTGCCGGGCCAGGCTGATCGCAGCAGCAGCTGCATGGCCTCCGCGGAGCAGGCCAACTGACCGCCGCAGCCGAGCCGGTTCAGCAGGAAGGGCACCAGCTGCTCGACGTCCTCGACATGATGTCGAAGCGGCGGCGCGTGGACCGTGCTCGGGAACAGCCGCAGCAACCGACCCAGCTCCGGCGGCACCACACCCTCGGGCACCGCGACCGCGACCCACGCACCCTGCCGACGAGCCGCCTCCTCGAGCGCCGAGCTCAACAGCCGCAGGGCGACGTCATTCAGCCGGTCGAGGTGGCGCAGCACAATCGTGCCGTCCTCCTCGATGATCGTCCTCCGGGCCTGGGTGAGCCATCGCGCGTCGTTCGGGGCCGCGGCGTCCGCGCCGTCGACGACGCTGAACCGGCGGGTCGGCTCGACCCGCTGATGCAGGGCCCGCAGCAGCGAAAGCTTGCCGATCCCGGGCTCGCCCTCCAGCACGATCCAGCCGCCGGCGCGGTGCCCGTTCTCGATCTCGCTGCATGCACGGCGCCAGAGCGGACCGGTGCCGATCAGCCCTGGCAACAGCATCCGTTGACTCGGGTGCTCGACGTCGGCAACAGCCACGTTCGGCTCCACGAGGCGTACGTCGACCACCCCGCCGGCAACGCCGTTGTCCGCGTGCACCGGGCGGGTGTGCAGACGTACCCGCACCCCTGAAGGCAGATCCACCGTCGTCAGCTCACGCTTGCCGGACAGGGCATCGGCAGCGTGCCGGAGCAGGGCCGACTGGTCGCCGGCGCCGAGTGTCCCGCGCGCCATCTCGTTCATCATGACGACGTCGTTGTTCAGAGCAAAGACCATCCCCGCGCTGTGCCGACAGGCGCGCAGATAGGCCTGCAGCAGCGCGATCTCGCGCATCCCGGTCTCGGTGAGCAAGGCCTGCCGGATCTGCTCGGCGGTGGACCTGGCGAGGGTGACGAGTAGCGGGCCGGCATCGCGTCGCCAGCAGGTGAGGTCCAGGGCCCCGACAGTCTTACCCGAGAGCGGGTGCCGGATCGGCACACCGGCGCACGCCAGCTCCTCGAGGTTCTCCGCGTAGTGCTCGTGGCCGAACACATACATCGGCCGGCCGGCCTCGAGCGCCGTGCCGATGCCGTTGGTGCCGACCACAGCCTCGGCGTAGCTGAAGCCAGGGGCCAGCTGCACGCGGTCGAGCTGCCGCTCGAGCTCGGCGTCCGCAGTCAGCCGGCTGAGCACCACGCCGGTCGCGTCGGTGAGCACGATGCTGAGCGGCTGCCCGTCAAGCTGCTCGCGCAGCCGGCGGAGCACCGGCTCGGCGCTGCGGGTCAGCGGCGTATCAAGGTCCGGGTCGCGCACGTACTGCATCTCGATCCGGTCCGCGGCGACCTTCGACTGGCGCGACCGCCACCAAGACGCCACGATTGCCTGGCGGACCCCTCGTGGCTCGAGAGGGTCAACAGTGAGGAAGCGCTCCCTGGCCTTGGCCAGGCTGACCCCGTCCGCGGGGAGCCCGGCCGGGCTGTTCGCCATGATGCTCCCTCCGATACGGGGTGGGTCCGGGCGCCAAAGCTCCCTCGCGCGGTTTGTCGCCGGCCCCTCAGCGTATCCGCTGAGCTGCTGCGCCCTGTCGTCTCACATTGAGACGCCCTCGCAGCGTGGACGCGGTAGGACGGACCCTGCGCCGCGGACCACCTCGCGACGCCAAGATGCGGAGGTGGCTTGTGCCCGAACCCGACGATATCGAGACATTCAACCCGTGGACGGTCGTCAACATGGTCTTCCACAAGCTGGTCGACGAGGGCCTGCACCCCGTCCTGGGCGCCACCGGAGACCCGGGGGGGCCGGCCGCGGATCTGTTGCGCGCCCTTGGTATCGAGCCGGCTGCAGAGGGCAACCGCCAAGTGACTCGCAACATCAGGGACCACCTGGCCGTACTGAGGTCTACGGTGCTTGGAGAGGCGTGACCCCGGTCACAGCCAGTGTCTCAGACTGAGACCGCACGGAGTGCGTGACTCAGATCTGCTGGCCTCAGCGAGGTAGCCAACAGGAAGGACATGTCCATGAGTCGCCAGAGTGTCGCTGCGGCGCACCAGAAGATCCAGGAGTTGGCCTGGGAGCCGCTCTACCACGAGCCAGTTTCCCAGTACGGAACGGACTACACCTTCGCCAAGGCCAAGAAGAAGGACCCGCTCAAGCAGGTGCTGCGGTCCTACTTCCCGATGCAGGAGGAGAAGGACTCCCGCGTCTACGGCGCTGCCGACGGCGCCATCCGCGGGAACATGTTCCGCCAGGTGCAGGAGCGTTGGCTGGAGTGGCAGAAGCTGTTCCTGTCGATCATCCCGCTCCCGGAGATCTCGGCGGCTCGCGCAATGCCGCTGCTGTTCAACACGGTCCCCAACCCGGAGCTGCACAACGGCCAGGCGATCCAGATGATCGACGAGGTACGCCACTCGACGATTCAGCAGAACCTCAAGCGCCTGTACATGAACAACTACATTGACCCGGCCGGCTTCAACAGCAGCCTGAAGAACTTCCAGAACGACTACTGCGGGACGATCGGCCGGCAGTTCGCGGAGGGCTTCATCACCGGTGACGCCATCACCGCCGCGAGCATCTACCTGACGATCGTCGCGGAGACGGCATTCACGAACACGCTGTTCGTCGCCATGCCCGCCGAGGCCGCGGCCAACGGGGACTACCTGCTGCCCACGGTGTTCCACTCGGTCCAGTCCGACGAGTCCCGGCACATCAGCAACGGCTACGCGACGCTGCTCATGGCGCTGGCCGACGAGGGCAACCACCAGCTGCTCGAGCGCGACCTGCGCTACGCATGGTGGAACAACCACCGCGTCGTCGACGCAGCCATCGGTACCTTCATCGAGTACGGCACGAAGGACCGCCGCAAGGACCGCGAGAGCTACGCGGAGATGTGGCGTCGTTGGATCTACGACGACTACTACCGCAGCTATCTCGTGCCGCTTGAGAAGTACGGCCTGGTCATCCCGCACGACCTCATCGAGGAGTCCTGGAACCAGATCTGGAACAAGGGCTATGTGCACGAGGTCGCGCAGTTCTTCTGCACCGGGTGGATCGCCAACTACTGGCGCATGGACCCGATGACGGACAAGGACTTCGAGTGGTTCGAGTACAAGTATCCGGGCTGGTACGACAAGTACGGCGCATGGTGGGAGAACTACAACCGGCTCTCGATGCCGAACGGGCACAACCCGATCGTGTTCGAGGCCGTCGACTACGCCTACCCGCACCGCTGCTGGACCTGCATGGTGCCGTGCCTCGTCCGCGAGGACATGGTCATGGCCGAGGTCGACGGTCAGATGCGCACGTACTGCCACGAGGCGTGCCGCTGGACCGACACGGTGGCCTTCCGGCCCACCTATGAGGGCCGGGAGACCCCGAACATGGGGCGGCTCATCGGCAAGCGCGAGTGGGAGACGCTCTACCACGGCTGGAACTGGGCCGACGTCGTCTCCGACATGGGCTACGTCCGCGATGACGGCAAGACGTTGGTGGCGCAGCCGCACCTCAACCTCGACCCGAAGAAGATGTGGACGCTGGACCACCTGCGCCGGTGCCCGCCGCTGGCGAGCCCGAACGTCCTGCTCAACGAGATGACCAAGGACGAGCAGAAGGCGTTCCACGCGGACTACACCGCTCATGGTCCCGCCGGCAAGGCTCCTGTCGCGAGCTGACCGGAGCGGCCTGCCCTTCGGCGGGTCGATCAGTGGCACCACCCGCAAGGCACGAACGGGAGGGCTCGGGGCGCGGCCCCGGGCCCTCCCGGCTGCTGGCCCTCCCGCGCAGGGCCACGAGCTAGGTACGCCCCACTTTCCCCGTAGAATGCGCGAGGAGCCATGACCGAGAAGCACACGGTGCGGTTCGAGCCCGTCGGCATCGAGATTGAGGTCGAGGAGTCGCAGAACGTCCTACGCGCCGCCGCCGAGCAGGGCATCATGCTCATGCACGGCTGTAAGGAAGGCCAGTGCGCCGCCTGCAAGTCGTTCCTGCTCGAGGGCGAGGACGTCGAGCACGACAGCTACTCCACATTCGCCCTACCGGACAGCGAGCGGGACGAGGGGTTCACGCTGCTGTGCCGGGCCCACGTCTACGAGGACGTGACAATTGAGCTCCTGAACTACGACGAGGAGATGATTCGCTCCGGTCTGCCGATCCAGAGCGCGGTCGGCACCGTGGTGTCCAATGAGCCCGTGACGCATGACATGCGGCACCTGGTGCTGGCGTTGGATAACCCGGAGGACTTCCGCTTCTTCCCCGGCCAGTACGTCGACATCAAGATCGCTGACAGCGAGGCCACCCGGTCATTCTCGATGGCGAATATCTCGGCCAAGGACAGCGGTCACCTCGAGTTCATCATCCGGATCTATCCGGGCGGCTTGTTCTCGGAGTTCCTCAAGAGCGGTGTCGCGGTCGGCGACCGGCTCGACCTCAGCGGCCCGTTCGGCGTCTTCACGTTGCGTGACAGCCCCGCACAACTCGTCTTCGTCGGCGGCGGTGCCGGCATGGCGCCGATCCTGTCGGTGCTGCGCTCGCTCGCCGAGCGCGACCCGGAACGTAAGGCCACCTACTACTACGGCGCCCGCGGCCGGCGTGACCTGTGTTTCGACAAGGAGCTGAGGGCTCTCGAAGAGGTCATGCCCGGCTTCAGCTACGTGCCCGCCTTGTCGGAGCCCGCCGAGGGTGAGACCTGGGACGGTGAGGTCGGCCTGATTACCGACGTCGTACGCAAGTACGAGAGCGACCTCCGTCGTGCCGACGCCTACGTCTGTGGTCCGCCACCGATGGTGGAGGCCGCCATCGAGGTGCTTGGCGACCTCGGCGCGAAAGAGGGACGGATTTTCTACGACAAGTTTACGACCACAGGTGAACCCACCGCCACACCAGTGACAGGAAGGGCGTCTTCATGACGACCGTTGACCAGCCCACCGAACGAAGCCTTCCGAAGCCCGCCTTCACCGATGCCGAGGCGGGGGCGAAGACGTTCCCCGACTCCACCGCACGCAACTACAACTACTTCGTCCCGCAGAAGCGCAAGCAGACGCACTACGAGGACGTCACCGTCGAGGTGCAGCCCGACCCGCGGCACTACCTCGCGCAGGGCTGGATCTACGGCTTCGCCGACGGCCGTGGCGGTTACCCGCTCGAATGGACCGCTCTCAAGGCCTGGGGCTCCGACCGCCCCGTCCCCGAGCGCTTCCCCGGCTCGGGCGGTAAAGGCTACGACTGGCCCGCGCTGGGCTGGCACGAGTTCCGGGACCCCAACGAGGAGTGGGAGCTCACGTTCTACAAGTACAACTCCAACGTCGTGCGCCAGATTACTGCCAACGTCGACGCCGCCCGGGAAACGAAAGCGTTTGAGCAGTGGAACCCCAACTGGGTCCAGTTCGTCGACAGCCACGTCGGCGCCTGGATGCATGTCGAGCACGGGCTCGGCTTGTATGTCTTCGCAAATGCCCAGCGTCGCGCGCCCACAAACATGCACAACAACGCGATCTCAGTCAACAGCATGCACCGGATCCGCACCGCCCAGGACCTCGCGCTGTACAACCTGACGCTGAGCGAGGAGATCGACTCCTTCGACGGGACGGCTCACCTCGAGGCGTGGAACAGCGACCCGGCTTGGCAGGGCACCCGCAAGGTGGTCGAGCAGCTGACCTGTATCGACGACTGGGCTGAGGCAATCTTCGCGGTCAACGTCGTGTTCGAGCCGCTCGTGGGCGAGTTGTTCCGTAGCCAGCTGGTGCAGCAGGCGGCGCCGCGCAACGGGGACTTTGTGACCCCGACGGTCCTCGGCGCCGGCGAGCACGACTTCGCGACCCGCGACCTGCGCTACACGACAGCCATGTTCGAGCTGTTGACCAACGACAAGGAGTTCGCCGACTTCAACAAGGCCAAAATGCAGGAATGGCTTTCGGTGTGGGTGCCGCGCTGTCTCGAAGCCGCCCGCGCGATGTCTCCGCTCTGGTCCCAGCCCGACGCCAAGCCCCCGCGCTTCGAGGACGGGCTGGACCGCGCCAAGAGCCGCTTCTCCGGCATCCTCGCCGACCTCGGTCTCGCTATCCCCAAGGAGCTCTCCCTGTGATCACCGCAACGTCCGCCAGCCCATTCTCCGTCAACAACACCGCCTCCGGCTTGTGCGGCGTCACTGTGATGAACAACCAGGTCGGCGCGGTCATGGCGCAGGTGATGTCGACCCACGAGGGGGTGACCATCACGCCGCTGCCGTCGATGATCCGGGTCGACGCGGTCACGCGCATGGACTTCGTCTACGCCGAAATCTCTGAGGCGCTCGGCGAGGAGGACGACTACTTCGACGCTGCGCAGTTCGAGGAGAACATGTCCACGCACTACGGCAAAATGATCCACGAGGACGACCGGACCATCATGTTCGCGAGCCCCGAGGATGCCGCCGCGTACATGGGCTGGGACCTACCCGCTACCCACTGACCGCCTCCACCAGACACCCTCAGCAAGGAGAAGCCCGTGTACGAGAAGGACGGCGAGAAGTACTTCGTGGTGGACAGCCACATGCACTTCTGGGATGCGAGCCCAGCCAATTGGGTCGCGGGCCAGGAGAACTACGCAAAGGGGTGGATCGACTGCTTCCACGCATACCAGAGCCTGGGCCCAGCCGAGACGCACTGGTCGATCGAGCACTTCCAGAAGTACTCGGAGCAGGACCTGATGAAGGACGTCTTCGAGGACGGTCACGTCGACGTCGCGATCTTCCAGCCGACGTACCTCAAGTCCTGGTACACCGACGGCTTCAACACCACCGAGAAGAACGGCACGCTGGCGGAGAAGCACCCCGGGAAGTTCCTCGTCAACAGCCGGTTCGAGCCACGTGGCGGAGCCGCAGCGATGAAGGAGTTCGAGGAGAACGTCGAGCGCTGGCAGCCCAAGGGCGTCAAGCTGTACACGGCGGAGTGGCTGGACGGCTCACGTGGCTGGACGCTGAAGGACCCTGAGGCCTACCGCTTCCTGGAGCGCGCGCAGGAGCTGGGCATCAAGAACGTCCACGTTCACAAGGGCCCGACGATCTGGCCGCTCGACAAGGACGCGTTCGACGTCTCCGACGTTGACCACGCGGCGACGGACTTCCCCGAGCTGAACTTCATCGTTGAGCACGTCGGGCTGCCGCGCATCGAGGACTTCTGCTTCATGGCAACGCAGGAGCCCAACGTGTACGCCGGTCTGTCCGTCGTCATCGGCGGCCTCATGCACGCCCGCCCCAGGTTCTTCGCCAAGGTCATGGGAGAGCTGCTGTTCTGGGTCGGCGAGGACAAGATGACATTCGGCAGTGACTACGGCATCTGGGAGCCGAAGTGGCAGGTCGAGGGCTTCGTCGACTGGGACTACCCGGCCGGCGACGAGTACTCCGACTACCCGCGGATCAACACCGCAGGCAAGAAGAAGATCTTGGGCCTGAACGCTGCCAAGCTGTACGACATCGACGTCCCCGCCGAGTGCCAGCTGTCCGCGGAGGCCGGTACGCCGGCCGCCCAGGACGACGCGATGCTGGTTGACGACGGGGCCAGGATCTCGGTGTGAGCTCCGCCGCTGCAGTGCTCGCCGCGTTGGACACCGTGCGTGACCCCGAGTTGGACGAGCCGGTGACCGCGCTCGGCTTCGTGGCTTCGTGCACGGTCTCCGAGGACGGGGTGGCCGACGTACACCTGCGTCTGCCCACCTACTTCTGCGCGCCCAACTTCGCCTTCCTCATGGTGGCGGACGCGTATGAGGCGGTGAGCGCTGTAGCGGGCGTACGGCGTGCGGCGATCGTGCTGGACGACCACTTCGCCAGCGATGCCATCAACGAGGGGGTGGCGGCCCGAGCCGGGTTCGTCGAGTCCTTCGACGGCTTGGCCGCCGCCGAGCTCGACGACCTGCGGGCCGACTTCATCCGCAAGGCGGTCCTGGCCGGGACCGACCGGGTCTGCCGGCCGTTGCTCGCCGCCGGCCGTACCACCGACGACCTCGCCGCCATGACCCTCGGCGAGGTCCCGGCCTCCGGTGACCGCGAGCGGCTTCGGGAGCGACGTGCCGAGCTCGGGCTGCCCTGCAGCGACGACTCCCCGCTGCTCGTCGACGCCGTCACCGGGGCGGCCATCGGGGTGCAGGCCCTACCGCTGCACCTGCGCAAGGCCCGCCTGACGCGGGTCGGCGCTGAGGCGAACTCCGGGATCTGCCGCGGCATGCTGCGCGACCGCTATGCCGGCGCCGGCGTCGGCGCCGTCCACGACCCGAACAGCGACGCCCTAAATGATGCGATGAACGACTCAACACCAGCGCCCGCGAGGGTCGAGGAGCACGCATGAAGGCCGTCCGCCTGCACTCCTACCACCAGCAGCCCGTCGTGGAGGAGGTTCCGGAGCCCAAGATCGCGGGTCCCTTCGACGTGATCGTCAAGGTCGGCGGTGCCGGTGTGTGCCGGACCGACCTGCACATCATCGAAGGGCAGTGGGAGCAGGCGATGGCACCACCACTGCCCTACACGCTCGGCCACGAGAACGCCGGCTGGGTGCACGAGATCGGGTCCGGTGTCACGAACGTCAGCGTCGGCGACACCGTGATCTTGCACCCGACGCCGACCTGCGGGCTCTGCCGGGCGTGCCGGGCGGGGCAGGACATGCACTGCTCCAACAGCATCTTCCCGGGTCTGGGCAGCGACGGCGGGATGGCCGAGCTGCTGCTGACCTCGGCCCGGGCGTGCGTGCTGCTGGACCCCGCGACCCGCCCCGAGGATGTGGCCGCGCTCGCGGACGCCGGTATCACCGCCTACCACGCCGTACGCAAGGCGGTCCCGCTGCTGTACCCCGGCACGACCTGCGTGCTGATCGGCGCCGGCGGTCTGGGCCACATCGGCATCCAGTGCCTGGCGGCACTCACGGCGACGACGATCGTCGTCGTCGACCGCAACCCCGACGCGCTCAAGCTCGCCGAGCAGCTCGGGGCTACCCACACGGTCGTCGCGGACGGCACCCACCTCGCCGCCGTCAGCGAGCTGACCGGGGGCGCCGGCGCCGACGTCGTGCTCGACTTCGTGGCGGAGCAGGGCGCGGAGAACGAGGGATTCGCGATGACGCGCGCCGGCGGCTCCTACTACGTGATCGGGTACGGCGGCACACTCACCATACCCACGCTGGACATCATCTCCACCGAACGCAACATTGTTGGCAACATTGTTGGTACGTACAACGAGCTAGCCGAGTTGATGGTGCTCGCACAGTCCGGCAAGGTCACCCTGCACACCAGCACCTACCCACTGGACGCCGCCGTGGAGGCGCTGGCCGATCTGGACGCCGGCAAGGTCCGCGGCCGCGCGATCCTCGTTCCCTGATCCCGCCCACCTGACAGAGAGGTCACCATGGCCAAGGAACTGCGCTTCGGCGAGGACGCCCGGATGCGTCTGCTTGCAGGAGTCGACCAGCTCGCGGAGGCCGTCAAGTCGACACTCGGCCCCAAGGGTCGCAACGTGATCATCGAGAAGATCACCGGCTCGCCGGTCGTGACGAACGACGGAGTGACGATCGCCAAGGAGATCCACCTGCCGGACCAGTTCGAGAACATGGGCGCGCAGCTGGTCAAAGAGGCGGCCATCAAGACCAACGACATCGTTGGTGACGGCACCACGACGGCCACCGTCATCGCCCACGCGATCATCCGCGAGGGCATGAAGGCGATCGGCGCCGGCGGGAACCCGGTGCTGGTCAAGCGCGGCATCGACATGGCGGTGGGACGCCTGGTCGAGCACCTGCGCAGCGTCGCCCGCCCGGTTGTTACCGAGGCCGACTACGCCAGGGTCGCCGCGATCTCCGCCAACGACGACGACATGGTCGGCGCGGTGCTCGCCAAGGCGCTGTTCACCGTCGGCGACAGTGGCATCGTGACGGTCGAGGAGTCCGCGACGCCCGGCATGAGCGTGGACTTCGTCGAGGGCTTCGAGTACGACAACGGCTACGTCTCGCCCTACATGGTCACCCACCCGGCCAGCCTCGAGGCGATCCTGGACAACCCGTACATCCTGCTGACGAACGAGAAGATCACCAAGATCGCGCAGCTGATGCCGCTGCTGGACAAGGTGATGCGGGCCCCGCGGCCGCTGCTCATCGTCGCCGAGAACGTCGAGGGCGCTGCGCTGTCGATGCTCGTGCAGAACCACGTCAACGGCGTGTTCCAGTGCGTCGTCACGCGGGCTCCCGGCTTCGGCGACCGGCGGCTGCGCAAGCTCGAGGACCTCGCCACGACCACCGCCGGTACGGTGCTGTCCAAGCACTCCGGCTCCAGCATCGAGACCATCACGGTCGAGCAGCTGGGCCGGGCGCGGCAGGTGCGGGTCACCGCTGATCGGACCACCATCATCGGCGGGGCGGGCTCGGCCGACGACATCGCCTTCCGCGTCCAGCAGCTGCAGGCCGAGCAGACCAAGGCCACGTTCGGCGTGGATGGCGACGTGCTGTCGGAGCGGATCGGCTCGCTGTCGGGCAAGGTCGCCGTGGTGCGCGTGGGCGCCCCCACCAACGCCGAGCTGGCCGAGCTGCAGCACCGCGTCGAGGACGCACTGTCGGCGACCCGCGCGGCGATGGCCGAGGGCATCGTCGCCGGCGGTGGCGCCGCCCTGCTGCACGCCGCGCCTGTCCTGGACACGCTGGACGTCAAGGGCGACTACGAGATCGGCGTGGAGATCGTGCGCCGCGCCCTGCCCGAGCCCGCCTATCTGATCGCCACCAACGCCGGCTACTCCGGCCAGGAAGTGATCGCCAAGATCGCCGGCATGGGCGTGGACGAGGGTTTCGACGCCCTCGAGGGTCGCTATGGCGACATGATCGAGATGGGCATCCTGGACCCGTTGCGGGTCTGCCGGGCGGCGCTGCAGAACGGCGCGTCCGTCGCCGGCCTGCTGCTGACGACCAACACGCTGATCGCCGAGGAGCAGACCGCGTGGGGTGGCAGCCGCGCCCTGATGACCGAGTTCGGCGAGCTGGATGGCGGCTTGCACCAGCCGTCGCCGGACGCCAGCACCCCGCAGTCGCTGGGCCTCGGCCCGTCCATCGGATGAGCGGCACCGAGCAGGGCGCCGCGCCGCCCGAGGCTGATGGCGCTGCGGCGACCGCGACTCCCCCGGCGACCGCGACTCCCCCGTCGGCCGTGCGCAAGCTCAAGTCACCCGCGTCGCTGGCGCTCGCCGATCTCGCGGCGCTGTTCGAGGACCTGCAGACCAGCCTCAAGTGCTGCGAACGGCTGGTCAGCGAGCTGGCGACCCCCGAGCCGGACGAGCTGACGCTCGAGGCGTACTGGACGACCGCGGTGCTGTCGTACGCCCGGTGCTTCGCTCCCGGGCCGCGCGGCATCGGTCTGACCGAGGCCGACATCGCCGAGACCAAGCTCGCCGGTGACGTGGCGGGCTGGCACCGGACCTTGCTGAGCCTGCGTGACCGCTACGCCGACCCGGCCGTCAACCCACGCGAGTCGTTTTCGGTCGGGGCGGCACAGGACGCCAGCGGTCACGCCGAGGGCATCGCAGTGGCGTCGTCCCGGCAGCCGCAGCTCGACGAGGTCAGCGTCCGGCAGACCGGCGCCGTCGCATTCGCGCTGAGCCGGCTGGTCGACGAGCGCCTCGCTGCTCAGCAGGGCGTCGTGTTCACGGCCGTGGCCGCGATGGCCCGGCCGGCGCTGGACAAGCTGCCGCTCCTGCAGCTCGCCCGCCAAGGATCAGTGGCCGACGAAGGCCCGCCAGACTGACAGCGGTGCCCTCGGCACGCCACCAGACGCCAACCGCCCCTGCCGACATCGGCAGGGGCGGTTCGGTGTGGCGACCGGGCGGGTGTCGGAGTGATGGCCGCGGCCCGGTGCCGGCGCGCCCGGCGGTGGCCGATCAGACGCTGACGCCGAAGTCCTGCGCGATGCCCTTCAGGCCGCTGGCGTAGCCCTGCCCGACCGCGCGGAACTTCCACTCCCCGCTGCTGCGATAGAGCTCGCCGAAGACCATCGCGGTCTCGGTCGAGGCATCCTCGGACAGGTCGTAGCGCGCGAGCTCGGCGCCGCCCGCCTGGTTGACGATCCGGATGAAGGCGTTGCGTACCTGCCCGAAGGACTGCGAGCGGCTCTCGGCGTCATAGATCGACACCGGGAAGACGATCTTGTCGACGGCACCGGGGACGGTGGCCAGGTCGACGTTGACCTGCTCGTCGTCGCCCTCGCCGGCACCGGTCAGGTTGTCGCCCAGGTGCTTGACCGAGCCGTCCGCGCTCGCCAGGTTGTTGAAGAACACAAAGTCCTTGTCGCCGGTCACCTTGCCGGCGGCGTCGACCAGGATCGCCGAGGCGTCCAGGTCGAAGTCGGTGCCGGTGGTGCTGCGGATGTCCCAGCCCAGACCCACCGTCACGGCCGTCAGGCCCGGGGCCGCCTTGGTCAGCGACACGTTGCCACCCTTGCTCAGTGAGACGCCCATCGGTGTTGCTCCTCTACGTCGGGCGACGCATGGCGCGCCGCTCATCTTCACTGTCCCCCGTACGACGCGCGGGCACGCCCCGACGTGCCCGCCGGTCGGCCGCGGTGCACGATTCAGGGGTGCCCCTGCTGCCTACTCCGCCCGACGACCGCGACGGCGTGACGGCGTGGGTGCGTACGCACCTCGGGCACCTGACCTGCGACGAGGTGGCGCCGTCGCCGCTACGCGGCGGCCAGGTCGCGGCGGACAGCGCGCTGGCGACGCTGGACATCGCGGGCTATGCGTCGCGCCGCAGCACGGTGCTCCCGGTCGAGCGGCGGGGGGCGAGCCGGCTGTCGCCGTACATCCGGCACGGGCTGCTGCCACTGCCCGCGGTGTGGCAGGCGGTGGCCGACGCCCCTGCGAAGGACCGCCAGAAGTTCCGCGACGAGCTGCTGTGGCAGGAGTATGCCCGGCACGTGTACGCCCGGGTCGGCCGCGCGAACGGCGAACCACTTCGTTTCGCCGCCCCGGTCGGGACCGGCCCATGGCCGGGCGAGCCGTGGCCGGAGGAGATGGCCTGCATGGCAGCAACGACCGATGAGCTGTACACGCAGGGGTGGCTGGTCAACCAGACCAGGATGTGGCTGTCGTCGCAGTGGGCGGTCCGGGCCGGCCGCGACTGGCGCGAGGGTGAGCAGGAGATGTACCGCCACCTGCTGGACGGCTCCGCGGCCGCGAACCGGCTCGGCTGGCAGTGGACCATCGGGACGGGCACCGGGAAGGTCTACGGCTTCAGCCGCTGGCAGGTCGAGAAGCGCGCCCCCGGGCTGTGCCGCGACTGCGCGCTCAACCGGGCCTGCCCGATCCAGACCTGGCCCGACGCCGAGGCCGGGCCCCGCGTCGAGCCGCCGCCGGGGCTCGCGGGCGGGCCCACCGATGCCGGCCCGCTGATGCCGGAGGTGAACGGGGCGCCGGAGGCGGTCTGGCTGACCGCCGAGTCGCTCGGCGACACCGACCCGGCGCTGGCCGCGCACCCCGAGCTGCCCGCCGTGTTCGTGTTCGACGAGCCGCTGCTGGCCCGGCTGCGGCTGTCGGGCAAGCGGCTGGTGTTCCTGGCCGAGACGCTCGCCGAGGTCGGCGCCGAGGTGCGTCTCGGCGACCCGGTCACCGAGCTGCGCGGCCGGCCGCTCGCGACCACCTGGACCTTCGTACCTGGCTGGAAGGCGCGGGCAGCCGCCCTGGACCTCGTGGCGCTGCACCCCTGGCCGTGGCTGCGCCGGCCCGGCAGCGGGTCCCTGCGGTCCTACAGCGCGTGGGCCAGATGAGCGTCCTGAGCAAGCCGTGCGCGGTGTGCGGGCGCACCATCACCTGGCGCAAGAAGTGGGAGCGCGACTGGGACGCTGTGCGCTACTGCTCCGCCGCGTGCCGCCGCGCGGGCGTCTCTCCCACCGACGAAGCCCTTGAGCGGTCGGTCCTGGCGCTGCTGGGCGCCCGCGCGGCCGACGCGACGATCTGCCCGTCCGAGGCCGCTCGCGCGGTCGGTGGTGACGACTGGCGGCACCTGATGGAGCCGGCCCGGTCGGCCGCACGCCGGCTGGTGGCGACCGGCGACGTCGAGATCACCCAGGGTGGACATGTGGTGGACCCGTCGACTGCCAAGGGCCCGATCCGGGTGCGGCTGGTCCGCAGCGTCGCTGAGCCGGAGCGCGTCCGCCGGCGCTGACAGCCCGATCGTGTGCGCGTCGAAGCACCAGGCAGGAAGCGCACTCTCGCAGGGGCAGGCCAGGCTGGACGGCTCTTGCTTCTGGTCGTGCGGGAGGGTGTTGGCGGGCGCTCGTTCCCGGGAAGCCTGACCACGCTGAGCTGGTTGCAGGTGGCATGCGCATGAAGGTCGAGATCTGGTCCGACGTCGTCTGCCCGTGGTGCTACATCGGCAAGCGCAGGTTCGAGGCGGCACTGGCCCGATTCGAGCACCGCGACGAGGTCGAGCTGGTGTGGCGCAGCTTCGAGCTCGACCCGGCCGCGCCGCCGAGCGCCGCCGAGCAGGGTGGCTACGCCGGTCGGTTGGCCGCCAAGTACGGCCGGTCGGTCGCCGAGGCGCAGTCGATGATCGACACGATGACGGCGACGGCGAAAGAGGAGGGCCTGGGGTTCCGGTTCGACCTGGCCCGCCCGGGCAACACCTTCGACGCGCACCGGCTGCTGCACCTGGCGCTCGAACACGGGCTGCAGGACGCACTCAAGGAGCGCTTGGACCGGGCGACGTTCAGCGAGGGCTCGCCGTCCTCGGACCACGCCGCCCTGCATGCGCTGGCCGTTGAGGTCGGCCTACCGGCCGATGAGGTCGACGCCGTGCTGGCGTCGGACCGTTACGCGGACGCCGTCCGGGCCGACGAGGCGAAGGCTCGGGCGTACGGCATCTCCGGGGTGCCGTTCTTCGTCGTCGACGCAAAGTTTGCCATCTCCGGCGCCCAGCCCGCCGACCTCGTGTTGCAGGCGCTGGAGCAGGCCTGGGCTGATCGACCGCCGCTGACGCTGGTGCATGCCGGTGGACCCGGCTGCGAGGGCGACGCCTGCGTGGTCTGAGCCGGCTCAGGCCGGTGGTGCCCCGGGCGGGCCGTACGGCGCGCTCCCATACGGGGCCGGGCCACCGCCGGCCGGTGGACCGCTTGCTGCCAGGGAGTCGGCGATCCGCGTGGTGTTCTCGGCGATCCGGAAAAGCAGGGCGATCAACTCGAGGTAAACGCGGGCGAAGACGAGGTAGAGCAGGGCGCCGATCGGCGCCAGCACGAGGCCGAGAATGGCACTTCCCGCCCCCCGGCTGGCGAGGGAGAAGAAGAACAGCAGGGCACCCAGCCCGATGACGAGCATCACCGCGACGTAGATGACCTTCAGAAACTTCAAGGTGATGAAATACTTGAAGTCAAGGTCGAAGAGGCTGGCCAGCAGTCCCTTACCTTCCAACTGCGTACCCGCCATGTGCGTCTCCCTAGATGTCACGCGTTATGGGACCGCAGGGTAGGGCCCAGGAGCGTGGTGGCGGCGGTTGTTGCGTAGCGTCGGGGATGTGGAGCCCCGCCTGCGCGCCCTCGCCGACCTGTCCGTGCCGGAGGTCCGGGAGTACGCCGGCCGCCACGAGTACGACGGCGTGCTGCAGGACCTGTCGCCAGCAGGAGTCACGGCCGGGCTCGCCGCGCTGGGAGGCCCACCGCTGGACGATGACCACGACGAGGCGCACCTGACCGCCTTCGAGGCGGGTGCGCGGGTCGCGTACAGCGAGCTGGAGCAGCACCGCTGGAACCCGGCGCTGCACCTGGCCAACCTCGACCTCGCCGGCTACGACCGGGAGTACACGCTGCAGGCCGAGCGGGACGCCGCGCGGGCCAGGCATCTGGCGGCCTGGCCCGACGCCGTCGACATGGCGCTGGAATCGCTGGACCGGGTGCCGCGCGACGTGGCCCTCGGCCTGCTGGGCGGCGTCCGGGGGCTCGCCGACGGCGTCACCGACGAGCCGGCCCTGCGTGCGCACGCCCGGCTGGTCGCGCATGTCGAGCGGGCCGCCACCGATGGTGAGCCTGACGCCAGCCTCGGTGGCGTCGGCCTGGCCCGGCTGATGGGGGTCCCCGAGGCGATCGAGGTCGACCTCGGCGGGTTGGCTCGTGACGCCGACGCCGAGCGCGACCGGCTGCGGGAGCTGTTGGCCGACGCGTGCGCGCGGATCGCGCCGGGGAGGCCGGTCGCGGAGACCTTGACCGCGCTCGAGCACGACCACCCGGACGCCGAGGGGGTGCTGGCCGAGGCGCGCATCCAGACGACCGAGGTCCTCGACTGGTGCGCGCGTAGCGGCCTGGTGCCCTATACCGACGGTGACTGCCGGGTGGGCCGCTCCCCGGCGTCGCGCTCCTCGGCGATGGCGATGCTGTCCTGGGCTGCGCCGGGCGAGCCTGAGGGCCCGTCCTGGTTTTACGTGACGCCGCCCGACCCGGCCTGGCCGGCGGCCGACCAGGACGGCTGGTTGTCGGTGTTCAGCCGGGCGACGCTGCCTGCCATCTGCCTGCATGAGGTCGCGCCGGGGCACTTCTCGCACAGCCGGGCGCTGCGCCACGTCACCTCACCGGTCCGCCGGGTGCTGATGAGCCCGTCCTTCGTCGAGGGCTGGGCGCATTACGGCGAGCAGATGGCGCTCGAGGAGGGCTTTCGCGACGGCGACCCGCTGCTGCAGGCCGGCGTCGCCATCGAGGCCCTGGTTCGGGTGACCCGGCTTGCGGCGGCGCTCGGCGTCCACGAGGGCTCGATGACGGTCGCCGAGGCCGCCAGCCGCTTCACCGAGGATGCCGGCCTGCACGGCGAGGCAGCGCTGTCAGAGGCCCGACGCGCGACCTGGGACCCGACGTACGGCCGATACACCTGGGGCAAGCTGGAGATCCTGCGGCTGCGCGAACTGGCCCGCGCGCGACCGGGCTTCGATCTCGCCGGTTTCCACCGCGACCTGCTCGCGCTCGGCGCACCGCCACTCGGGCTGCTGGATGCCGCCCTCAGCTGATCGGGCCGTAGTCCGGGCGCTTCGCTGTCACGCCGTCACCGGAGGACTGCCCGTGCAGCCGGCGGTTCAGCCAGGGCGCGAAGTGCGTACGCAGCCACACCGCCTCCGCCCTGGCGACCTCGTGCCGCCGCCGGGACGCCGGGGCCGGTAGCGGCTGCCGCCAGTCGGACGTGGCACCCGGCAGCCCCAGCGCATCGGCGAGCGCAGCGGCGATCCGCTCGTGACCCAACGCGTTGGCGTGCAGCCGGTCCGCACTCCACAGCCGCGGATCCCCCGCGACGGGGTACGCGCCGACGTCGGCAACCAGCGCGCCGGTGCGGGCCGCCGCGCGCCGTACCCCCTCGTTGAAGGCTGACATCCGTGCCCGCAGCGGCCGGGCGATGGGCATCACCCGGGTCGTGTCGGGCACGGTGAGCGTCAGGACCGTCGCCCCGACGCCGACCAGGGCCGCGAGCAGCGCCTCGACGTCGGCCAGGACCACGTCGAGCTTGCAGGACGGTCGCAGCAGGTCGTTGACGCCGGCGAACACCGTGGCGAGATCCGGCTGCAGCTCCAGCGCCCTGGGCAGCTGCTCGGCGCGCACCTGCGCGACCAGTCGGCCGCGCACCGCGAGGTTGGCGTACAGCAGGCCGGGGCTGGTCCCGCTGACCTGCACCGCCAGCCGGTCGGCCCAGCCGCGCCAGCTGCCGGCGCCGTCAGGGTCGTCCAAGCCCTCCGTCGAGCTGTCGCCGATCGCCACGTACCTGGAGAACATGCTTCACCCTGGCACGGACACACTCACTCCCGTGACCACCCTCGCCGACCTCCGACGCCAGCTGCGCCTGGCCGCGCTGCCCGGGGGCACCATCGCGTACGCGGCCCTCGGGGCGGCGCGGCGGGCCCGCGGCGAGGATCCGTTGGCTGTCCGGCGGGACCTGCGGGCCCGCAACGCCGCGCGCACCCGGCGCACCCTCGGCTCGCTGCGCGGCGGCGCACTGAAGGCCGGACAGTTGCTGTCGACGGTCGAGGCGGTGCTCCCCCAGGACCCCGAGGGCAGCTGGCGCGCGGCCCTCGAGTCGCTGCAGCAGGACGTGCCGGCGCTGCCCTTCGCGGAGGTCGAGCCGGTGCTGCGGGCCGAGCTGGGCCCGCTCTGGCGCGGCCGTTTCGAGGCCTTCGACGAGAGCGCGACCGCGGCGGCGTCGCTCGGTCAGGTGCACCGGGCGACCTGGCAGGGCCGGCCTGTCGCCGTGAAGATCCAGTACCCGGGCGTACGAGAAGCGCTGGCCGCCGACCTACGGCTGGTCTCCGCGATGTCCCGGGTGGCCGCCCTGGTGGCTCGCGGCCTGGCACTGCCCCCGCTGATTGCCGAGCTGCGCGACCGACTGACCGAGGAGCTGGACTACGAGCACGAGGGCCGCGCACAGGAGCGGTTCGCGGTGGCGTACGACGCCGACCCGGACGTCCTGGTGCCGCACGTGCTGCTCGCGACCCCCCGGGTGCTGGTCACGGACTGGCTCGACGGGACCCCGCTGGCGGTGGTCGCCCGGTCCGGGAGTCAGTCCGAGCGAAATGCCGCCGCGATCCGGTACCAGCGCTTCCTGGTCAGCGGCCCGGAGCGGGTCGGTCTGCTGCACACCGACCCGCACCCCGGCAACTTCCGGGTGCTCACCGACGGCCGGCTCGGCGTGCTGGACTTCGGCTCCTGCCTGGAGCTGCCCGGGATGCCCCCGACCTTCGGCCGACTCATCTCGGCGCTGCTTGCCGACGACCCGGATCTGGTGCTCGCGCGGCTGCGCACCGAGGGCTTCGTCCGGCCGGGTGCCGACCTCGACGTACGCGCACTGGTCGACTACCTGGCTCCGTTCAGCGTCCCTGCCAACCATGAGGAGTTCACCTTCAGCCGGGCGTGGCTGCGCGGTGAGTTCGGGCGGGTCAACGACCCGCGGGCCCCCGATTTCGGCGTCGCCCTGCAGCTGACGCTGCCAGCGGAGCAGCTGTTCACCCACCGGGTGTGGCTGTCGATGGTCGGGGTGCTGTGCCAGCTGGAGGCGACCGTGCCTGTCCGGCCGGTGCTGCGGCGGTGGCTACCCGGCTTCGAGCCGGCCGTGCCTTGAGCGGTACCGCTGGTCTCGGGTAGGAAGGGCGCAGACCTGGAGGTGAGCGTGTCCGCTGACGTGACGGTGGCCAGCAGCGGCTGCGCCCGCTCGGACCGCTTCGGCGCCCGCTGGTGCCGGTGATGGCCCGCGCCCACGTCGAGCCCGGCGGCGGTCGGCACCCCGTCGACGGCGGAACGGCCGAGCTGCTGCGCGACTGGGACCGCGCCGGCGGCTGGGAGCTGTCGATCGACGGCGTCCCGCAGTCCTATGTCGACCTCGACGAGCCGACCTACCTCGACTTCGCGTACGTCCGGCTGATGGGCGACCTGCTCGATCTGCTCGCGGAGCCCGCGGCGCCGCTCACGGTCCTGCACCTGGGTGGTGGCGCGTGCACGCTGCCGCGCTATGTCGCGGCGACCCGGCCGGGCTCGACGCAGCTCGTCGTCGACGCCGACGGGCCGCTGATCGACCTGGTCCGCGCCGAGCTCGGCACCGCCGGCTTCAAGCTCCGGGTCGGGGACGCCCGCCTGGAGCTGGCCCGGCTGGCCCGAGCGAGCTGCGACGTGGTGCTCGGGGACGTGTTCGACCAGGCTCGCGTCCCGGTGCACCTGACGACGGTCGAGCACGTCCGCGAGGTCGTACGGGTGCTGCGGCCCGGTGGGACGTATGCCGTCAACATCGGTGACGGCAGCGGTCTGACGTTCACCCGCGGGCAGGTCGCGACGCTGCGCGCGGCGTTCTCGTACGTGCTGCTGATGGGTGACCCGGGGGTGCTGCGCGGGCGACGGTTCGGCAACCTGGTACTGGTCGGCTCGGACACCCCCCTTCCGGTCGCGGGGCTGACCCGCAACGCCGCCCGCGCAGCCGGCACGGCACGGGTCGTGAGCGGGCCGGACCTCGAGGCCTTCGTCGGCGGGGCGAAGGTCGTCACCGACGCCACCGCCGGGCCCCCGCCGACACCGCCCGCCGACCTGTTTGGCTGAGCCGGCTCAGCTCTGCTGTGTCCCGGCCAGCAGGGCGTGAACGACCTGCAGCCGCACCAGGTGGGCCGTCAGCGCACGCCGCGGAAGTCCGGCGCCCGTTTGGCCAGGAAGGCGGCGACGCCCTCGGCATACTCGGGGCCGGTGAGCGAACGCTCGTACAGGGCGTGGACCGCCGCGTCCTCCGCGCGCTCCCCCCGTCCGACCCGAGCCAGCAGGGCTTTCGCGCCGACCTGCGACACACGTGCCCGGGACGCGAGTACGGCAGCCAGCTGGTAGGCCCGGGTTTCGACGCTGCCAGGCTCGTGCACCTCGTGGACCAGGCCCATCCGCAGTGCCGTGTCGGCGTCGACGAACTCGCCGGTCAGCAGGAACCACGAGGCCCAGGACCGGCCGACGACGTCGACGAGGCGGGCGGTCGACGGCAGGGCGTACACGATCCCGAGTTTGGCCGGGGTCACGCCGAACTGCGAAGTCGTGTCACAGATCCGCAGGTCGCAGGCTGCGGCGACCTGTGTACCGCCGCCGACGGCCCAGCCCTGGACGAGCGCCATCGTCGGCTTCGGGAAGTCGATGATTGCGCGCTCGCCACCGGTGACGGCCTCGCCGTACGCCGCCGCCGACTCCGGCGTGGAGCGCAGGGTGGCGAACTCCGAGATGTCGGCACCGGCCGAGAACGGTCCGCCGGGCGTCCCACGCAGGACCACGACGTCGACGTCGTCATCGATGGCGAGCAGCGGCAGCACCCGGCCCAGAGCGACCCACATCGCGTACGAGATGGCGTTGCGGCGCTCGGGCCGGTGCAGCTCGAGGGTGACCACGCCGCCGTGGCGCGTCACGAGCAGGGCGCCGCGAGCGTCCCCGATCGCGTCGTCGAGGGCGGCGTCATCGACAGCGTGCACAGAGCCATCCTGCCGGGTCCCGGTCGGGCGGCCGCAGCTCCCCTTCGAGAGTGCGAGTTCCGGGCCCGTCAGAGCGCACTCCCGGGGAAGTGCGCGGTAGCAGGAGAGGTGCGTCAGTGGCGGGGGGAGCAGGCTCGGCGCTGGGCGGGCGCCCGGCCCACGGGCAGCACGTCGGGGGCGCCCGTGTCGATCGCGCGCAGCGAGGCCAGCACGGCCTCGAGCGACCTGGCCCGGTAGAACGGCGGCAGCGTCGCGAGCAGCAGCGGGGCGTACGAGGCGGTGGCGAGCCGCGGGTCCAGGACCGCGACCACGCCCCGGTCGCCGGCGGCGCGGACCAGCCGGCCGGCGCCCTGCGCGAGCAGTACAGCGGCGGGCGGCAGGGTCACCGACCGGAAGCCGTCCGCGCCGGCCGCCTGGAGCCGGGCCTGCACCAGCGGGTCGTCGACGTGCGCGAAGGGGATCCGGTCGATGACGACCAGCTGGCAGGCGCTGCCAGGGGTGTCGACGCCCTGCCAGAAGGACCGGGTGCCGAACAGGCAGGTCCGGGCATCCTGCGCGAACCGGTGCGCGAGCGCGCCCGGTGAGTCCTCGCCCTGCAGCAGCACGGGCAGGTCAGGCAGCGCCGCGCGCACCGACGCGGCCGCCCGGGCCGCCGCCGCCGTCGAGCTGAACAGGCCGAGGGTGCGGCCACCGGCGGCGGTGAGCAGCGTGACGAGCAGCGCGTCGATCGCGGGCGCCCAGCCCGGCGACGACGGCAGCGGCAGCTCGGCGGCCACCCACAGCTGTGCCTGCCGCGGGTAGTCGAACGGGCTGCCGGCGTCCAGGTACCGCCAGCGCAGCGGTGTCACGTCGTCGGTGTCCGGCGCAACCGGGTCCAGCCCCAGGGCGCGTGCGGTGTGGTCGAAGGACCCGCCGAGGGTCAGCGTCGCCGAGGTCGCGATCACCGTGGCCTCCCCGAACAGCCTGGCCGCGAGGGCGTCACCGATCGCCAGCGGCGAGACCCGCAGACGCACCGAGCCGGGCTCCCCCACCGCGTACGTCGCGCTCGCCACCGTGGGCACCCGCAGCTCCGACGCGGCCTGCCCGACGTCGGTCAGCGACTGCCGGGCCCGTTCGCGCTGCGCCTTCGCGGCCTCGTCGAGATCGCCCAGGTCGCGCCCGAGCTCGGCCGCGGCGGCCCCGCAGGACGCCTCGACCAGGGCGAGGACGTCGCGCGCCGGGTCGGGCAGCACCCGCAGCCAACCCGGCGCCGTGCTGGCCAGCAGCCCTTCGAGCGCGTCGGCGGCGCCCTGCAGCCGCTCGCGGGTGGCCGGGGTCAGCGCGTCGGGGGCGGCACCGACGGCCCTGCGCAGGTCGGAGCGGCTCAGCTCGTGGGTGAGCGCCTCGGTCGCCGAGGCCACGAACTCGTGCGCCTCGTCCAGCACGACCACGTCGTGCTCGGGCAGCACGCTGACGTCGGTGAACACGTGCAGCGCCAGCAGCGCGTGGTTGGCGACAACGAGGTCGGCATCCTTGGCGGCCTCCCGGGCCTGCTCGGCGAAGCAGTCGACCAGGTCGGGGCAGCGCCGACCTAGGCAGTCGCGGGCCGACACCGACACCTGCCGCCAGGCCCGGTCGGTGACCGGGAACGGCACCTCGTCGCGGTCACCCGAGGTCGTCTCATCCGCCCAGGCGCGCAGCCGCAGCACCTGCTGCTCGAGGCCGGACGGTTCGGTCTCGAACAGCCCATCCGGCTCGGCGACGGCGCCCGGGCCGCCGTGCACCTGCTGCAGGCACAGGTAGTTGCCGCGACCCTTGGCCAGCGCGTACGTCGGGGTGCGCCCGAGCGGGCCGGTCAGCGCCGCGACCAGGCGGGGCAGGTCCTTGTCGACCAGCTGTGCCTGTAGCGCCTTGGTTGCGGTGGCCACCACGACCCGGCGGCCGCTGGCGAGCGCCGGGACCAGGTAGGCCAACGATTTTCCGGTGCCCGTACCCGCCTGGACCAGCAGGTGTTCGCGGCGCCGCAGCGCGGCATCGACCGCGGCGGCCATCTCGCGCTGGCCGGCGCGTACCTGCGACCCGGGCACCCCGGACAGCGCTGCGTCCAGCAGCCGCAGCACCCGATCCGACAGCTTCGCCACCGGTTCAGTATCGGCGGTCGCGGGTCGCCGCCGGGTCATCGCTGGGCACCTTCCCGCGGGGCTGTGTACGAAGGACCGGGTGGCCTCGGCCAGGAGTGCTGGTGTCGTCGAGGCGCTCCCCCGGACTTTGTGTGCTTACTCAAAAGATCTAACACACAATGTCGGCTCCATCTGGACACGCTGAGCGTGCGCATGGGCCATCAGGACCAAGTTTGTGTGTGCGATCGGCCGATGATGCACACAAACTCCGCGTTGCTCCCCTGGGACAACGCGGCCGGGCTGGGGCCCTGCAGCCGAAGCCGTCCACTACCGGCAGCCGGACCGCGGGTCCGGCACCCCTAGGCTGGCCGGGATGGTGCGCCCGGTCCGGGACGTTGTACGCGGAGCAGGCGCGCGCCGGCGCCCGGAGGAGGACCGCCATGCACAGACCCGACCCGCGCGACCTGTACGAGCTCGTGCCCGACCGGCCTGAGCTCGGCGAGCCGGTGCTCATCCAGGCCCTCGACGGCTTCATCGACGCCGGCTCGGCGACCCGGCTGGCGCGCGAGCACCTGCTGTCGGCGCTGGGCTCGACCGTCGTCGCGCGCTTCGACGTCGACCAGCTGCACGACTACCGCGCCCGCCGGCCCCCGATGCAGTTCGTCGAGGACCACTGGGAGTCCTACGCCGACCCGGAGCTGGCGATCCATCTGCTGCACGACGAGGCCGGAACGCCGTTCCTGCTGCTGGCCGGCCCGGAGCCCGACGTGCAGTGGGAGCGCTTCATCGACGCCGTCCGGCTGATCGTGGCGCAGCTCGGCGTCCGGCTGGTCGTCGGGCTCAACGCGATCCCGATGTCGCTGCCGCACACCCGCCCGGTCGGGGTCATCGCGCACGGCAGCCGCAAGGAGCTCCTGCAGGGGGCCGAGCCGTGGATCGGCACGGTCACCGTCCCCGCCAGTGCCGGCCACCTGCTCGAGCACCGGCTCGGTCAGGCCGGGCTCGACGCCGTTGGCTTCGCCGTGCACGTCCCGCACTACGTCTCGCAGGCCGAGTTCCCCGCGGCCGCGGCCGCCCTGGTGCGCGAGGTGTCGGCGCACACCGGCCTGGTGCTGCCGACCACCGCTCTGGATGAGGCCGCCGTGCAGACCAGGATCGCCATCGACGAGCAGGTCGCGCAGTCCACCGAGGTGCAGGCCGTCGTCACCGCGCTCGAGGAGCAGTACGACTCCTTCGTCGCCGGCCGCGGGCGCACGCTGCTCGCCGGCGACTCCCGGCTGCCGTCGGCCGACGAGCTGGGCGCCGAGCTCGAGCGCTTCCTGGCCGAGCAGCCACAGGGCGGCGACGGGACCTGAGGTAGGAAGGGCGGCATGCAGCGCACCGCCGACCCCGACGCCCTCGGCTTCGATCCGGCCCGACTGGCCCGTATCGACACCCACTTCGCCCGCTACGTCGACGACGGGCGCCTTGCAGGGTGGCAGATCGTGGTCACCCGGCGTGGCGAGACGGTGCACGCCTCGACCCACGGGATGCGCGACCGTGAAGCCGGGCTGCCCGTCGAGCCCGACACGCTGTGGCGCATCTACTCGATGACCAAGCCGCTGACGTCGGTCGCGGCGATGCAGCTCTGGGAGCAGGGCCGCTTCGAGCTCAATGACGAGGTCAGCCGGTACATCCCGGCCTTCGCCGACGTGCGCGTCTACGACAGGGGCTCCTCGAAGCTGCCGTGGACGGTGCCGGCCGCCGAGCCGGTGCGCATCTGGCACCTGCTCACCCACACCGCCGGACTGACGTACGGCTTCATGCACACCCACGTCGCGGACGCCGTCTACCGCGCCGGGGGGTACGAGTGGGGGGTGCCGCCGGGTACCGATCTCGCGACCGCCTGCGACGCGTGGGCCGGGATGCCCCTGCTGTTCCAGCCGGGCTCGCGGTGGGGCTACTCGGTGGCGACCGACGTACTCGGCCGACTCGTCGAGGTGCTGTCCGGGCAGCCGCTGGACGCCTACCTCGCCGAGCACGTCACCGGCCCGCTCGGCATGGTCGACACCTGTTTCTGGGTCGAGCCCGAGCGGGCCGACCGGCTCGCCGCGCTCTACTCGCCGAGCCCCGCGGACGGCACGGCGGTACGCCTGGATGCGTTCGGCGCAGCCGCCCTGACGGCGCCGACGTTCCTGTCGGGCGGCGGTGGACTGGTGTCGACAGCCGCCGACTACTCCCGCTTCACCCAGCTGCTGCTAGGCGGCGGGGAGGCCGGCGGCACCCGCCTGCTCGGCAGCCGCACGCTGGCGTTCATGGTGCAGAACCACCTGCCGGGGGGGCTCGACCTGGGCGCGCTGTCGACGGGCGGGTTCGCCGAGACGACCTTTGACGGCGTCGGCTTCGGGCTGGGCTTCGCCACCGTCCTTGACCCGCGGCCGGCCAAGACTTTGGCGTCGCCGGGTGAGTTCTTCTGGGGCGGCGCCGCGTCGACGGCGTTCTGGGTCGACCCCGCCGAGGAGATCACCGCGCTGCTGATGACCCAGCTGCTGCCCAGCTCCACCCACCCCCTTCGCCCACAGCTGCGCCAGCTCGTCTACAGCGCGCTCGTCGACTAGGGCCCGCCGGGACCGTGTTGTCACCGTGACCGGTCACAGTCCCAGCGCCGCCCCAAGGCTCCCGGCGCTGGCCGCGTCACTGGTCTTCCTGCTCCTGGCACTGGTCGTCCTCTCGGTGTGGTCCAACAGCGGGCGGTACGTGCCGACGGGAGACGAACCGCACTACCTCGTCATGGCCAACGGGATCGTCACCCAGCACAGCCTCGAACAGACCGCCCCCTACCAGGCGGAGTTCCGGGAGCGACGCTTCTACCCCGGTTTGGCGCCACCCGGCAGCGCCGTCGGGCCGCTGACCGCCCAGGTGGTGCTCGGTCCGCACGGGGCCTTCAGCATCCACAACATCGGCCTGCCCACGCTGCTCGCCGGTCCGGTGGCCCTGGGTGGGATTGCTGGCGCCCGGCTTGCCCTCGTCGCTGTCGCCAGCTTGCTGGGCTGGCTGGCTGTCCTGGCCACCGGTGCGGCGACCGGACGGTGGTGGCGTCCGCTCGTGGTCAGCGTGGCGCTCACGTGCTCGCTCCCCTTCCTGACAGCGGCCGGGCAGATCTACCCTGACGTCACTGCAGGGGCGCTGTACCTGGCCGGGTGCGTCGGCCTCATGCAAGCGCGCCGTCGACCCGGGCTGCTCTGGGTGCCGTACGTCGCGGCGGCCCTGCTGCCGTGGCTGCAGGTCAAGTTCGGCGCGCTGGCGGTGCTGCTCGTCGCTGCAGCGCTGCACCGGTCCTGGCGGTCTTCACCGGGCCGCCGCTACCTGCCGGTGGTCTTGCCGGTGGCCAGCGCGGTGGCACTGCTCACCTACAACCAATACGCGTACGGGAATGTGGCCGGTCCGTACGGCGACGGCGCTTTGGAGCCGGGCCTGCGGGCGCTGCAGACGGCCGCCGGCCTGCTGCTGGACCAGAACCAGGGGTTGCTGTTCCAGAACCCCCTGCTGCTCATCGCCGGCGTCGCCGGTCTCGCACCCCTCTGGGCACGGGATCGCATCGTGGCCATGGCGACCGCAGCCGGCGCTCTGCTGATGCTCTCGCTGAATGCGCTGCACCCCAACTGGTACGGCGGCGTGTCGTTCTCCGGTCGCTTCATGTGGACCTCGGCGGCGATCCTGGTCCTGCCCGCAGCGCTGCTGCTCGGGGACCTCTGGCGACGACGCCCCACGGCGACCCGGCTCGTCCTCGGCGTCAGCCTGGTCGGGCAGGCCCTGATCGTCGACCATGCCGTCAGAGGCGGAGCCGGCGCCGCGACGCTGTACAGCCGCTTCCAGGACACCCCCCTGGTTGGCTACTCGATACTGCTCAGCCCCGTGGAGCGGTGGCTGCCAGCCCTGACCAATCCGGATTGGGCCTGGCGCTACCTGCCGAATCTGCTCTGGCCGGCGAGCTGTGTGGCGCTGCTCGTCCTCGCACGGCTGGTCCGTGGGAGGCGGCTGGCGCGGCCGGCGATGCTGCTCGCGAGCGCGGCCGCGGCCGGCGTCGTGGTCGCCGTCCCCTTGACCGTGGCCGCGCCGATCGAGGCCCGCACTTTGCTGCTCCCCATGACGTCGTTGAAGTCGTTGACCGGATACGCCGCCGCCGACGGCGCACGCTCTGCCCTACCCGGCCGGGACGCCAAGGGCTTTCTCGTCTACGGGCCTGGCGCAGGCCTGCCCCGGGGCGAGTACACAGCGCGCTTCACGGTCTCGAGCCCGGCGTCCCGGGACCTGAGCGTGGGCAGGGTCGACGTCGACCTCCTCCCACCGGCCGGGCCCAGGCAGGCGGCGACAGTCACCGGCACGTCCGGGACGTCGCAGGTTGTCGAGGTGCGTTTCCGCGACGACGGCAGCCAGACCTTTCAGACCCGTCTGTACTGGGACGGCGGTCAACCGATCACCGTGACCGGCATCCAGCTGACGGCTGACTGAACCGTCGGCCAGACCTCAGCCGGCGTGCGGCATCAGCGCACCGGCGGGAATCTGTCCGAACCGGCCGGCCTGGAAGTCCTCGACGGCTTGCTGCAGCTCCGCCCGGGTGTTCATCACGAACGGCCCGTACTGCGCAACCGGCTCACCGATCGGCTCACCCGCCAGCACGATCAGCTCCAGCGCCGGGTACCGGCCTTCCTGGACCGCAGCCGCGCGCAGGGTGATCCGGTCGCCGGCGCCGAACACCACGCTCTGGCCCGTGCTGACGGCAGTCCCCTCGGCTCCGGCCGTGCCGCCTCCCGACAGCACGTAGACCAGGCTGTTGTACGTCGGGTCGACCGGCAGCGACAGCAGCGCGCCGGGGCTGACGCTGACGTGCATCATCGTGATCGGGGTGCGCGTCTGGCCGGGCCCACGGACGCCGGCCAGGTCGCCGGCGATCAGCCGTATCAGCGAGCCGCCGTCGTCGGAGGCCAGCAGGACGACGTCGGAGCCGAGCAGGTTCTGGTAGGCCGGGGTGGTCATCTTGTCCTTGCCGGGCAGGTTGACCCACAGCTGCACGCCATGGAAGACCCCGCCGCTCTTGACCAGCTCCACAGGCGGGGTCTCGATGTGCAGGATCCCGCCGCCGGCGGTCATCCACTGCGTCGCGCCGTCGGTGATCATGCCGCCGCCGCCGTGGCTGTCCTGGTGCTGGAAGGCACCGTCCATGATGTACGTCACGGTCTCGAACCCGCGGTGCGGGTGCCACGAGGTGCCCTTGGGCTCGCCGGGTGCGTACTCCACCTCGCCCATCTGATCCATCATGATGAACGGGTCGAGCACCCGGGGGGCGAGGCCGGCGAAGGCTCGGCGTACCGGGAAGCCCTCACCCTCGAAGCCCCGCGGCGCCGTCGAGACGGTCAGCACGGGGCGCTCGACATCGCCGAGGCCGGCGGGCGGGATCCGCGGCAGGAGCAGGGTGTCGCTGGTCACGGCGGGCATAGGTCCTCCTGGGTTGGTTGCGTGTGCAACATAGTCACAACGCGGCCGCCGCGCAGCTCCTTCCCGGCAGGAATGCGGGAGGCACCGGGGCGTTGCATGCTTGCAGCAACCAAGCAAGACGCCAGAGCAGCGAGGAGGCTCCGCATGACGCCGATGGACGACGTCGCCCGGGAGCTCGGTCAGCTGTTCCGCAGTCTCAAGGCGATGCACCATGCCGTACTGGTCGACGTCGGCGTACGGGTGGAGATGCCTGCCGCCGCGATCCTGTCGACATTGGCCGACCAGGGCACGCTGCGCTCCTCCGCCGTCGCCGAGTTGCTGCACCTGGACCTGTCCAGCGTCAGCCGGCAGGTCGCCGCGCTCGCGCGCGAGGGCTGGGTCAGCCGAGAGCGCGACCCCGCTGACTCGCGGGCAGCGCTGCTGAACCTCACCGAGGCCGGCAGCGACGTGCTGGCCCGGGTCCGGGCCGGACGGGTGGCCCAGCTGCAAGCGCTGCTCCCCGACTGGTCCGACCGCGACCTGGGCGACTTCGCCGACTCGCTGCACCGGTTCCGTACCGACCTGACCGCGGCTGCCGCGCGGACCGCCACCACCGCCCCGTCCACCACCGCCCCGTCCGCCACCAGCAGCCCGTCCGACCGCATCCCGGCGCTTGCCGGGCAGGAGAGCCCATGACCACCACCGCCCCGGCCCCGACCGCGGACGTTGCTCGCACCGGCGTACTGACCCACCGACAGATCATGGTGATCCTGTCTGGGCTGCTGCTCGGGATGTTCCTCGCCGCGCTCGACCAGACCATCGTGTCGACCGCGATGCGCACCATCGCCGACAAGCTGCATGGTCAGACCGCGCAGGCCTGGGTGACGACGGCGTACCTGATCACCTCGACGATCTCGACGCCGCTGTACGGCAAGCTCTCCGACACCTATGGGCGCAAGCGCTTCTACCTGTTCGCGATCGGCATCTTCATCGCTGGGTCGATGCTGTGCGGCACCGCTACCGGGATCTACCAGCTCGCCGGCTACCGCGCGATCCAGGGAATCGGGGCCGGTGGGCTCATGTCGCTGGCCTTCGCGATCGTGGGTGACATCGTGCCGCCGCGTCAGCGCGGCCGGTACCAGGGCTACTTCATGTCGGTGTTCGGGGTCTCGAGCGTGCTCGGGCCGGTCCTGGGCGGCACCCTGGCTGGGCAGAGCACCATCCTCGGCCTGGACGGGTGGCGCTGGATCTTCTACGTCAACGTGCCGATCGGCCTGGCTGCCTTCTTCGTCGTGACCCGCCAGCTGCACCTCCCGGTCAGGCGGTCGAACGCCAGGATCGACTACATCGGCGCTGCACTGCTCACGATCGGCATCGTGCCGCTGCTGCTCGTCGCCGAGAAGGGTCGCGAATGGGGCTGGGGCTCTGCCCTGACCCTCGGGATGACCCTGGTCGCGGTTGCCGCGCTGGTGGGCTTCGTCCCGTGGGAGCGCCGGATGGGCGAGGCCGCCATCCTGCCGCTGCGGATCTTCTCCAGCAGCGTGTTCAACATCAGCAGCGCCGTGGCCCTGCTGGTCGGCACGGCGATGTTCGGCTCACTGGTCGTGCTCCCGCTGTACCTGCAGATCGTCCGCGGCAACAGCCCGACCAAGGCCGGGCTGCTGCTGACTCCGTTGATGGTCGGCATCATCGCCGCCTCCACGTTGAGCGGGAAGGTGATGAGCCGGACCGGCAAGTACAAGATGCTCCCCGTCGCGGGGACCGCAGTGATGTTCGTTGCCGTCCTGTTGTTCTCGACGCTCGGCGTGGACACGCCGGTCTGGCAGGCCGGCATCTACATGGCGATGATGGGCGCTGGACTCGGCCTGTCGATGCAGACCCTGGTCATCAGCGTGCAGAACGCGCTGCCCCCCCGCGACATGGGGGTGGCGACCAGCTCAGTGACGTTCTTCCGCTCGATGGGTGGCACCTTCGGCGCGGCGATCGCCCTCTCTGTGCTGTTCAGCACGCTGGCCGGCAACATCCGCGACCGGGCCGTCGCGGCAGGCCTGCCGCAGGGCGTGATCAACCGCTTCGGCTCGGCCTCCGCGCTCAACGACACCTCGGTGATTGGCACGCTGCCGGCAGCGGTCCGCCGGGTCGTGCTCGAAGGCTTCGCCGACTCGATGCACCTGGTGTTCCTTACCGTCGGGGTGCTGCTGGTGCCCGCCTTCCTGCTCAGCCTGCGCATCAAGGAGATCCCGCTGCGCTCCAGCGGCGGGCTCGCCGCGGCGGACAAGGACGCTGCAGACGGTGACCGGGCTGCGACCGAGCAGGCGGACGCCAAGATCGAGTCTGCCGTCCTGTAGGGCAGGGCTGGCCCCCGTCGTCGGTGGCCTGCCGGCGGTTCTCGCGGCAGGGCAGGATGTGACCACCCACGCACCGCTTTCTCGAGAGGCTCGCGCATGACCGACGTCTCCCTCCAGCACCCTGGAGGAGCTCTTCCACTCGCCGTCCAGCCCGCGACCGAAGGTCCGGGCGGCATCGAGATCCCGACACTGCTCGGCGCCACCGGCCTGGTCACGCTTGACCCCGGGTTCGTCAACACGGCGTCCTGCCAGTCGGCGATCACCTATATCGACGGCGACGCCGGGATCCTGCGCTACCGCGGCTACCCGATCGAGGAGCTCGCCGAACGAGCCAGCTTCCTCGAGGTGTCCTGGCTGCTCATCTACGGGGAGCTGCCGACGGCGGGCGAGCTCGCCGGGTTCAAGGCGAAGATCCGCAAGCACACCATGCTGCACGAGGACTTCCGGGAGTTCTTCGGCGGCTTCCCGACCGACGCGCACCCGATGGCCGTGCTGTCCTCAGCGGTGTCGGCGCTGTCGACCTTCTACCAGGACAGCCTGGACCCGTTCGACCCCCAGCACGTGGAGATGTCAACAATCCGGCTGCTGGCGAAGATGCCCACCATCGCGGCGTACGCCCACAAGAAGTCGGTGGGTCAGCCCTTCCTCTACCCCGTCAACACCCTGGGCTACATCGACAACTTCCTGCGGATGACCTTCGGCGTGCCCGCCGAGGCTTACGTCGTCGACCCAGTGGCGTCCAAGGCGCTGAACCTGCTGTTCCTGCTGCACGCCGACCACGAGCAGAACTGCTCGACCTCCACCGTACGGATGGTCGGCTCCAGCAACGCCAACCTGTTCGTCTCGATCTCAGCCGGTGTGGCAGCGCTGTTCGGCCCGCTGCATGGCGGGGCCAACCAGGCGGTGCTGGAGATGCTCGCCGGCATCCAGGCCGACGGCGGTGACGTCGCCCGATTCGTCGAACGCGTCAAGGCCAAGGAGCCGGGCGTCAAGCTGATGGGCTTCGGTCACCGCGTGTACAAGAACTACGATCCGCGTGCGGCCATCGTGAAGAAGGTCGCGCGCGACGTGCTCGACAGCCTCGCCGCCCCCGACCCGCTGCTGGACCTCGCGATGCAGCTCGAGGAGGCGGCGCTCGCCGACGACTACTTCGTGTCCCGCAAGCTCTATCCCAACGTGGACTTCTACACCGGCGTCATCTACAAGGCGCTGGGCTTCCCGACCCCGATGTTCACGGTTCTGTTCGCGTTGGGTCGGCTGCCGGGCTGGATCGCGCAGTGGCGCGAGATGATCGAGGACCCGGCGACCAAGATCGGTCGTCCGCGGCAGGTCTACACCGGACCCGCGCTTCGGCACCTGTCCTGACGGGCCCCGCCTCCGCTCGTCGGGTCAGGTCAGCGGGCTGCGCGGCAGCAGCCGGTCGCTGATGATCCTGCGCTGGATCTCGCTGGTCCCCTCGAAGATGGTGGTGAGCCGCGCGTCGCGCCAGTAGCGCTCGACCCGGCGCTCGGTGGTGTAGCCGTTGCCGCCATGCAGCTGCATGGCCTGCCCGGTGACCCGCACCGCCATCTCGGTCGTGAGCAGCTTGACGGCAGCGGCGGCGCGCTCGCACGGCACGCCCTGGTCCAGCAGGTGCGCGACCTGCTGCCAGAAGGCCCTGCCCTGATCGACCTCGGCAGCCATGTCGGCCAGCGCGAAGCGCAGCGCCTGGAAGTCGGCGAGCGGATGGCCGAACTGCTCGCGCTCCTGCAGGTAGGCGGCGGTGTCCTCCAAGGCGCCCCGGGCGACCCCGACCGCCCGCGCGGCCGTGTGCACCCGGGCGATGTTGAGCCCGCGCTGCACCGAAGCGAAACCACCCGAGTCGGCGGCCGCGCCACTGTCGCCGTACAGCCCGGTGAGGCGGTCGGCGTCCGGCACGCGGACGCCGTCGAGCTCGAGGTCCCAGGTGAGGAAGCCGTGGTAGCCGATCTTGTCGATCGGGCGCCCGGTCATCCCGGCCGGGAACGCGGCCCGGTCCTTGACAACCAGGAACGGTTCGAGACCGGCGCTGCGTGACTCGCCGTCGGCGGGGTCACGCACCCGAGCCAACACCTCCACGAAGTCCGCGGCGAGCGCGTTGCCGGCCCATCGCTTGCGTCCGGTGAGCACCCAGTCGTCGCCATCCCGCACAGCCCTGGTCTGCACGCCCGCAAGGTCTGAGCCCGCAGTCGGCTCGGACAGCGCGATGGCGCCGATCCAGTCGCCCTTGGCGCTGCGCGCGAGCAGCTCGGCGCGCCGCACCTCGTCGAGCACCTGCGTTCCGAGGCCCTGACCCCGAGCCAGGATGCTGCCGACGCTCAGCCACGCGCGCGCCAGCTCCTCACTGACCAGGCAGTACTCGAAGACGCCGAGCCCCATGCCGCCGTGCTCGGTGGCCACCGTGATGCCGAACCACCCGTGGCCCGCCAGCTCCGCTATCAGCTCGGGAGGCATCTCGGCCTTCTGTGGGTCGAGCTCGTCGGCCAGCGGCAGCACCCGGCTCATCGCGAACTCGCGGGCCTGCGCCTGCAGCGCCGCCCGCTGCGGCGTGTGCCACGGGGTGGTCAGCTCGTGCACGGTGCCTCCGTCCTTCGCCCGGCGACTGCCGGGCACACTGGCCCCATCGTGCCCGCATTCGCCCCGGTCCGCCTGGAGGGGCTGCACGCCGTCAAGCACGCCCTTCGCTTCGCCGCGGACCTCGTCGGCGAGGTGCGGGTCGCCGACCTGGACCGGGTGCGCGAGCTGACGGCGCGACTCGCCCCGGACGTGCTCGACGCGCTATCGGCCCGCGCGGTCGTGGCGCCGGTCGCCCACCACACGGGCGTGGAGGCGGATGCCGACCGGCCAGCCGAGGACCGACGCTTGCTGCAGGCGCGAACGGCACCGTTGGTGCTCCTGGACCGGCCCCGGCACCCCGGCAACGTCGGGGCGGTCATCCGGGTCTGTGCCGCTGCGGGGATCGCGGGGGTCGCGGTCACCGGCCCCCTGGACCCGTGGAGCCCGGCCGTGCTGCGCGGCGCCGCCGGCCTGCACTACGCGCTGCCGGTGCTGTCGGTGCAAGCGGCGCAGGTGAACGGCCCGTTCGTCGTGCTGGACGCCGGCGGCGACCCGCGGGCCGAGCTGACGCCGGACGCCGTGCTCGTGGTCGGCAGCGAACGTGACGGCGTGGGCGATGAACTGCGGCGACGCACCGACATCGTGCTGGCACTGCCGATGCGGCCGGGCGTCAGCAGCCTGAACCTTGCTACCGCGGTGGCCGCGGTCCTCTACCGGCGCTAGCCGGCCCGCGCGTCGGTGCCACCGGTTGTTATGACGGCGAGGCTCTGATGCGATCGGCCGGGCGATGGCCTGACGAATTGTCGCCGAAGGCGCCAGCTAGGCGCCCTCGCCACGAACGTGGCGCTTTGTGCCAGCCTCTCGAAATGGCCCCGGAGAAGGGTTGTCCGGCTATTACGCGGAGTCTACGTTGCCCTGTGGTGCCGACAAGGGTCGGTGCTCGACGGGGGTGTCGGATGAACGCGAAACGTGTTTTATTGAGCATGTCTGCGGTTGGCCTGGCGGTGGGGGCGACGCTGGTCGCGCCGGCAACCGTTGCCGCTGCCGATGACGGGCACGGTGGCGGCGACACGGTGCGGGTCCAGGTGCGTGACGACTGCAACCCGGCCTCGTTTAACGCAGCATTTAAGCGCGTCGTCTGCACCAAGCAGGGCGGCACCACGTTCGGTGACTTCATCGGGCAGCTGCAGGCCACCGGCAAGGCTGCCGGCTGGGACTTCACGCCGTCCCGGCTGGAGCTGGAGCGGGGCGACCGCATCGTGGCCCGCAACGTCGGTGGCGAGTTCCACACCTTCACCGAGGTCGCGCACTTCGGCGGCGGCTGCGTCGATCAGCTGAACGCCATCCTCGGCCTGAGCCCGGTGCCCGAGTGCTTGCCGGTCGTCATCATCGGCGGCCAGTCGGTTCCGAAGAAGTACCTGACGACCGGCCTGTCCCCCGGGCAAACCCTGACGGTGCGGGAGAGCCATGCCGGGACCGAGCGCTACCAGTGCCTCATCCACCCGTGGATGCGGGCCGTCGTCCACATCGAGGGCGATGAGCACGGCCATGGGGACCGCTCGGTGACCGGCTGATCGGGCGGGGCCGACCGGGTCAGCGCAGCGCGTCGATGGCCCGGTAGAGGCGCTTCTCCGAGACCGGGCCGCGGGTCTTGATGTCCTGCGCGAACAGGCCGAGCCGCAGCTCCTCGACCAGCCAGCGGATCTCCTGCTTGGCCGGCCCGGCCGGCAGCCGGGCCCACTCGGTGAGCACGTCGTGCACGCGCAGCATCTCGTGCCGGTCGCGCACCGGGTCCTGCCCGAGTTTGTCGAGCCGGCGTGACATCCCGCGTAGGTAGCGCACCAGGTCCGGCAGCCGGGCCGCGCCGGTGGCCGACACGAAGCCGGGCCGGACCAGGGCGGACAGCTGCACCTGCAGGTCGTGTAGCTGCTCGGCCAGGCCCGGAGCGGCCAGCCCGGTGAGCCGGGCCTGCACGTCCTGCGACAGGGCCAGTACCTGCTCGGTGGTCCGGACCACCGACAGCAGGCCGGCCGCGAGCGCCGGGCGGACCGTCTCGACCAGCAGGGCGAAGCTTGCCTCGTCCCGCGGCACGGTGGTGACGAGCGCGTCGACAGCCGCGACGGCGCAGTCGTCCATCAGGGCGGCGACACTGGCGTACGGGCTGCGTGACAGCGACAGCTTCTGCGAGTTGGTCAGCCGGTCCGACACGGCTCTCACCGGGGACGGCACCGACAGCAGCAGCAGCCTGCGTACGCCGGCACGATGCGCGGCCTGCGCGTCGGCGGCGGTACCGAGCACCCGCAGGGCGACGCTGTCGCCGGTGTCGACGAGCGCCGGCCAGCCGCGGACCTCACCCTGCTCGACGACCTCCGGCAGGGTGCCGACCTGCCAGCTCCGCAGCCCGGTCCGCTCGATGGACGCGGCGGCCCGCGACAGCTCCCGCTGCACTTTCGGGGCGAGCCGGGCCTGCAGCGCTGCCAGCTCCTTGCCCTGCCCGAGGGTGGTCGTCCCGGAGAAGACCCGGAAGGTGATCCGCAGGTGGCCGGGGACCCTGGCCAGGTCGACGTCCTCGGGCCGCACATCGGCGCCTCGCAGCGCCAGCAGCTCCCTGGTCAGCACCGCCAGGAACGGCCCGGACCGCGGCTCCAGCTGGGCCAGCACCGCCCGGGCGGTATCCGGGGCGGGCACCAGGCGTACCCGCAGGGGCTTCGGCAGCGCCTTGATGACGGCAGTCACCAGGTCCAGCCGCAGCCCCGGCACCTGCCAGTCGAAGCCCTCGCCGGACACCCGGTTGAGCACCGGCAGCGGGACGTGCACGGTCACGCCGTCGGCGTGCTCGCCGGGCGTGAACTGGTAGGTCAGTGCGAGCCGCAGATCGCCCTGCACCCACACGTCCGGGTAGTCACCGGGGCTGACCCCCGACGCCTGCTCGTTGACCAGCATCGCCATGGAGAACGTCAGCAGGTCCGGGTCGCTCTGGCGGACGCGCTTCCACCAGGCGTCGAAGTGCCGGCCGGACACGATGTCGCTCGGGATCCGCGCGTCGTAGAAGTCGTACAGCGTCTGGTCGTCCACGACGATGTCGCGGCGCCGGGCCCGGTGCTCCAGCTCCTCGACGTCCTCCAGCAGCCGTCGGTTGTCGGCGAAGAACGCGTGGTGGGTGTCCCAGCCGCCCTCGACCAGCGCCGAGCGCAGGAACATCTCGCGCGAGGCCGCCGGGTCGACCCGCCCGTAGTTCACCGCCCGCCGGGTCACCAGCGGCAGGCCGTACAGCGTGACCCGTTCGTACGCGATGACCGCGGCCTGGTCGCGATCCCAGTGCGGCTCGGCGTACGTCCGCACCGTGAGGTGGCCGGCGAGCGCCTCGACCCACTCGGGCTGCACCCGCGCGACCACCCGCCCCCACAGCCGGTTGGTCTCGACCAGCTCGGCCGCCACCACCCAGCGCGGGGTCTTCTTGAACAGCGCAGACCCCGGGACCACGCTGAACCGCGCGCCGCGGGCCCCGACGTACTCGCGCTTGTCAGCGTCGCGCATCCCGACCTGCGAGAGCAGGCCGGCCAGCAGGCTCTGGTGGACCTTGTCGGCGTCGACCTCGTCGTCGGGGTGCGGCGTCTCGTGCGTCAGCCCGAGCTGGCGGGTCACCTGCCGCAGCTGGCCATGGATGTCCTGCCACTCGCGGATCCGCAGGTGGTTGAGGAACTCCTGTCTGCAGAGCCGCCGGAACGCGCTCGAGCCGAGCACCCGCTGCTGCGCCCGCACATATCGCCACAACTGCAGGTAGGACAGGAAGTCCGAGGTGTCGTCGGCAAACCGGGCGTGCGACTGGGCCGCGGCCTGCTGGTTGTCCTGCGGCCGCTCACGGGGGTCCTGGATGGACAGCGCCGCCGCCAGCACGAGCACCTCGTGGAGCACACCGTTGCGGTCCGCCTCGACGACCATCCGGGCCAGCCGCGGGTCCAGCGGGAGCTGCGCGAGCTGCCGGCCCATCGGGGTGAGCCCCCCGGCGTCGAGCGCGCCGAGCTCGGACAGCAGCTGCACGCCGTCGCGAATGCTGCGTGACTCCGGCGGATCGAGGAAGGGGAAGCGCTCGATATCGCCGAGCCCGAGCGCGGTCATCTGCAGGATGACGCTGGCCAGGTTGGTGCGCAGGATCTCGGGCTCAGTGAACTCCGGGCGGCCGGCGAAGTCGTCCTCGGCGTACAGCCGCAGGCAGATGCCGGCCTCGACGCGGCCGCAGCGGCCAGCCCGCTGCCTGGCGGACGCCTGGCTGACCGCCTCGATCGGCAGCCGTTGCACCTTGGTCCGCTGGCTGTAGCGGGAGATCCTGGCCGTGCCGGGGTCGACGACGTAGCGGATCCCCGGCACCGTCAGCGAGGTCTCCGCGACGTTGGTGGCCAGCACGACCCGCCGCCGGCCGTGCCGCGGCTCAAACACCCGGTGCTGCTCGGCGGCGGACAGCCGGGCGTACAGCGGCAGGATCTCGGTGTCGTCGGCGACGGTCCGGCGCAGCGCGTCAGCGGTGTCACGGATCTCGCGCTCACCGGACAGGAACACCAGCACATCCCCGGGCGGTTCGGCGGCGAGCTCCTGCACGGCGTCGCAGATCGCCTGCACCTGGTCGCCGTCGGCACCGACCTGGGGTCGGTAACGGATCTCCACCGGGTACGTCCGCCCGCTCACCTCGATGATCGGAGCGCCGTCGAAGTGGTCGGCGAACCGCTGCGGGTCGATCGTGGCCGACGTGATGATCAGCTTGAGGTCTGGGCGCCTGGGCAGCAGCTGCTTGAGGTAGCCCAGCAGGAAGTCGATGTTGAGCGACCGCTCGTGCGCCTCGTCCAGGATGATGGTGTCGTAGCGGCGGAGCAGCCGGTCGCGCGCGATCTCGGCCAGCAGGATGCCGTCGGTCATCACCTTGATGTACGACGCATCGCTGATCTGGTCGTGGAACCGCACGACGTAGCCGACGTCCTCCCCCAGCGGCGACCCGACCTCCTCAGCGATCCGCTCCGCCACCGCCCGGGCGGCGATCCGGCGCGGCTGGGTGTGGCCGATCAGCCCGGCGATACCTCGACCGAGCTCCAGGCACATCTTGGGGAGCTGGGTCGTCTTGCCCGAGCCGGTCTCACCGGCGACCACGACGACCTGGTGTTCGCGGATGGCTGCCATCAGGTCGTCGCGCCGCTGACTGACCGGCAGCTGCTCGGGATAGCGCACCTCGGGTACGCCGGCCCGGCGCGCCGCCAGGCGCTGCTCGGCCCGCGAGGCGCGCGGGGTCTCGGTCTCGGGCGGCGCGCTCATGCTTGCGCCAGGATAGGCGGCGCAGCGATAGCGTGCGGCCATGTGCACCGTGGTGGTGGGAGAGCATCCGTGGGTCACCGAGGCCATCGAGCGACGCCGAGCTCTCGGCCAGGTGCTCTGGAGGTCTTCGTGCTGGGACTGCCCGACGGCGTGACCGCCTGCCTGTTCGATCTGGACGGTGTCCTGACCGACACCGCCGCGGTCCACGACAAGGCCTGGAAGGCCACCTTCGACCCGTTCCTGGTGGCCCGCGGCGACGAGCGGCCGTTCGACCCCCGGGCCGACTACGACGCGTACGTCGACGGGAAGCGGCGCGAGGACGGGGTGCGTTCGTTCCTGGCCAGCCGGGGCATCGAGCTGCCGGAAGGCGCGGCGGACGACCCGCCGGACGCGCCGACCGTGCAGGGGCTGGGCAACCGCAAGAACTCGTTGCTCCTGGCGACGATCGCCCGCGACGGAGTGGCGGTCTATGAGGGCAGCCGGCGCTACCTGCAGGCCGCCGCGGCCGCCGGGCTGCGCCGGGCCGTGGTCTCCAGCAGCGCCAACACCGCCCAGGTGCTCGAGGTGACCGGCCTGGCCACCCTGGTCGAGCTGCGGGTCGACGGGGTCACCGCTCGCGAGGAGCAGCTCGCCGGCAAACCAGCACCCGATACCTTCCTGCGCGCCGCCGAGCTGCTCGGGGTGCAGCCCCGGCAGGCCGCGGTCTTCGAGGATGCGCTCGCCGGGGTGCAGGCCGGCCGGGCCGGCCACTTCGGTCACGTCGTCGGGGTCGACCGGGTCGGGCAGGCCGCGGCGCTCACGCGGCACGGCGCCGACACCGTCGTACAGGATCTCGCGCAACTGCTCGAAGCGCAGCCGTGATCCGGCAGCCGGGCTTCCCGGCCGAGCCGTGGTGTGTCCGCGAGACCTCGCTCGACCTGGACCTGCTGGCTGCGAGTGAGTCGGTGTTCGCGCTGTCCAACGGCCACGTCGGGCTGCGCGGCAACCTCGACGAGGGTGAGCCGGTCGGCATCGCCGGTACCTACCTCAACTCCTTCTTCGAGCAGCGCCCACTGCCGTACGCCGAGACCGGCTACGGCTATCCCGAGGAGGGCCAGACCGTCGTCAACGTGACCAACGGCAAGATTATCCGGCTGCTGGTCGAGGACGAGCCCTTCGACGTTCGCTACGGCGAGCTGAACGCGCACGAGCGGACGCTCGACCTGCGTGCGGGCACCCTCACCCGCTCGGCCGACTGGACGTCGCCGGCCGGCCGCCGGGTGCTGGTCCGCTCGACCCGGCTGGTCTCCTTTCAGCACCGCAGCGTCGCTGCGATCTGCTACGAGGTCGAGGCCGTCGAGCGCACCCAGATCATCGTGCAGTCCGAGCTGGTCGCCAATGAGCACGTGCCCAGCCCGTCCGGCGACCCACGGGTGGCCGCGGCACTGGACCACCCGCTGGTCCACCTGTCCTCCGACGTCGACGAGCACGGCGCGCTGCTGGTGCACCGCACCCGTAGCAGCGGCCTGACGATGGCTGCCGGCATGCACCACGACGTGACCGTGCCGGGGCGGTTCTCCGAACAGACGCACGCACGCAGCGACTGGGCCCGCACGACGGTCGCCTGCATCCTGATGCCCGGCGAGGTCTTGCGGGTCGTCAAGCTGCTGTCGTACGGCTGGAGCTCGCAGCGCTCGACCGAGGCGGTCCGCGACCAGGCCGCAGCCGCGCTGGTCGGCGCCCGTTACGAGGGCTGGGAGAGCCTGCTGGCCGGGCAGCGTGCGTACCTCGACACCTTCTGGGACAACATCGACGTCGAGGTCGAGGGCGATCCGGTCCTGCAGCAGGCCGTGCGCTTCGGGCTGTTCCACGTCCTGCAGGCCGGGGCCCGAGCGGAGCGGCGGGCGCTGCCCGCGAAGGGGCTGACCGGGCCGGGCTACGACGGGCATGCGTTCTGGGACACCGAGGGCTACGTCCTGCCGCCGCTGATGTACGCCCTACCGGGTGCGGCCGCCGATGCGCTGCATTGGCGCGCCTCGATCCTGGACCTCGCGAAGCAGCGGGCGCAGACGTTGGGACTGTCCGGCGCGGCCTTCCCCTGGCGCACCATCCGGGGTCAGGAGTGCTCGGCCTACTGGCCGGCGGGTACCGCCGCGTTCCACCTGAACGCCGTCGTCGCCAGCGCCATCGAGCGCTACCGGGTGATCACCGGCGACGACTCCCTCGAGCGCGACGGCGGCCTCGAGGTGCTGGTCGAGACCGCCCGGCTCTGGTCCTCGCTGGGCCACCACGACCGCGCCGGCAGCTGGCACGTCGACGGCGTCACCGGCCCCGACGAGTACTCCGCGGTCGCCGACGACAACGTCTTCACCAACCTGATGGCCGCCCGCAACCTGCGGATCGCCGCGGCCGCCTGCACCCGGCATCCCGAGCTCGCACATCGGCTCGGCGTCACCGAGCAGGAGAGCGCCGAGTGGCTGGTGCACGCGCGGGCTGTCCATCTCCCCTACGACGCCGAGCTCGGGGTGCACCCTCAGTCGGCCGGCTTCACCCGCTACGCCGAGTGGGACTTCGAGGCGTTCACTGGCCGCTACCCGCTGCTGCTGCACGCGCCGTACGTCCTGCTGTACGCCCGACAGGTGTGCAAGCAGGCCGACCTCGTGCTGGCGATGCACTGGTTCCCGAACGCCTTCACCGCCGAGCAGAAAGCCCGCAACGTCGATCACTACGAGCGGATCACCGTGCGGGACTCCTCGCTGTCGGCCTGCACCCAATCGGTGCTCTGCGCCGAGGTCGGGCACCTCGAGCTCGCCCACGACTACGCGCACGAGGCGGCGCTGGTGGACCTGCACGATCTGCACCACAACAGCCGGGACGGCCTGCACATGGCTTCGCTCGCCGGCGCCTGGTCCACCCTGGTGGAGGGCTTCGGTGGGTTGCGTGAGCACGGTGAGGTGCTCGGCTTCGACCCCGCGCTGCCGACCGGCATCGACCGGCTGACCTTCCGGCTGCGACGTCAGGGACTGCGCCTGCTGGTTGACGTGACCCACACCGAGGTGACCTGCTCGCTGCGCGACGGCGCCGCCGGCCATCTGCTGCTACGGCTGTGCGGCGAGGACGTGGAGCTCACCACGGCGAGCCCCCTCGTCCGGCCGCTGCGCCGACGGGTGCCGCTGCTGCCCCGGCCGACCCAACCGCCCGGCCGCGCGCCCCAGCCGCACGCGTGACCGTGCCGGCGTGAGGCGCAGTGCGGGCCTGCTGCTGTGGCGGCGCCGTCCAGCCGGCGTCGAGGTGCTGCTCGGACACCCGGGCGGCCCGCTGTTCGCGCGCCGGGACGATGCCGTCTGGAGCATCCCCAAAGGTGAGTACCTGGAGGACGAGCAACCGCTCGCGGCGGCGTACCGCGAGTTCACCGAGGAGACCGGTCTGGCCCCGGCGGCCGGCGACCCGGTCCCGCTCGGCGAGGTGCGGCTGCGCAGCGGCAAGCTCGTCGCGGCGTGGGCGCTCGAGGGTGAGCTGGACGTGACGGCTGTCGTCAGCAACCTGTTCACGATGCACTGGCCGCCGCGGTCGGGGCAGTTCCAGCGCTTCCCCGAGCTCGACCGGGCGCAGTGGTTCGACCTGCCCACCGCCCGCCGCAAGATTTCACCCGGTCAGCTGCCACTGCTGGACCGACTGCCCACAGGACTCGGCTGCTGACGACGAGCTCAGCCCGTCGGGCTCCCGACGAGCTGAGCAAAGACGATGGTGTTCGAGCGGTACCGGCCGCTGTCCGGGTCGAATGTCCCGCCGCAGGTGATGATCCGCAGGGCTGCGGTGCCGTTCCCGGCGTACACGCGTGCGGTCGGGAACTCCCGCTTGGCGAACGTCGTGACCTCGGTGACCTCGAACTCGACGCGGGTGCCGTCGGCGCGACGGACCCCGATCCGCTCGCCGGGCCGCAGGCGGTCCAGCCCCGCGAACACGCCGGGCCCGGCGCGACTGTCGAGGTGGCCCGCCAGCACCGCCGGGCCGAGGTCACCCGGCGCTGGCCCGTCCGAGTACCAGCCCGCCCTGGCCGGGTCCGCATCGACCTGCAGCGCACCGGAGCGGTCTGTACGCAGGCCGCCCAGCGGCGTGTCCAGGCCCAGCGCTGGTACCTCCAAGGCGACCGGTGGGGCGGAGACCAGCGCCACGGTCGGGACATCGACGACGGGGCCTGCGCCGAGGTCGGCCGCGAGGTCAGCCGAGCGCTGGCGCCCGGCGAGCAGGCCGGGCACCAGCAGGGCTACGGCGAGGACGAGCAGGGCAAGCACGCCCGCCCATGCCCACCGAGGGCGCGGGCGCGCGCTCCGGGGGTCCGCCGCAGCAGCGACGGACCCCCGGAGCGCGAACCGTGTGTTCATGTGGAGAAGCGTGCCCTACCGGGCGGCTAGAGCTGGCCGGCAGCCGAGCGACGGCGGACCAGTAGCGTGCCGGCACCCGCCACCGCGAGGCCGAGCAGGCCGAGACCGGCCGGGACGACGGGCAGGCTGGAGCCGCTGCCGCCGGTGCCGGCCGCGACAGCGCCGGAGGGGGCAGCCGCAGCTGTGTTGGAGGCGTCCTCGTGCTCGCCGCCGGTCTTGCTGGTGCCGCGCGCCTGCGTGCTGGAGCCTGAGGTCGGCAGCGCGAGGTACGGGAACGCCTTGCCGAAGGGCTTGTCGTTCTTGTCGACCTTGTCGGTCAGCGCCGGGTTGAGCTTGCCGGTACGGATAGCACCCTCGAGCGCCTGCAGCTCGATGTCGACGACGTCGTCGGTGAGGCGGCGGCCGTTCGGGAAGCCCGCGTTGTCACCGGCCAGGACACCGAGCCGGTTGGGCTTGGCGGCCGGCGCGATGCCGGTGTTCAGGCGCATCATCTCGGCTGGGTTCTTGGCAGCGGCCGGCGGCTGGTTCAGCCCGCTGATGCCGGTCAGGAACGCCGCGAACAGGTCATTGCGGGGCGTCGCCGGGGCCTTGATGCCATAGAGGGCCTCGATCAGCTTGGGGACCTCCGGGTCCAGCACCGCGTTGACGGCCGCCGGGACGGTCTTGTCCTCGACCGGGTTCAACGAGTTGAAGGCGTCCTTGAGGCCGGCCGGGATGATGACCTCATTGACCAGCGGGGCGGACAGGCGCGACACCTGGACGTAGGGGCCGGTCGGCGTGGATGCGCCCTTGGTGAGCTGCATCGTCTGCTGGTCGGTGGTGCTCCAAACGCCGACGATGCCGCTGCCGTCGCCGCCCTTGGTCAGTTCAGCGGTCGGCACCTGCAGCGCGATGCTGTTGACGTTGTAGCCGTTCAGCGTGTCACTGCCCACCTCCTTGAGGTTGGCCCCGTAGAGCAGGTCGAACACCCGCAGATCCAGGAAGAACGGGTCGTCGGCCTGGCCGGCGAAGCTCTTGCCCCCACCGGGGACCGGCGTGATGGCCTCGTTGCGCAGCGCCGCGTAGTTCGGGAACGTCGCCTTGCCCACGTCGGACGGCGCAACCTCGCCGTTGTTCACGAGGACGGTGCGCTTCCCGTCGCCGGTGATCGCTGCCAGCGTGTACGTCTGCTTGAACAGCAGGTGCGGGTCGTTGAAGGAGTTCACGGCTCCGTTGGCGTACAGGAAGGTGTTCGTCCCGCGCTTGTCGACGTTGTTGAACGTCCACTGGTAGGTAATGTCCGGGATGCCGTCGCCGTTGTTGTCGACCTTGATGTTGTAGCGGTAGCCGTCGGCGCCGAACGGGTAGAAGTTCGGGCCGCCGGCCGGGTCCTCGAAGGGGATCCAGTTCGCGATGAGCGTGGTCATCTTGGGGTTGTCCGGGCTGACGAACGCGTACACGTCGGTGTTGTCGGCCAGCGGGTTGGCCGACGTGAGCGGGGCCTCGCGGTGGCTGGACGCGGAGCTCGTACCTGGTGCCAGCAGCGCTGCGCCGCTGGCGGCCAGGGCCGCAGCAGCGACACCGGCAATCGCCCTTCGTCTGGCGTTGGTCGGACGGGTCATGATCTCTCGTCTTCTCTGCGGCCGGCAGGCGCCGGCTACCAAGGGTCCCGCCGGGTGACGGGCCCCCACATCTCCCAGCAGCAGCGGGGCCGGATCGGCCCCGCTCTCCGGGAACACGATGGTGCTGCCGCTCGTTCGTGCAGCGCGCTGCTGTGGATTGCCCGACTTCGGGGACGTTCACCCGCCGGGCTCAAGCCAGCTCGCCCGGGTGCCGAGGTTCCGGGCACCGGGCGGTGTGCAAGCCTGCCGGTCATGGTCCTCGAGGTCGCCCGCTTCACTGTCAAGCCCGGCAGCGAGGCGGCCTTCGCGGCCGCGTACGCCGAGGCCGTTGCGCTGCTCACCGATACCCCAGGCTGCCGCTCGACGAGGATGCTGCGCGGCATCGAGTCGCCGTCACGCTTCACGCTGCTGGTCGAGTGGGAGTCACTCGCGGCGCATCAGGGCTTCCGGTCGAGCCCGCGCTTCCCGCAGTGGCGAGCGCTGATCGGGCCGCACTTCGCCGATACCCCGGACGTCGAGCACTGGAGTGACCTGTAGACGGTGCGCGACCTCACATCGCCGAACTGCTCGGCTGGTGTCATCATGCGATGACATCAACTGCTGACAGGGGCACATGTGGAGCCGGGCAGCGTGCGTGAACGATGCCTCGTCCCTGTCCTGGTGTTCCTCGGCATGGTCGTGGCCGTCGTCAGCAGTCTCGGCGCACCGCTCATCCCGACCATCGCGCGGACCGAAGGTGTCCCGCTGGCCGAGGCACAGTGGTCGCTGACCATCACCTTCCTGGTCGGCGCGGTCGCCACGCCCACGCTGGGGCGACTGGCTGACGGCCCATACCGCCGCCCCGTGGTGCTGATGGCCCTGGTGGTGGTCGTCGCCGGCAGCATCCTCGCCGCGCTGCGGCTGGGATTCGCCGCTCTGCTCATGGGTCGCGGCCTGCAGGGCGTCGGCCTGGGGCTGACCTCCCTGGCCATAGCCGTCGCCCGTGACCACGTCTCCGGGCAGCGCGCCCGCAGCGCGATCGCCCTGCTGTCGGTCACCGCAGTTGCCGGTGTCGGCCTCGGCTACCCGCTCACCGGGCTGATCGCACAACACCTCGGGGTGCACGCCGGCTTCTGGTTCGGGGCGGCCGTCACCACCGTTGCCCTCGGACTTGCGGCGCTCGTCATCCCGAGCAGCCGCGGTCGCCAGGCACACCCGCTCGACGTGGTCGGCGCGGCGCTGCTCGGTGCCGCCCTGGCGGGCCTGCTGCTGGCCCTGTCCGAAGCGGCGACGTGGGGGTGGGCTTCGGGTCGCCTGCTCGGTACGACCGGCGGGGCGCTGGTGCTGCTCGGGATGTGGATCCGGCGGGAGCTGCGCATCGCCTACCCGCTGGTGGACCTGCGGCTGCTGCGCCGCCGCGCGGTTCTCACCGCCGACGTCACCGGCCTCTGCGCCGGCATCGGGATGTACCTGCTGCTCTCGCTGGTCACCCGGTTCGTCCAGACGCCACCGAGCGCCGGCTACGGCTTCGGCTCCTCCGTGGTCGTCGCCGGCTTCGTGCTGCTGCCGTTCTCCCTCGGGAGCGTCGCCGCGAGCCGGGTGGCGCCGCTGCTGGCCCGGCGCACCAGCCCGGACCTGGTGCTGCCGATCGGCTCCCTGATCTTCCTGATCGCGATGCTGAGCTTCGCCGTGGCCCGCAGCAGCCTGTGGATGGCGTTCTTCACGATGGGCGTCGCCGGGCTCGGCGTCGGCTGCACCTTTGCCGCGATGCCGGGTCTGATCGTGCGCTCCGTACCGGCGCACGAGACGGGCAGCGCCACGAGCTTCAACCAGGTGCTGCGCACCGTCGGCTACTCCGCGGGCAGCGCCCTGTCGGCGACGATCCTGCAGGCCCACACGCCGGTCGGGCAGGCGCTGCCGCAAGGCTCGGGGTACGACGCCGCGGCTGTCGTCGGCTGCGGAGTCTGGGTGGTCACCGCTGTCGTCAGCTTCGGGCTGACTCGGTGGGGCTCGTCGTCGCGGTCCGGGCCGTCGGCAGAGGACGTCCCGCTGCCACACGTCGAAGCCGTACGGGCCGCCTGATGGATGGCCCGGTGAGCGAGCGGTCACGGGCACGGTGACACCGCGTGGGTCGGCGCGCAGCCACGACCTTCTGCTGGCCGCGGCGACCGAGCTGTTCGCCGAACGGGGCTACGACCGGACGACCGTGCGCGAGCTGGGCGAGCGGGCCGGCGTCGACCCGGCCCTGATCGCGCGGCACTTCGGCAGCAAGGCCGGGCTGTACCTCGCCGCGCTCACGACCGAGCTCGGTCAGCAGATGCCCGCCGACCTGCTCGAGCGGGACCGTCGCGGCGCTCTGTTGGAGCGGTTGAGCAGGCGGGGAGCCGGGCCGGTGTTCCAGGCCGCCCTGCGTGCGCACGAGGACCCCGAGGTGCAGGACGCCGCGCGTCGCGAGCTGCACGGCCGCCTCGTGGCGCCGCTTCGCAGGCGTTTCGAGCACGAGGGCCTGGATCGTGCACAGCTGCGCGCGGAGCTGGCCACCGCGGCCTTCGCCGGGATCGTGCTCGGGCGCGGCAGCGGCGTGTTCGACGCGCTGACCAATGCCTCTATCGAGGACATCGAGGAGCTCAGCGGCGCGCTCCTCGACGGGCTGCGCTCGCCGCGTGCGGCCGAGAACTGACCCGCTCATTGGCGTGGCGGGCTCGCCGCAACGCAGATCATCCCCTCTGTGACGCTGGGTGCGGTCGCCGCGTACACCGGGTGAACGTGACGACCGCCACTTCGCGAGCGGTTTGCGTCAGCGCCAGCCGTGACCCTACTGTGACCTCAAGTCCGAGAACGCGTGAGCCCACGCCCGGCTGGCCCCGATGGTCGTCCGATACCCCCGCGTGAGGCTCGCCCGCCCTGTGGCCGGGACTGCGGTCCCCCACTCGAAGCACCGTCCTTGATGCCTACGGGCAGCGAGAGCGCGGTGCTGCCCGGAGGTCTTTCACTGTGAGCATCCGCCCGTCCACTGGTCGGCACGCCGCCGGCCGCCTACCGCTCCCCGAGCCCCTGCCCGGCAGCTCCCATCGCCACGCGCTACCCGTCGCCGCCGCATCCGGCGGGGGCGCGGTGCGGGCCACACTCCGGCGGGCAGCGCTGCTCAGCGGCGCTCTCGGCGTCCTCGCCGTCCCGGTTGCTGCCACGGTCGTCACACAGAGCCCGCCCGACGCGGCGGCCGCTGCCCGCCCCGACGCCGGCGCACCGGCGGCCGATCTGCGCACTCTGCAGGCCTTCAACGCCTCGATGGACACCGCTGTGGGTGAGCAGATAGCGACAGCGGCGATGCAGGCGGCGGCCGAAGCGCAAGCGGCCGCCGCGCAGGCAGCCGCAGTTCAGGCAGCCGCAGTTCAGGCAGCCGCAGTTCAGGCAGCCGCAGTGCAGGCAGCCGCGGTGCAGGCTCAGGCAGCTGCGACGCAGGCTCAGGCGGACCGACTCGCCCAGGAGCAGGCTGCGGCGGCGCGTGCGAGCCGCTCGCGCAGTGTCGCCCCCGTCCCGGCGCCTGCTGCCTCGGGTGACCCCCGGGCCATCGCCCAGGCCATGCTCAATGCCCGCGGGCAGGGCAGCCAGTTCTCCTGCCTGGACCAGCTCTGGAACCGCGAGAGCGGGTGGAGCCTGACCGCGAGCAACGCGAGCAGCGGTGCGTACGGCATCCCGCAGTCGCTACCCGGCAGCAAGATGGCCTCGGCGGGCGCGGACTGGCAAACCAATGCGGCGACCCAGATCACCTGGGGGTTGTCCTACATTGCCGACCGCTACGGCTCACCCTGCGCGGCCTGGGGGCACTCACAGTCCAGTGGCTGGTACTAGGACCTACGCGTCGCCCGGCCCGTCCGGCTCTGCCGCAGGGGCCGGGTACGGCGTCCCCATGACGTAGGCGCCCCACCGCCCCGGTACGCGCGGCGCCGTGACATCTCGCGGCGCCGGGTTGGTCCGGCTGTCCATGAGGTCACGCAGGTGATCAGCGGCGGCGTCGACCCGGAACGCCAGCACCGAGACCGCCCCGGTCACCGGGGCGTGTGGGTGCGGACGGGTCGGCGCCTTGCGCGCGGCGTCGGTGACCCGCTGCGCCAGCGCGTCCTGCTCAGGTTCGGAGAGCCGCCCTACGAGCTCCTCGACCAGGTCCCGCTCACGGCTCGCGTGCTGCTCGAGCGTCGCTGTGACGTGCCGCTGCAGGGCCAGGACGTCGTGGCCGGACACGTGCACGTCGCCGGTCAGCCGGCGGTCGAGCCGCCACAGGGCGCTCTGCAGCGCCCGGTCGGCCTCGACGACAACGCCCAGCCTGGCCCGGCCGTGCGGCAGGAGACGGCGGGCCACCGGGTGCAGCACGCTGGCGACCGCCGCCAGGTGCGTCGACGCCCAGGTGACTGCGGCCAGCGACCCCATCTCGGGGTCGGCCAGAGCGACCGTGGTGGCTGCATGCGGGTGGTCCAGCGCGCGCCACAGGGCGCCGGTCGCGGGTGCCACCTGCGGTTGGACAGCGCTCATGAGACGGCTCCCGGGCCCGGGTGAGCGCTCGCGGCGTGGTTGGTCCACCCGCTTGGGGCGCTGCCTGTGCCGGCCCGATTGTCTGCTCATGCGTGCGCGCTGTCCAGCATCCGCCGCTGTCGACCCGCGCTACTGCGAGGCCAAGAGGAACGCCGCGACTGCTGCGAGCTGGCCGGCCACCAGACCGGTCAGCGGGTCCGGGGCGACCAGCAGGCAGTCGGTATGCCCGCGTACCCAGGCCCGGCCCGCCGGGTCGGCGGCGAGGTCGTCGTCGACCCAGACCAGTCGGCGCCCTGGCTGCCGCCCTACGAGAGCGCGAACGACGTCGAGCTTCCACCACCGGCCGGTCAGCCGGTCGGGGGCAGCCGGTGTCACGGCCGACAGCGCACCGACGGTCTGGGCTGCAGGCTCGGTCGGCCCGTCCGGCGTGCCAGCGACGGGCAGTTTCGCAAGCCCCAGCAGGTCGCCCAGACCGGTGTTCGCCTCATGGCCCCAGGTTGTCAGCCAGTTGACGTCGGCCGTTTCCGTCCAGCCGCGGACCGCTGCGACGACGGTCGGCGAGAACCGGATGGGCCAGTCGCGTCCCAGAGCGGCCGCCGAGCCGTACCGCCAGTCGTCCCAGGAGCCGTCGGGCGGCCCGAGTGCGTTCAGCACACCGTCGACATCGAGCAGCACCAGGGGTCGCATCCCGGTGGTGTACCCGTCGGCGCGCGCACTGCCCCCGGTAGCCCGTCCTTCACGTGACGCCCCGGGACTGCGGCGCCTGCGGACCGGACAGCTCGCCGACCACCCGCCTCAGGCCGCTGGCCCGCACCACCTGCCGGTCGACCGCGGCCCGGACAGCATCGTCGGTGCCGACGACGCGGACCCGGATGCCGGCCCGGGTCACCGCCGTGTACAGCAGCTCGCGGGTGAGGATCGCGGACGCCTGCGTCGGCAGCAGGACGGTGACCGCGTCGTACTGGCTGCCTTGACTGCGATGGACGGTCAGGGCGTGCGCGGTCTGCACCGCCGAGAGTCGCGACAGCGGCAGCAGCAGCGGGTTGGCGCCGCGGGCGAACGCGGCGCGCAGCCCGTCCGGCGTACGGACCACCACGCCGGTATCCCCGTTGTAGAGCCGGCTCTGGTGGTCGCTGGCGGTCACCAGTAGCGGCTGGCCGGCGTGCGGCTGGCCGAGCGGCCTGTCGATCCAGCGGGCAACCTGCTCGTTCCAGGTGGAGACGCCGTACGGGCCGTGCCGGTGTGCGCACAGCAGCCGGTGCCGGCCGAGCAGCGCCAGGGCGGCCGCCACGTCGCCGGCGTCGGCCGCCGCCGACAGCTCGGCCGCCGTCCGGACCACCTCGCCGCGCAGGCCGTCGACGTCTCGAGCCAGGCTGACCGCACCACCGGCGTGCAACAGCTCGAGGGCGGCGTCGGCGTCACCGCGCCGGACGGCCTCGGCAAGAGCACCGATGCCCGGGCCGTATCGGTGCGGTACCCGCAGGCGCACGACCCCGTTGCGTAGCTGCCGGCGCTCCTCGACGTCCAGGTCGCTGCTGTCCAGGGCCAGATCGAACCCGGGCGCGGGCGCCGGACCCCCCGTGACGGACGCCGGGCGGTGGACGAGGTCGCTGAGCACAGCGCCGGCATCGACCGGGGTGAGCTGGTCGGGGTCTCCGACGAGCACGAGCCGGGCGGTCGGCGGCATCGCCTCGAGCAGCCTGGCCATCAGCGTCAGCGACACCATCGACGCCTCGTCGACGACGACGACGTCGAAGGGCAGCCGGTTGCCCTGGTCATGCCGGAACCGGCTGCGGCTGTCGGGCCGCCAGCCGAGCAAGCGGTGCACCGTGGATGCCGTGAGACCGGCGGGCAAGCCGACCTCGGCGGCCTGCTGCTGCACCGACTCCTGCAGCCGCGCGGCGGCCTTGCCCGTCGGCGCGGCGAGGCCGATCCGTGGTGGCCGGCCGGGCTGCTCCTGCAGCAGCCGCAGCAGCCGCGCCACGGTGTGGGTCTTGCCGGTGCCCGGCCCGCCGGTGAGCACGCTGACCCACCGACCCGCCGCGACCGCCACCGCGAGGCGCTGACGGTCGACACCGCGCTCGCGGAACAGCCGCTGCAGAGCGCTCAGGTCCACCTCGGGGGGCGGCCGGGCGGCTCGCTCGTCCAGCTCGCGGCGCACCAGCTGCTCCTGCTGCCAGTAGCGGTCCAGGTAGAGCAGTCCGTCGACCAGGCGCAGCGGCCGGTAGTCGGCGTGTGCTCCCACTGCGACCAGCGGGCTGTCCTGCAGCGCCTGCCAGCCGGCCGGCCAGTCGAGCTCCACCGGTGGCGCGTCGTCGACGGTCACGACGGTGCCGGCGACGGCGGCGAGCTCAACGCAGACCGAGCCGGTGCGTACGCCACGGACCGCAAGCGCGGCGGCCAACAGGACCTCCGGGCGGTGGTCGCCGCCGAGCCTGGCCAGCCGCAGCGCGACGTGGACGTCGGCGAGCGAGAGCACGCCGGCCTCGGCGAAGCTGCGCAGCAGCCCGCCGGCGCGAACGGCGATCACGGCCGGCCCGCGAGCAGGTTGGACAACTCGATGACCAGCGACGGCGGCGGGCGCCACCGGAACACCCCCGCACCGACCGGGGTGTGCGGCCCGCACATCCCTCGGACGAAGGTGTAGAGCACCGGGCCGAGGTGCCGTTCCGGGTCATAGCCAGCCTGCCGCCAGCGGAGGAAGCGGTGCGTCGCGACGCTGTACAGCAATGCCTGCAGGACGTAGTGCGACCGCAGCATCTCGGCGGCGAGTGCCTCGGGTCGGTAGTGCCACGCGGTCAGCTGCTGCTCGGCAGAGCCGAGCCGGTTGGTCATGACTTGGCGAAACTGGCCTACTGTCCAGGAAGTCATGCCGTTGTTCGACAATGGCTTTGCTGATACGAGATCACTGAGTGGAGTGCTCGGTGAAGCAGCGGCAATGTTCGATCCAGACTGGGTTCCAAAAACCCAGGCACCGTAAGTCTGCAAAGTGGTTGCTGGCTGACCGATTGATCGAGAGACCGTTGTTGCATAGTCATGCAGGAGATAAGCTGATGCGACAGCTTGATCCTGTTGATTAGTAATGTCAGAAGCGGTGTATCCGAGGCCGTGTTGTTGAGAGACTGACAAAAAGGTCGGGGTGGTGAATTGCCACGGACCTGTTGCACTGCTCGACCCGTTCGCTGTTGGCACGTTTTGAAATCTGCTTTCGGCCTGACCGATTGCCGCGATAGACTCGGTACTCACCCCTTCTTGGAGAGCTGCACTGGCAGCGACGGAGCCGTAGTTCGTGGCAAGCATGGCATTCAGAGCAGTCGAGCTACCCGGCTGGTAGTTGCCGGAGCTTGTGACCGCCATATTTGGCGCGGAGGTTCCGGCCCCACCACCCCCGCTCGCCACGCTGCCACCGGATGTGCTGCCCCAAGTTATACCTACTTCTCCGAAGGTAGGAACAATCTGTGCTGGAATTTCATCTGGATTTATCAACTTGGGATTACTTTGTGCCTGCACAGCACTGGATGCTGCCATGCAGCCTAAAACAGCATACGTGAGACGCAATTTGGTGCAGCTCATGTCTTGGTGCATTCAATGAAAGTCGAAGACAGGCGTGCCATTCAAACGCAAGCCAGGGATGGTGCATGTCCCACTCGGTTTAATGTCATTGTGAAAGGGTTTGACAGTCGAAGATGGGATGAAACCGATCTTACCATTGTAGTGTAATACTTCAGCATAACCGTCAACCCAGCCAATTGATGCGGCAACCATTTGCTGCGTTTGCCCAATTACTGAGGCCTTTGGGTTTGGTGCAGACAAGACGGGTTGCCAGGGCGTTGTGCTCATGCAAACCCATACGTGGTTTGT
>ENA-OFCD01000020-OFCD01000020.1-metagenomes-genome-assembly--contig:-NODE-20-length-97769-cov-5.448687_pt1 | contig 97769 bp, 92 predicted proteins | sample MGYA00153392_OFCD01 | MGnify analysis MGYA00153392 | reverse complement strand
TTGAAGAACCCGCCGATAAAACGGGCGTGCAGAGCGTCGTCGAAGCGCTCTTGCCGTACGGGACGACACACTATTCGCGCGTCGCCTACCAGGGAGAGCTCGATGCGATCTCCGCGACGGCCGTCCACGGCTTTACCTTTACCCTCGGTGTGCCGAGCGCGAACTTCGCGCGCGGGATGACGTTGCTCGCCGACGCCGAGTTGTATCCGGCGTTCGATGCCGCGTCCTTCGCGATCGTCAAGAACGCACGCTCGGCCGATCTAGCGGGCGATGCGACCAATCCCGACCATCTCGCCCTCGTTGCAACGGCCAACGGTCTCTATCCCGAAGACGATCCGGCGCGACGTTTCGCTACGGCCGACGGCGTGAAAGCGCTCTCTCTCGCCGACATCAAATCTGCATACGCGCGCGCGTTTCGACCCGATCTCGCGACGATCTCGATTGTCGGCGACGTGAGCGTCGCCCGAGCGAAGGCGATTGCAGAGCGCACGTTCGGCGGCTGGCGAGCGGCGGGCGCGCGACCTGACGTCGTCCCACATCCGGTCGCCGATAACGGTGCGCGCGAGGAAGTCGTTGCGGCGACGGGTCGCGTGCAAGATACGGTCATTCTGACGCAAGCACTCGCCCTCGGGATCCACGATCCCGATATCGCGCAACTCCAAATTGCCAATACCATGCTCAGTGGCGATTTTTCGTCCGTCCTTATCCGCGACATGCGGGTCACGACGGGATACGTCTATAGCGTCGGAAGCGCACTTGCAAGCGGGCTCTTGCGGTCGACCTTCGTCGTGCGGTACGGATGCGCGCCCGAAAACTTCGCGAAGGCGCAGGCCGTCCTCGAACGCGACCTCAGGCGCGTCGCGTCTGCACGCCCGGATGGCGAGCGACTCTTACGCGCCAAGTCCCGACTCCTTAGCGACGTCGCGCTGCAAACGCAGAGCTACGACGGGCTTGCCGCGCGGATGACGACGAATGTCGGCAACGGGTTCCCGGCCGATCGAGACTTCGCGCTCGCACGCGCCGAACTCGCCGCCACACCGGATTCCGTGCGGACGGCCGTGGCACGGTGGATTCGCCCGAGTGGCTTCGTTCGCGTGATCGAAGGTCCGGCTCCGCGTTGACCGAGGTAAAATCCTATGAGCAGGGTAGAGATGTTTTTAGGTCACGCTTTTACTTTTATCCGATTGGAGTCTTCATGCGTCCCGTTTTATCAGCAGCCCTCGCCCTAGGTATTGCCGTCGCCGCCACCGCGACGCCGTCGCTCGCAAAAGAAAAAATGATGACGAACAAGTGCGCCGCACACGACCAAATGGTTATGGTCGACACCAAAACGAAAATGTACCACGGCCTCACCGATAAGAAATCGCACATGATGATGGTCAAGTCGGGCGACAAGACCATGATGGTCTGCAAATCGAAAGCCGACGCGATGGGCGCCAAGATGATGATGGCGGGCAAACCCGCGATGTAGGTAACGAGGCGCTCGACGCTCTTCGCATCGAGCGCCTCGTTATTTCCCCGTGCGATCAGGAACGGCAGCCACAAGCCGATGACCGCACCAAGAAGTTCTCCGTCGCGCTCACCCACCCGTTCGGAACTTGGTCGATCGATTCGGTATCTCGACCAAACTCGTGGGTCCGAGCGGTTACACCTCGCAACCGGACGTCTTCGCCCCCGGCAGCGCCCCATTCAAAACGAAGCGGAACGTAACCTTGGCTTCATGTCGGCGGTCTTTGCGAACACGATGCTATGACTGTTGACCAACCTCGTCCGAGCGGGTCTCGCTCGGCTTACCAAATCGCCGTATACGCCACTGCCGACCGCATACGATGGGCTCTTTCCGGATGGCACGCTCGTGACACGCGCGAAGAAGCCGAAGGAGCCGGGCGACAATATCACGCCGCCATGATCGGATGATGTAGGGCCAAGACGGGCCATACAGTTCTATCTTGGACGTAACACCAGGCTAACTCGGGTTCGCAGATGTCTCGAGTCGTGTTAATTTATCGTCTTCAATAGTCGGATTCTGCTGGAGATCCAGAACCGGTCCTCCGCGTCCGATCGCATTGTAGATGACGGCAGCGATGCCGGCGCCGATAAACGGAGCCACGAAGAAGAGCCAGAGCTGCGATAAAGCCCACCCGCCGACGAATAGCGCGGGACCGAGACTACGCGCCGGGTTGACCGATGTATTCGTAACCGGAATGCTGACCAGATGGATCATCGCTAAAACAAAGCCGATCGGCAGACCTGCAAAACCGACCGGCGCCAAAACGTCCGTACTTCCGAGAACCACAAAAACCAGGAACGCCGTAAGGGTCACTTCACAAATGAACGCGGCAACCAGCCCGTATCCTGTCGGAGAATGCGCCCCAAATCCATTCGCGCCTAAGCCCGACACCGCGGGATCGTATCCACCGGGCGCGCCACTGGCGATGGCTAGCAGGACGGCAGCGGCGGCGATCGCTCCGAGACCCTGTGCGATCCAATAACCCGCGACGTCCCTTCCATGCATTTTTTTCGCTAAAAAGAGCCCGAGAGTGACTGCCGGATTGACATGACAGCCCGAGATGGGGCCAATCGCGTACACCATGGCGAGGAGCGAAAGCCCAAACGCCAAGGAGACGCCGACATTGCCAATCTTCGAACCGGCGAGTACGGCGCTCCCGACGCCACCGAAAACGAGGACGAAAGTTCCGATAAGTTCAGCGGTGTACTTCTTCATGTTCGCCTTTCGAAAATGGTGTTTAGGTCCCGCTAAAACGGCGCCATTCACTCATGAATGCGTCGGTTGGAACGAAGGCCGCATATCGATCGCGTTCGTTGCTGAGTTCGATCCCGTTTGCATCCATCTGCGTCAGGGTGAAGTCGGCGAGTTTTACGCGCCACTCGTTCTTTCTATTGCGGACGTCTTGCAAGATCAGCATGTCGCCCGTGCGATGCATTTGGCACTCACCGAGGGCGTGGACGGAATCCTCACCCTGCGCGCCTGCGAAACGATGCTGTACGAAGACCATCGTGTGCCGCTCGATAAAATCCTCGAGCACGGCCTCGGGAACGATAGCGTTGAGTTGTGCCCGATCGAGCCCTGCGCGTTGAATCATGTTGCGTTGATAGCAGAAAGCTTTGAGCGTCCCTTCAGTTTTGCACGATCTACGCGACGACGGCACGCGGCGACGGGTTCGCGCTCTTGAAGGTGAGGAACCCGTCGACGCCGCTGTTTGCGGTAAAGTTCAAGAAGAAGACAAGCCGAAAAGGTTTTTTCGTCGACGTCGAGAGCGTTGCGCTAGCGCCGACCGTCGCACCCGCCGGATACGAGCGCGGCGCGCGGGACGTTAAGAAAACCTTAGCTCGCGAGCGTGATGCGGCGGCGTTCCCAATCCCCGCTGCGAAGATGCAGGGTCGTCGCCGCGTCGCGAAAGAGCCAACCGATCGTCCATCCTAGCGGAACGGCCCAGAGGCCCGCGTGAAGGACGAGAATCGCGATCGCGATTCCGCTGGTAGCGATCGTCGTCGTTGCGATGCCCATCAGCATCACCCATCGCGTATTGCCCGCCGCACGGATTGGCGCGAGCATCGTCATGGCGTAGCCTTTGAGCGGCAACGTGATCGCTGCGTGCACGGCAAGCGGCAACGCTGCGATTGTGGCGAGTGCGACGTTGAGCGTGCAGAGCGCGGCGAGCGGCCACGCGAGCAACGCGACGAGCGCTCCCGTCGCGAGACACACCTTGAGGCCGATGCGTCGCGACTCTGCGATAAAGCGCCGCGCTCCCGCGTAATCGCGCGCCCCGATGCGCTGCCCGACGATCGTTTCGCACGCGTCGCCGAGTGAGCCGGGTATCGCCCACGTCGCATCGTTAATAACCGAAAGCGCGCGATACGCAGCAATGAGTTCGGAGCCCGCGGGTGCCAGGAGTGCGATCGTGATCGGATCGGGTAAAATTTGCAGCGTGAGAAAAACGAACTCGGGCCAACTGAGCGATGTCGTCGCGTTCACCATCGCACGATCGATCCGCCACGACGCGAGGATGCCGAACTCCGGCCGCTTCGTCGTCGCCCAGATCGCATAGCCGAGCCCGACGAATTCGGCGACGAGCGAGGAGAGGCCGGCGCCTGCAAGGCCGAGTGGGCGATGCGTACCCAAGCCGAGCGCGAAGACGCCGAGTAAGGGAATGTGAACTGCGTTGATGACGATGAGGACACGCAACGCGAGTTTCGTATCGCCCGCGGTCGCGAAGGCGACGATGAGTTGTCCCGTGAGTACCATCGGAACGAGGCACCAGGCGCGCAGCGCGAGATAGTGTGCGGCTGCGTCGATTGCGGCCGTGTGCGGCAAGATCGTTTGCATGAGCGGTCGGGCGAAGAAACTCAGAGCGAAGGCGATTATCGCGCTAATCCCTAGCGGCACGAGCATCGACGACCGGACGATCGTTCCGAAGCGCTCGCTGCGTCCCGAGCCGATCGCTTGTGCGCCCAAGATCCGCAGGCCGCTTCCGAAGGCGAAAAGCCCGATGGCAAAAACTAAAAACACCGATGTCGCGCCGGTAATTCCGGCGAGTGATGCGGTTCCGAGGGAACCGATTGCGATGGTATCGACGATGCCCAAGAGTTGATCGCCGAGCATCGCGAGTGCGCTCGGTATCGCGAGGCGGCCGATCGCTCGTCCCGCGTCGCGATACTCGAGAGCTTCGATCGTTTTCATCCGCGCGGTTGGTTGTGTCTCGAACGAGCGCTCCCCTGGGATCGCATTCTCCGCTCTAAGTCGCGTTTTTTTGCTCGCAACTGGCGACGGCTTCATCGATTCCCGCTCGAGATGTGGCATGGACCCGTCGTCTCGGCCGAGTAGCTCACGACATGCGCTTGCTTACGATAGCCGTGGCAGTTTTCTTCGCGCTCGTGCTCGGATCGTTACAGCTACTTTCCAGCGTCGCGTTGCGTGCAAACGCGCAGCGTGGAGCATGGGTTACGCGCGTGCCTAGCGTGCTTGTCGCCGCGATCGACGAGCTCGACCCGCGTATTCCGTTGCCATCCACGTTGCGGCTCGTATTCGCGCATGAGGCGCTGGCGAGGCACGACGTCGTGCGAGCGGTCGCTGAAGTCGCACGACTATCGCCGTCTCACGATCGCTTCGCGCTCGAAGCGCAAATCGCGCTCACACGTGGCGATACGGCCTCTGCCATCGCCGCTTATCTTGCGGCCGGCGACGTCACGTGGCTTCAAGGGCATATCGACCAACTCGCACAGCATGGGCGCTTGGACGACGCGCTTGGGCTCGAGCGCGATGTCGTCATCCGCATGCGCGCAGATCGCACGCAACCCGATGTGCTCGCAACGGCGTCGTTTCATTTGGGCCAGCTCGAGCAGAGCCGCGCATATGCGTCTCCGTCCGGCCCGGAAAAACATCTTCACGAACTTCGTTCCCTCGAAGCCTACGAGACGGCTGTGGGCCTAGCGCCGCTCGCTCTGAAGTATCTCTTGGCGTATGGAAGCCAGCAGGTGAATCTCGGACAGCTCGATGCGGCGGTCCTTACATTTGACAGCGCGCGAGACACGGATCCCAGAAGCGCAGCTCCGCTCGCCGCGCTTGGCGACGTTTCTTTGCGGCGCGGGAATGTGAGCGCAGCGCGCAGTTTCCTTAAACGCGCACTCGCCCTCGATCCGGCGTCCGATGCCGTGCAGCGGCTCGCAACGCAAGTTCGATCGGCGCCGCCGTAAAGCGAAGCGATCGCTTCGTTCGAGTCTACTCGCTTCGCGTAGCCGCAGGCCGGGCGGCAGATTCGCGACGCGGCGTGGGCTTGCGACTGCCGTGTTTAACGTACACCGCCTTCGCTTCCGATCGTGCTTCCGCGCCGCGACGGACACCGTAGATGCGGTCTTTCGCGAAGGCAACCGCCGCTTTATGATCGACGATCGGCAACGGGTAGTCGATGCCGATGCGAAAGCCGACGCTCGCAGCAAGGATCGGCGGCAAGAGATGCGGTTCTGCAATGAATGGCGCGGGAACGCACGCGAGTTCGGGGACGTAGCGCCGGATGAAATCGCCGCTTGGATCCCAATCCAACGCCTGCTTCGTCGGGGAATAAATGCGCAGCGTATTGATGCCGGTTGTCCCGGATTGCATCTGCGCTTGTGGGTAATGGATGCCTGCTTCGAAGTCGAGAAATTGCGATCCGAGATAGACGGCCGTTGGTCGCCAGTGCAGCCAGAGGTGATACGAGGCGAACGACATCAGCATCGCGCGCATACGAAAGTTGACCCAGCCGCCACGATGGAGTGACCGCATACATGCATCGATCATCGGATAACCCGTCGTTCCGGTTTGCCAAGCGGCGAAGCGGTCGGCATTGAAATCGTTTTCGCGCAGGCCGTCGTACGAGCGCGCTTGATTCATAAATTCGAGCGCGGGTTCGTCTTCGAGTTTCTGCATGAAATGACAGTGCCAATGAAGGCGTCCCGAGAATGATTTGAGCGACCCGAGCCAGCGGCCGTCGATCGCTTCGCCATCGGCTTTGCGCGCGCGGAGGTCGCGTTCGCGCGCGAGCGTTTCCGTGTACACGCGTTTGAGCGAGATCGCGCCATACGCGAGATACGGACTCATACGCGAGCACACGACGGCGCCGGAAACGGGGCTCGACATACCGCGCCGATAATCGACGCCGCGTTCGGCGAGAAACGACGCGAGCAATGCGTGCGCCGCAGCCGATCCTCCGAGGAGCGCTTCGGGTTTGCGTTGATCGGCAATGCCGAGATCGGCGCACGTGCGTCGTGATTCGTGCGCGATGTCGGTGGTGACGACGCGCGGCGGTACCTCCGCGATCGGGCGCAACATGCGCGCTTCCCACCGCTTCGCCCAGCCGTCGCGCGTCTGTAGCGCGCGCACGACGCCGGTCTGCGCGTACTCGAACCACGGAATGCCGCGAGCACTCGCCCACGCCCGCACGCGTTGATCGCGCGCGGCGGTGATCGCGTTGCCCGTTTCTTCGTGGCTCGAGATGCTCTCGATTGCGATCTCGCGATGCAGTGCTTCGAGAACATCTGGCATCGCGCCATAGCGATACGTCAGACGCGCGCCGCGTTCTGCGAGCGCGCGTTCGAGTTCCGCGAGCGATGCATCGATAAACGTGTGATGCGACGGATCGAATTCCGGCATCGCGTAATAGTCGGGCTCGTAGACGTAGAGTACGACGCACGTTCCGCGCGCGGCTGCGGTCGCGAGCGCTTCGTGGTCGTCAATCCGCAGATCGCGCTTGAGCCAAACCAGGTGGGCCATCGTGCCTTTGACGTCAGTCGACGAGCGATGCGCGCAAGAGCATGAGCCTGCCGAATCCGACCAGCAAATGGCGTAACAAAAAGCGCAGCTCGCACGTTCGGGCGATCGGCCGCGCGGAAAACGACGATTCCAGCCGCGAGCGATTCTAGGTATTGTGTTCTCTTGGATACGCGTGAAGCGTTACAGCGAGAAAATGCGTTTTCGACTCCCCGGAAAGTTCCAACTGACCGAACGGTCGTGAGGCGCACCCTAGCAAGCAAGCAATAGTTATGGATTGCGAGGTGAGTCTTAACACAAATTTTACAAAAGTGTATCTTTTCAATGCCTGCCGAGGGATACTGTGTCTTAAGTCCTGGTCTACACGGGTTCGGCTTTGAAACTAGGGAAAGCAGCAAGCAGGCTATCACAGGTTTCAAGGCATAAAACTCCTCAAGTGTGACCTGGGTCATATTTTCTGGATGAGCTTAGCGCTCTCACAGAAGCTAGTCCTTAGGACGCCCCCCTCTAAGCAGTCGAAAGGCCTATCTAATGCATCACGTAGCAGCACTGAGTTTCGATTTCGCGACGATCTCGCTCGCTTTGAGCCACCTCTCGACCTCATTCAGCCATTTCATGATGCACGCGATGTCAGGATCAGCCTCCAGCGGCAAGTAACCAATGTAGGGTTTGAGGGGTTTGGTCGCCACCTCGTGCAATGAATTCGTTCATAGCGAGGTGAGATTTGCTTTCGAAGGTTGTTCGGCTTTTGCCGCGATCAGGGTCCTACGAGAAAGCACTCGATTTATATCGGGATGCTTTTCTTCGTAATTGTGCCAACGAGCTGCACGGTGTCGGTACACCCGACGGAGCCTTTCTTCGGGCTCGTGCGATGTTACGGCTTGGAGCTCCCGATCAAGCGATGGAAGTCGTCAGCCGAATCGACGCGGGCGAGCTTGACGACGTACGGCGAAGCCATCGCGCTTTATTAAGCGCGGTTGCTGCTGGCCGAATAGGTAAGATCGATACGGCGAATGACTATTACACGGAAGCCCGGGTCTTCGCGATCTCGTCAAACGACGTCTCTCTAGAAATAGAGGGAGATTTTTATCGTGCGTTGTCTGCATTTGGGGCGAACGATCTCACAGAAGCGGCAACACTCTGCGATCAGGCGATCGCGACGATAAAAGCAAAGAACTTCGCGCCCTCGGCCAGCGGAATGATCCCGCTCGATCACGTCACGGCACGGGTGCTCGAGCTCCGCGGCATGATTTACGGTATCGAAGGTTCGTATGATGCGCATGCGACGTTTTCGCGTGCTGCTCTTGCGAAACTCGACGCATCGATCGTTCCGGACGTCTTCCAAGAGGCATTCGCGCTTCGAAATCTGACGATCTTGGCGCGCGACTTCGATGTCGTCTCCGACGCAGCCGCGATGCAAGACCGAGTCCCGAGCCTATCGTGGACGGAAGATCTCGCAGCCGTCGGATTTGCGACGTATGAGGCGCTCGCGTGGTGCCTCGCACTTCGTGGCGACTGCATTGGTGCGCTACGGAATTTGCGAGCTGCCGCGAAACATGTGACGTCCGGCGCCGAGGCCGTGATCCTTTCTGTCGATCGGGCTGTCTTCGCTCGCGAGCACGGTCACATGCCGATGGTCGTCGACGAGCTCGAACACGCCGCAGATCTCGCGCGTGGGGTAAATTGGAACGACGCCGCCGGCGATACGCGAGATGCCCTACTTTCCCTCGCTCAAGCGGCGGCACCGATGTCGTCGCGACTGGCGAGAGAGATGCTCGATCGCTACACGAACATCTCGAAAGCGATGAACCCAAATTACGCCTCACGGATAGAACCTCGCACGCGCGCACAAGAGAACTTTACGCATGGACTCGTGTTGCGCAGCGAAGGTCGCGATCACGCATCGATGGAGCGTCTTACGGATGCGTTCCAAATTTGGCATGCGATCGGGTATGAGTGGCGTGCGTCTCGCGCTGCAGTCGAGCTTGCCGAAATGAACGCCGGTGAGAAATATAAGCTCGTCGTCCGTCGCGAAATCTCGCAGCGGCCCACATCGATCTTTGCGGCACGCGCGAGGCTCGTTGCTTGATCCGCGACGTTCGGTAAACCGTACGCAATAAAATCTTAAACCATGGCGTTCTCTCCGGCATTTGGTAGCCGGCGTCGTGCCTCTTCGGCCGTCTCATACAGGGCCGCCTTGACGTTGCGATCCCGAAAAGCGGCGCCGAGTTTGCTTTTCAAAAACGCGCTGGTCGTATAGCGCGTCACGCTGATATAATACCGGTCCGTCAGACGCTTCACCATGCTCGAATACTCATCGAGAAGATGCGGCGCGATGGCGAAAGTATTGTAGTTAACCGTTGCGGAGACTTTATGACCGAGCGGCCCAAGTCGCGCCGAAACAAGCGATTCGATGGCCGCAATGTCGCCTTCGGTCGAGACCATCAGCCCTTCGAAGTTGATGAAAAGGACGTTTTGTTCGGGATCGTAGTCGAAACGCTGTTCGAGCGGCTGACACAGAAGCTGCTCGCGTAATCCCATCGGTTCGTCGGCGAAGATGCGTGCGTCCATGAGGCGCATCGGCTCTGCAAGCGCAGGCATGAAATCCATCTGCGATAGGATGTCGCGCTCGATGTCGATGCCCGGCGCGACTTCGATGAGTCGTAATCCCTCGAGCGTCAACTCGAACACACAGCGCTCCGTAACGTAGAGTACCGGCTGGCCCCGTTCGGCTGAGTAGCGGCCGTTAAAGGTGAGATGCTCGACTTGCGTGACGAACTTGCGCGTCGTTCCCTCGTTGATAATTTCCATCCGGCCGCCGCATAACTTTAAGCGCAGACCACCGGCATTGAACGTTCCGACGAACACGACTTTCTTCGCGTTCTGACTGATGTTGATGAAGCCGCCCGCGCCCGCGATCTTACGCCCGAACTTGCTCACGTTGAGATTTCCGGTCGCATCGGCTTGCGCGAGTCCGAGAATCGCAATATCCAGGCCGCCCCCGTCGTAGAAATCGAATTGATACGGCTGATCGATGACGGCTTGCGGATTGATCGCGGCTCCGAAATCTACGCCTGCCGCGGGAATGCCCCCAATCACACCGGGTTCTGCCGTTAACGTGAGGAGATCGATGATGTTCTCCTCGTTCGCGACGGCCGCGACGCCTTCGGGCATGCCGATTCCCAAGTTAACGACGGCGCCCGGTAGCAATTCGAGTGCCGCGCGACGAGCGATCACTTTGCGTTCGCTCATCTCGAGGGCGGTTACCGACGTAACGGCCACGCGGATCTCCGAACTGTACGCGGCGCTGTACCCGGTTCCAAAGGTCTGCATGTGGTGCTCGGGCTTTTCGGCGACGACGATACAATCGACGAGGACGCCGGGCACTTTCACCGCGCGCGGGTTGAGCGAGCCGCTCTGTGCAACGCGTTCGACTTGAGCGATGACCACGCCGCCGGAGTTGCGAACCGCCATCGCAATTGCCAGTACTTCGAGCGTGAGCGCTTCGCGTTCCATCGTGATATTGCCGTCGGGATCGGCCGTCGTCCCACGAATGATGCCGACGTTGATCGGAAACGACTTAAAAAATAACATTTCTTCGCCGCCGATCGTGACTAATTCGACGATGTCCTCGGTCGTGCGCGAGTTTATTTTGCCGCCACCGAAACGTGGGTCGACGAATGTGTGCAGGCCGACTTTCGTGAGATGGCCGGGCCGATGGGCCGCGATGTCGCGGAAGAGATGCGAGATGACGCCTTGGGGTAAGTTGTATGCCTCGATCTCGTTCGAGATCGCGAGCTGCTGCAGCTTCGGAACGAGACCCCAGTGTCCGCCGATGATGCGTTTGACCAGCCCCGCGTGGCCGAAGCGGTTGAGGCCACGATCTTTTCCGTCGCCCTGCCCGGCGGCATACACGAGCGTCAGGTGGCCCGGTTTACCTGTCGCTTTTGGAAACGTGTGTTCTACATCCAAAAAGTAATTTTCGATTGCGACCGCCACACCCTCGGCGAATCCGATCCCGACGAAGCCTCCGGTCGCGATCGTGTCGCCGTCGTGAATGAGCCGCACCGCGTCGAGTGCGGAGACGACTTTCCCGCGATTCGCGTCGCGGATCGAGTTGAGCAGTGGATGTGGATGAGTATCCATGCGAGTCTCTCTGCTGCGCGTCCGACGCTAAACGATGTGGGTGAGATAGTAGACGACGATGATGAAAAACACGGCGAGCGTCTTGATGCACGTGATCGCGAAGATATCGCGATACGATTGCCGATGCGTCAAACCGGTCACCGCGAGCAGCGTGATGACGGCACCGTTGTGCGGCAGTGTATCCATGCCGCCGCTCGCCATCGAGGCGACGCGGTGCAAGACTTGCGGTGAGATTCCGGCGGCATTCGCCGAGGCGAGAAATTGCGTGGCCATCGCGGCTAGCGCGATGCTCAGACCGCCGCTCGCCGAGCCCGTAACGCCGGCGAGCGTCGTGACGGTGATGGCCTCGTTGATAAGCGGATTGGGAATTGCGCGTAACGCCTGTTTGATCACGAGGAAGCCGGGAAGCGACGACATGACCGCGCCGAAGCCGTATTCCGAAGCCGTGTTCATCGATGCGAGCAACGAGCCCGCGACGGCAGCTTGCGTGCCCTGCGCAAAATTCGAACGCATCGTTTTAAATGCAAGCGCGACGACGGTCAAAATTCCGAGAATCAACGCACCTTCGACCGCCCAAATCGCGACGACTTTCGGAACCTCGGTGACGATTGGATCGACGAGGCCGGCAAGCTTCACCGTATTGGTCGGACCGAACGCCGTTGGAATAAATGCCGTCAAGAGTTTATTCATCGCGAAGACGACCAGAAGCGGTGAGAACGCGAGCCAGGGGTTTGCTAACTTGGTCTCGACCTGGACGTCGGGCTCCTGCGTGTGGCCCGTACCGTAGCCCTCGCCGGCTTTCAGTGCTTTTCGGCGTTGCCATTCGAGATACGAAAGTCCGAGCGACAACACGAAGACGGAGCCGATGATACCGAGCCAGCCCGCCGCATACGTCGTCGTCTTAAAGAACGTTGTCGGAATGATATTCTGAATTTGGGGTGTTCCCGGCAACGAATCCATCGTGAACGTAAACGCGCCGAGTGCGATCGTTCCCGGTATGAGACGCTTGGGAATATCGCTTTGCCGGAACATCTCCGCAGCGAAGGGATAGACGGCGAAAACGACCACGAATAAGGATACGCCGCCGTACGTTAAGATGGCACCGACGAGCACGATTGCGAGCATCGCGCGTTGCGGTCCGAGTAGGCGAATTACCGAAGAAACGATGGATCGCGCGAAGCCCGAAAGCTCGATGAGCTTACCAAAGACCGCACCGAGGAGAAAGATCGGAAAATACAGTTTGACGAATCCGACCATCTTATCCATGAAGAGACCGGTGTAAACCGTCGGAACGCCGCTCGGATCGGTTAATAAAACCGCGAACAGCGCCGCGATCGGCGCGAAGAGAATGACGCTGAAGCCGCGATAGGCGACGAACATCAAGAACGCAAGAGCTGCCACAGCAACGAGTAAACTCAAGGGTGAGCCATCCTCTCAAAAGCGCTTCCGGCTCGACGGGGCGTTGCAGCGTCTCTTTGCGCGATTATGAGATCGTGGCCTTGCTAAAACTGCGGCCTTTGTTTTTACAAAACGTATTAACAAGTATTCGAAGATCGGTAGCGTCGGTTCGTATGATACGCTGCTCGCTTAAGCGTCGAAAAATGCGCACGCGCTTCACTGTTGCCTACTCAGCTAACGAGCGATACCCGCCAGAGCACGAGCTCGCCGTCTTCGGAGTCCACACGGTTGCCCGTCACCGCGAAGCCGTTCTTTTCGAGCACGCGCGCCGATGCCGGATTCGCAACGGCCGTCTGCGCGACGAGCGTGACGAAGCCATCGGCACGTGCGATTGGAACGAGTGTTGCAACGGCGGCCGTGGCGAAGCCGTTCCCGCGCCTGCTCGCCGCAACACCGTAACCGATCTCGATTTCGCGATCGACCGCCTCGCGCACGTAACTACACAGTCGCACGCATTCCGCGTGCGGCTGCGCGCGATGTTAGGTCGCGCACGATGCGAAGCACGATTGCCCCGTCGACCCCGCCCGGTGGTACGGTGAGTCCCCATTCCGTTGGAGTCTCGAGCGCGATGAGGCCGTCGATTTCGGCTGCGGATATGGCACGAAGGGTCACGATGGAAGCGGTCACACGGCAGTTTGCCGGGCCGATTTTGCCGCCACCTTTGGGCATCGGCATCCGAACTCGAACGGGAAGAGCGCGTGTCGGTCGAATTCGTTAAAACGATGCGTATTTTTATTGCCGCGCTCGTCGCGAGCACGTCCTTCATGAGCCTGGGGGCGATGCCCACCGTCGCAGCAACGACCGTCGCGGCCGCGCCGATCGCCACGTCCCCTGCGAAAACGGACCCGTTTCTCTATCTCGAAGAACTCAATGGCGCGCGCGCGCTCAAATGGGCGAAGGCCGAGGATGCCAAAACGCTCGGCGCACTCGAACGCGATCCTCACTTTCCGGGATTTCTCGCGGACGCCCTCAAGATCAACCAGGCAACGGATCGTATACCGGGCCCCGAATTTGTCGGTGGCCGCATCTTTAATTTTTGGCAAGATCCCGAACACGTTCGCGGTATCTGGCGCTCGACGACGCTTGCCGATTACGCGACCCCGATGCCGACGTGGACGACCGTCCTCGATCTCGATGCCCTCGCCAAAAGCGAAGGGAAGAACTGGGTTTGGGAAGGTGCCGATTGCACCTCGCCGAGCGAGACGCGCTGTTTGATCGCGCTCTCCGAAGGTGGAGAAGATGCGGCGACGCATCGCGAGTTCGATTTAAAAACGGGCACGTTCGTCGCAGGTGGCTTCGTGTTGCCGCGCGGCAAGCAGAGCGTCGCGTGGGTCGACGACGATACGCTCCTGGCCTCGCGCGAATGGACGCCGGGCGAGCTAACGGCATCGGGCTACGCGTACGTCGTCAAGCGCGTCAAACGCGGCGAGCCCCTAGCGAATGCGACCGAACTCTTTCGCGGAACGACGAGCGACGTCTCGGTTAGCGTCTCGACGATACGCGATGGCGATGGCCATCGCGCTGTTGAGATCGATCGCGGCGTTTCGTTTTTCGAGAGCGAGCGTCACCTCTACACCGGCAGCGTAACCCCGACACTCGCGCTTCCGAAAAAAGCCGATATCGTGGGGCTCGTTGCGGGTCGACTCCTCATCGAAATTCGCGACGATTGGAAGCCCGGTGCGACGGCGTTTGCAACAGGCTCGCTCGTTGCCGTCGATCTCGCAGCGGCGTCGGCCGATCCGCAGCATCTGGTACCGACGCTCGTCTTCGCACCGGGGCCGCGTGAAACGATCGAGGGTGTCGCAACGACGCGCGATCGTGTCATCGTGCACTCACTCGAAAATGTCAACGGTCGAGCGACGGTCTACACGCCCGTTCCCGGTGGCGCGTGGACGTCTCGGCCACTCGCGCTCCCCAACAATTCCGCACTCGGGCTCGGCGATACCGATATTCATGGGTCGCAAGCCTTCATAACGGTAACGAGCTTTCTCGTTCCGACCACGCTCGTCATCGCCGATACCGCAACGGGTACCGTGACGACGGTCAAGAGCACGACGCCGAAGTTCGATGCCTCGAACGACGTCGTCGAACAACGCGACGCCACATCGAGCGATGGGACGAAAATTCCGTACTTCATCGTGCATCCCAAGAACATCGTCCTCGACGGCACGAATCCGACGCTGCTCTACGCGTATGGCGGCTTCAACGTCTCGGAGACGCCGCGCTACAACGGCGTACTCGGAAAACTCTGGCTCGAACGCGGTGGCGTCTACGTGCTCGCTAACATCCGCGGTGGTGGGGAATTTGGCCCCGCATGGCACGATGCCGGACTCAAAACGCATCGCCAACTCATCTACGATGATTTCGTCGCCGTTGCGAAAGATCTCATCGCGACGAAGGTGACGTCGCCGCGTCATCTCGGTATCGAGGGCGGATCCAACGGTGGTTTACTGATGGGCGTGCAGTTTACACAACATCCCGAACTCTGGAATGCTGTCGATATTCAGGTACCGCTTTTGGACATGCTGCGCTTCGAACAGATTCAAGCCGGTGCGTCGTGGGTCGGCGAATACGGCACGGTCAAGATTCCCGAGGAGCGTGCGTTTCTCGCAAAAATATCGCCGTACGCGAATCTTCGTTCCGGGGTGAAATATCCGACACCATTCATCTGGACGACGACCAAAGACGATCGCGTCGGCCCGCAACACGCTCGAAAGTTTGCCGCCAAACTCAAGAGCCTCGGCGATCCATACTACTTCTACGAAGTGACCGAAGGCGGCCACGGCGCGGGTGCCAACATCAAAGAGCGGTCGCTCACGACCGCCCTCGAACTCACGTATTTCACGAAACAACTACGGTAACGTACGTTTCCGTAATTCGTCGACGGCGATTCCCGCGCACCCAAAATTACATCGGTGGGACGACGCCCTTTTCGCCGACGACGATGAACGGCACGGCGCCGGCGTTCTTGCCGGGAAACGCGACGATGTGCGCGCCCTTCGCGAGGAGCGCTTTCGTGCCCGGTACGACGCGCACGATCGGCGCGTTGTCGGGAATGCTCACGGTTTTCGTGCCGCCCTTGTAGGTCAACATGACGGATTTCATCGTGCCACCCGACATGCTCTTGACGGTCGCATTGGTCATCATGGAATGTTTGCCGCCCGACATCGCGACGGTGCCATTCGTCATCGTCGACGTTTTTTTGCCACCTGCGGGGAGATCCCACGCGTAATCGCCTTCACCCGTTCCGGCCATCGCCTTCGGAAAGACGACGACTTCGAGCGCGCGAGCAGCGCCCGGGCCCGGTACGTTTGCCGTTCCGATGAACGTCCCGGGTTTGATATCGGCGGCGGTCGCTGGGACGACGCCGACGACGGCCGTCTTCGCACCAAATATGACGTTCACGGGTCCGGTTGGGGTCGCGACCGTCAGGGTCGTTGCCGTGATGGCAGAGATCGTCCCACGAACGTGCTGGTCGGGCTCGCCTGCGGCCAGGGCCGCAACGGGGAGGATGATCGCGGCGCATGCGAGTGCGCGAGCCGTGTTGGTAAGGTTCTTCATGGTCGCCTCAAACCGCCACAGGTCGCGATGGTTCAAGGGCGAGGCCGGAAAGCGCAAGGACCGAATCGGCGCGAAACGGTACGCTCATATGAGGTCGTTAGTGACGAAATAAAGGGTGGGCCGATCATGGCGAGAGACACGTCACGAGACGGGTTCGGCAACAAGCTCCAGACCTACGTGCTCACGCACGCTCCGCTGGTCTGGACATGGATCCAGAACGTGCCGCCGCTCGCGCGGCTCGCGAACAAAGTACTCGTCGATAGCGCGATTGCGATGATCCCCTCGCGGCCGTACGCCTTTAGCCTCATGACGCTCGATCCTCACGTCCCCGATACGAATGTTGCCAAAAACGACGACACGTATACGTCGTGGGATTCACTCATCGATCGACGCTACACCGGGCGCCATCTCCCGCCGGCTCCCGAATTCAACCGTGACGGCGCGCTTCCGAAGCTCGAAGATCTCGCCATTCTGTTCCGCAAAAAAAACGGCGCGACGATCCTCTCCGACAAATCGACGATGCTCTTCCCGTATTGGGTCCAATGGTTTACCGACGGCTTCTTACGAACCGACCGGTCCAATCGGCTCCGGAACACCTCGAATCATCAGATCGATCTCTGTACCGTTTACGGTCTGACGATGAAACAAACCCACATGCTGCGCAGCTTCCAAGATGGCAAGCTCAAGAGCCAGCAGATCAATGGTGAAGAGTACCCGCCGTTCTACTACGGAGACCCTGAAACCGGAACCGTCAAGCCGGAATTCGAGGGTCTCTATGTTCCGCTCAACGACGAGACGCGGCTCCCGGCCGAACGAAAAGCCCAGCTCTTTGCGATGGGTGTCGAGCGAGCGAACATTCAACTCGGCTTCGTGATGTTCGGGACGCTCTGCCTGCGCGAACACAATCGCCTCGCCGCGTTGCTCGCGCAGAGCTATCCCGCGTGGGACGACGAGCGTCTTTTCCAGACCGCACGGATGATCCTCATGGTCGAGATCATGAAGATCGTCGTGGAAGAGTATATCAACCACATTTCACCCTACAAATTCCATTTTTTGACCGATCCGAGCGCCTTCCACAACGAAAAATGGTACCGCGAAAACTGGATGGCCATCGAGTTCACGCTCGTTTATCGCTGGCATAGTGCGCTCCCCGATACGCTCACGTATGCGGATCGGACGATGCCGATGGTCGATTCGCTCTGGAACAACGCGATGTTGATCGATCGCGGCCTCGGCGCGCTTTTCGAAGAGACGTGCGCGCAGCCCGCGACGCGCATCGGTCTCTTCAACACCGCCGATTTTTTGGTGGACGCGGCCGAACTGCCGAGCATCGGCCTCGGCCGGATGGCGCAACTCGCGAGCTATAACGACTACCGCGAGATGGCGGGCTTTCCGCGGGCGACGGCGTTCGATCAGATCACAGCGGACGTCGACGCTCAGCGCGAATTAGAACGCCTCTACGGGCACGTCGATAACATCGAATTTTACGTCGGCCTCTACGCCGAAGACGTTGCGGACGGGGCCGCGCTCGCGCCGCTCATCGGCCGACTCGTCGGCATCGACGCTTTTTCGCAGGCCTTTACGAACCCACTCTTGGCCGAACATATTTTCAACGCCGAGACGTTTTCGGAGGTCGGCTGGAAGATCGTGCAAGCCCCCGTAACCGTCGCCGATCTCGTCAATCGCAACACCCCGTCAATCGGACGCCGCTACAACGTGTCGTTCTACCGATAGCGCCGTTGGAAGACCCCTAATAATTCGCGCTCGCGCGCACCTCGGCGAGCGGGCGTCCGAGATCGGCGAGCAACTCCGGCGCGACGATCGCGAAGGGCGTCGTGCCGTACGAGAGCAGGCGCGTGTGGAAATCATGCAGCGTACCCGCGGCACCCATCCGCTCGCGATATTCAGCGAGCAGCGCCTCCAACTGGTAGCGACCGACGGTGTACGAGATGACGTATCCCGGATAGAGGGCGATTCCCGCGACGGCTGCTTTGGAAGCGGCGTGCGTGAAACCCGTCTGCTTTTCGAAAAAATCGACGGCCGTTTCGTAGCTCATCGCGCCGCTCGCGAGTTCGGGATCGACGATCGCCCGCGCGCCGCGGACGCGCTCCCATTGTGCGGTGTAATAGCGTGCGTCGAGATTGTCGCCGTACAGTCCGAGTTGTACGAAAAGCTCTTCGCCGTAGAACGCCCAGCCCTCGGCGAAGACACCGCTCTCCTGCGTTTTGCGTACGAAATCAGGATGACGTCGTGCGATCGAGCCCTGCATAAAGTGGCCGGGCATCGCTTCGTGCGCGCCCGTCGATAAGATGCGATCGCGATCGAAATCTTCATTTGCGTCGAGACGTTTTGCGGCATCTTCGAGCGATGCGGGCGGCGTGATGAAGTAATAGCCGGTCGAATTTTTGCTGAAAAGCAACGGCGACCGCATCGATGCGCCGGGAGAGGTCGGCTGCTGGAATTTCGGCGTCTCGACGACATCGACACTCCCGAGCCACGCGGGTACGTCCACGACCTTCTGCGTCGCAACGAACGATGTGAGCTGCGCGATCCGGTCGCGATAGTAACCGATGAGCGCGGGACCACCCGGTGCGAGGCCACCGCCGGAAAGCGGGCCGATCGGCGTCTTCGCGGCAAGCGCGCGATCCTCAACCCACGTTTGAACGGCCCAACCGTGCGCGAGTTCGTCGTGCGCCATGCGCTCCACATCGACGCTCGTGAACGGCAAGAGTTGCTCGTCGCGGAGCATCGCATCGTACGCGCCGCGTCCCATAACGTAGTTTTCCGGCCACGACGCGACGTGCGCGTCGATCTCGCGCTTTTCGTGTGCGATCGCCGCTACCGTCGCATCGCGACCGGCGACGAACGCCGCGAACATTTCGGGCGAGACTTGCGTCTTTGCGGCAGCGGTCAGTGCGCCGCCGAGAAAATCGGGCACGCCGGCAAGTGACTCCGAGCCGACCACGCCGTACAGGTGACCGGGATGCGTCACGAGCGCTTCTGCGGCGTTGATGTATGCGGGCGCTGCAACGAGGCGCGAGACGATCTTGCTCCAGGCGAGCGTCGCATCGGCGGCCGTTGCGCCGTCGCGGCCGACGATCGGCAACTGTTGGAATTGCACGAAGATCGCGTCGGTCACATCGCGACCGGGTGCCGCGGGGTCTTTCTCAAACCGTTTTGTTTGCGTCAGATCGCGTTCGTACTGCACGAGTTCGGCATGCAATAAGCGCGCGTCGTCGCGATCGACGAGCGTTGCGTTCGCGAGCGGAATCGCCGTGAGCGCGCGCTTCCAGCCTTCGATCGCGGCAAGATAGCGCGCGTTTGCAGCGAGCGAAGGCGTCTCGAGTTTGCCATCTTCGTCCGAGAGACCGAGCGACGTCGCATCGAGCGGATGCATCTTCGCCCACGTAAAGGTGATCTCGCGCGCGAGCGTTTGGATCGCGCCGTACGTCGCATCATTCGAAGCGGCGAGCGGCGCGGCGATGCTCGGAACGCCCGTCGAAACGAGCGAGGCCAAGAGCGCGATCGTCGAAACGGAAACGATCGAAAAAATACGTGGTCGAGTCTGCATGCGAATTACTTCGGAGTGCGTTCGTCGCTCTCCCCGAAAAGCGGACGGATGTCGCGTTCGCCGCGATGGAGATAATCGACGCCGTTCATCCAGTCGGGTCGCGGCGCGTCTTTGAGCCAGTAATCGAACCACTCATCGAGATGCACCGTCCAGTACTTTTGCTGCTCGCGGCCTTTGAGATTATGTTCTTCGCCATCGAAGGAGAAGAGGTACGCTTCTTTGCCTAAGCGCCGCATCGCGGTGAGGTATTCGATACCTTGAAATTGCGGCACCGCGCCGTCTTGATCGTTGTGAATCGTGAGATATGGCGTCGTGACGTTTTTGATTCCGAAGAGTCCGGAATTTTCGAGATAGAGATCGGGACGATCCCATGGCGTCGCACCGATGCGCGATTGCGTATGTTCGTATTGTGATTCGCGGACGATCCCGCTCTCGAGGCGAATGCCGCTATAGGCGCTGAACATATCATCGACGGCGGCTCCCGCTTCGACCGCACGGAAGCGTTTGGATTTCGTGATGAGATAATTGATCTGATATGCGGCCCACGAGTGGCCCGCGATGCCGACGCGCGTGGGATCGACGTAGCCGCTTGCAACCGCAACATCGACGGCAGGCAAGATGCAATTTACCGCGCTCGCACCGGGATGCCCGATGCGATATTTCACGTCGGCGAGCATCACGACGTAGCCGTTGGAAACGTACCGCATGAAGTTGGGGCTCGTGCCCGGAGCCGGTTGATAGAACGTGTGGTAGAGATCGCTGAAGCGTTCGTAAAAATAGACCAGTAACGGCGCTTTGCGATTGCGTTTCGCATCGTCGGGGACGAGCATGACGGCGCGTAGCGGTGTTCCATCGGTCGCGTGATAATCGACGAGTTGCTCGTTTCCCCAGCGAAAATGCTCGCGTTCGGGATTTGCCGTCGTCACCTTCGCGAGATTCGTGAACGCAGCGGTCGTCGACCACAGGTCGCGGTCCATGCGGAAGGTTTCGCGCGAGATGATCGCTCGGTCGGCATGTCGCGCGACGAGCGGCGGTCGGCCAAGGTCGTGCAAGCTGCCGTTAAATACGGGTCGCGGGATGGCGTTGACGGCCTCGTCGAGATGCAGCAAGGTCTGCGGCACGCCGCCCGTTGCGGCAACGCGCGCAAACCCGCTCGCAAACGTGCGCTCGTCCAAGAGCGAGAGGACGATCGGAGTTTCAGGCGCGAAGGCGAGCGCGTCGGGATCGCTTTGGATGGGGGAATAGATGACGCGCGTGCGGCGACCGAGGCCGCGCGTCAGCGCGACGACCGCACCCGTCTGTGGGTCCGCAAGCCAAACGTCGTAACGATCGTACAGCATCACGGCGCGGTCGTCTGCGAGCCAACCGCCCGTGCCGTAGGGCTGCGGCACCTGCGGATGATCGTCGTCTTCGAGATCGAAGCGCACGCCCGCACGCGCACCGAGCGTTACACGCGTGCCGTCGCTCGTGCGCACTGCATACCAAAGGCGCGCACGTTCGTCCCACGCGATCGCGTAGCGGCCTCCCGGTGAAAGCGCGGCCTCGCTGGTTTGGCGCGCGATGAGACGGCGTTTGCCATCGCCGAGGCCGATCGCATAGAGGTCGGCGTAGCGTTGACCGAGCCACGATTGCGCGCGGCGCCCCGCACGATCGTCGCTTCCGAGCGCCACGTTCGCATTCTCGTTGCGATCGATATCGCGTACGTCCGGTGTACCGAGTTGCACGTACTTCGCGTTCGCGAGATCGTAGACGCCGAGATAGGTTCGTTTGCGTTCGGTATCGGCGTCATGTTTTTGTTGCGACTGTAAGATGTCGTCGCGATAGGACCAGAGATCGACCTTCGTCGGTTCGGGCGTGCCGGACGGCATTGGGGTCGGTTCGGGCGCCGTGCCGAGAAAGAGACGTTTACCGTCGCGTGAAAACGCCAGTGCGCCGTTTGTATTCGGCGTAAAACCGCCCGGCATCGCAGCCATACGCGCATCGACGGCGAGAGTCGGCGTCGGCGATGCGTCGCGGAGATCCACCACATACGCACTCTCGATCGGCACGTCGTTAGCGTAGGTCTTTACGTCGCTGAGGTATGCGATTGCCGTTCCATCGCGCGCGATCGTCAGGTTGCGATAACGGCCTACGCCGGTCGCGATATCGAGCGTTTTTGCGCCGACAACGTCGAAGACGTGGACGCCATCGGCGGTCCCGGTTGTATTTTGCGTCGTGTAGGCGATAAACCGATCGTCTTGCGAAATGACGACGTCGGTTGCATTCGCGACGATCGTATTCGTGCCGGTAACGAGATTGCGAATCGTCAGCGGCGCTCCACTCGCTTTCGTCTTATCGGCTTTGGGTGCGGGCGACCCCGATGCGCTCGCGGACGGTGCGGGCGATGGCGCGGGCGATGGCGCGGGCGATGGCGCGGGCGATGGCGATGGCGATGGCGATGGCGATGGCTCCGCGAGATACGCAATCGTCGGACCTTCATCGCGTGCGACGGCGATCGTTTTGATCGAATCGACGATCTCCGCGCGCGCGCCGTTCTGCAGATCGAGTATCCCGACGCCCGCTTTTGGTTGCTGGGCTTCGGTCTTTTTGGCTTTCTTTGCCGCGTCGATCTCTTTCTTCGATGCGACGTGCGTAAAGACGACGTACCGTCCGCTGGCGGCAAAGAGCGGATTCGTACCGCGCACCTCTCGTTTTTCCGTGCCTGCTTCGAGCGCGCGCACGACGAGCGTCGGATCGCCGTCTTGGGGGGTCAGGGCGTATGCGAGCGATGCGCCGTCGTCGGAAAGCTTCGGCGTCCTTATCGCATTCCACGCATCGTACGCGCGATAATCGAGTGCGGGTAGCGGCCGTGGCAGCGTCTCCGCGCGGAGCGGTCCACCTGCGAGCGATAGGGACGCGCACGCGAAAACAACGAACCCTATAAGGCGGCGGGTTGGAGACATGTGGCCCGTCTACGCGAGCGGGAGGCACCGCCCTGCTCGCACAACCGCACGCCGTATGTCGACGCGCACCATTCACGTCTCACGCGACCGCTACCATCTCGCGTGGGATAACAGCATCGCTCCGATCGCAACGATCGCCTCGGGGGAGTGCGTCGAATTCGATCTGCTCGATGCATCCTGCGGCCAAATCGATCCGACCAGTACCGCGGAGACGATTCGGACGCTCGATTTCGCGCGGATAGATCAAGTCAACGGCCCGATTGCGGTAGACGGCGCGATGCCGGGCGATACGCTCGAGATCGAATTTCTAGAAATCGAACCCGCGACGTGGGGCTGGACGGCGATCATTCCGGGTTTCGGTCTGCTCGCCGATGAGTTCGTCGAACCCGCACTTAAAATTTGGACGCTCGACGGCGGCGCGGGCGGCTTCGCCACGTTCGCTCCGGGGATTCGCATTCCACTGGCACCGTTCTGCGGCGAGATCGGCCTCGCGCCCGGGAAAGCGGGCGCGCTCTCGACGATCCCGCCATACCGTCACGGCGGCAATATGGATACGCGACACATCACGGTCGGCTCGCGCGTTTTGCTCCCAATCGAAGCGCCGGGCGCGCTCTTTTCACTTGGCGACGGACACGCAGCCCAAGGCGATGGCGAAGTCTGCGGCACGGCGATCGAGACGCCGGTACGCGCGCGCGTTCGGCTGACCGTGCATCGCGATCGGCCCGTCGCCGAACCCGAATTTCAAACGCCGGGGCCGCTCGCCGCGCGCACCAACACCGCCGGATTCTACGCAACCGATGGAATCGGTCCCGATCTCATGGAAGCGGCGCGAAACGCGATTCGCAATATGATCGCGCACCTCGGCCGCACCTATGGTCTTTCGCGCGCCGATGCGTACATGCTCTGCAGCGTCGCAGTCGATCTCAAAATTAGCGAGATCGTCGATGCGCCGCATTGGGTGGTCGGCGCGTATCTACCACTTTCGATTTTCATGTGAGCGGCCTCGCGCAGCCGCCGATATCTCGCGTGAAACGGAAATCGGTGCTGTGGAGCGTCGGTGCGCCCGCGCTCTTCGTCGTGCTCTGGTCATCGGGTTTTACGTTTGCAAAACTTGGCCTCGATGAAGCGGGGCCCTTCGCGCTGCTCTCGCTGCGCTACGTTCTCGTGATTGCCGTCTTACTGCCGCTCGTTGCATTCGTGCGCCCGTCGTGGCCGACATCGCGCGCAGGCTGGCTTCATGTCGCCATCGTCGGACTCTTGATCCAAGTCGCTAATTTTGGCGGCATCTACGTCGCGATCACACATGGCGTTTCTGCCGGAACCGCGGGCTTGATGTCGGTCTTGCAGCCGATTTTCGTCGCGCTGCTCGCGCCAAAACTCACGGGCGAACGCGTCGATGCGCGCGTGTGGCTCGGGCTCGCACTCGGTCTTGCGGGCGCCGCGCTCGTTATCTTCGCGCGCAGTGCATTCGCCGCGCCGCCGCTCTTCGGTCTCGCGGCAGCGGCGGTCGCCGTCGTCGCGATGACGTCGGCGACGCTTTACGAGCGCCGCTTCGGTGAATCGCTCCACCCGGTCTCGGCGAATATCATACAATGCAGCGTCGCGCTCGCCGTCGTCGTTCCGCTCGCATTCGTTCTCGAGGGTTTTACCGTCGCATGGACGCCGAAACTCGCGGGCGCACTCGCGTATCTCGTGCTCGGCAATTCACTCGTGGCGGTGACGCTCTTACTCGCGATGGTGCGCCGTGGCGAAGCGTCGGCGACCGCCTCGCTCTTCTTTCTCGTCCCACCAATGTCGGCGCTCGTTGCGTGGTTGCTCGCGCATGAAGTCTTGCCGCCACTTGGTTGGGTTGGGATGTTCTCCGCGGCCGTTGGTGTCGCGCTCGTGCGCGTGCGGCGGGCTTAGACGCGCGCGAAGATGCGTGGATGCGCTTCGAGCGTGTAGATCTCGTTGCCATTTGCGCGCGGCCCGGGCATGCCCGCGATGCCGGTCGGCATCCCGGGAAACGCGATCCCACGAATCCGTGGCCGTTCGTGTACGAGTCGCGCGACGACGTTCATCGGCACGTGACCCTCGACGAGATAGCCCGCAACGAGCGACGTGTGGCAACCCGCCGTCGCTGCGGTAAGCCCGAAGCGTTTGATCCGCACGTCGCGATCGAGATCGTGCAGCGTCACGTCGTAACCCGCTTTCCGCGCGAGGCCGACCCAGCTCTCGCAACAACCGCAGCCCGTATCGCGATACGTCGTGATGCGCGGGCGAGCGGATGCGGTTGCGGGAGCTGCTGCGAATAAGCCCGCTGCGATGATCGGCAAGAACGTGGAGCGATTCATATGGTACCTTTGACGGCGCTCGGTGCTGCGCCGTGCCGCGGTACGAGCATGCGCGTTGCGTTGAGGATGAAGGCGAGTTCGGATGCGACGTGCACGAACGTCGCGGGAAGCGGCCCGAGCACGCCGATCGCCGCGAAGACGATTCCCACGGCATCGACGACGAGGGTCCCGACGAAGTTCTGCATGACGATCGCTTTCGTGCGCCGCGCGATCTCGACGGTTGCGACGAAGCGAGAGAGGTCGTTGCCGATGAGCACGACATCGGCGCTCTCACGCGCGACGTCCGTGCCCGAGCCCATCGCGACGCCGACGCTCGCACGGACGAGCGCGGGCGCATCGTTGATCCCGTCGCCGACCATCGTGACGATCGTCCCCGCATCAACGAGCGCGCCGATCCACGCGGCTTTTTCGTCGGGTAAGAGTTCGGCCACGACGTCGTCGACGCCGATCTCCGTACCGACGGCGAGTGCGTTTCCGCGTCGGTCGCCCGTCAGGAGCACGGTGCGAATGCCGAGCGCGCGCAAGCGTCCGATTGCGGCGCGCGCTTCGCTTCGAATCGTATCGTCGAATGCGAACGCACCGAGGTACGCGTTGTCGCGCGCGACGTGCACGTCGGTCGACATCGGGTTCTCGGGCATGCCGTTCGCCGGTGGACCGATCGCGATGCCGGCGCTTTCGAGATAACGCGCGCTCCCGACGGTGACGACCTCTTTGCCGAGGTGCGCTCGCACGCCGAATCCGGCTTCGAACTCGAGGGCGTTTGGTTCGTCGAGGGTGAGATCGGCGGCACGCGCGCGTGCGACGATCGCGCGTGCGAGCGGATGCTCGGAACGTAATTCCGCACGCGCGGCAACGCCGAGTAGATCCGATTCGGTCGTCCCGATTGCTGGGCGAATCTCGCGCACCGTCGGGGTGCCGAACGTGATCGTGCCCGTTTTATCGAAGGCAACGACGGTGGTCGCGGCGAGCGCTTCGAGATAGCGGCCGCCCTTGACGATCGCGCCCGCGCGTGCCGCGCGCCCGATCGCGCCAAGGACGGCGAGCGGCGTACCCGCGGCAATCCCGCACGCACCCGCAACGATGACGACCGAGATCGTCGCGACGATATTGTGGGTGATCGCGAGCGTCAGCGCGGCTGCCGCGAGCGCGACGTAAACGAGATAGCCCGCGAGCCGATCGGCGAGCCGTTCGATCGGAGCCTGCGCGTGCTCGGCGGATTCGACCGCATCGATGATGCGTCCGAAACTCGTCTCGCGACCGAGGCGTTCGGCACGAATTTCGAGCGCGCCGCTGCAATTGACGGTGCCGGCAAAGACCGCCGAGCCGACGTGTTTTTCGGCCGGCATCGCTTCGCCCGTGATGCGCGCTTCATCGATATAGGCGTGCCCTGCGATCACCGTACCGTCGACGGGAACGAGCGCGCCCGGATCGACGAGAACGGCATCGCCGATCGCGAGATCGCTCGCGGCGAGATCGCGCATCATGCCGTCGCGACGGACGCGCGCGGTTTGCGGCAGACACGCGAGGAGGTCGCCGATCGCGATGCGGCCGCGTGAGACGGTTGCGTGTTCGAGAATCTCCGCCGCAAGCACGAACGCCGTAATGACGAGAGCGGTGAACGTTTGCCCGATCGAGAGTGCGGCGACGAGCGCGATCGTCATCGAGAGCTCCATCGTCATGCGCCGCTCGATGATATTGGCGATTGCCTCGCGGACGATGGGATAGCCGCCGGCCAGTACGAGTGCGATGCCGATGATATCGACGCCGCCGAAGCGCGGCCAGAAATGGAACCATGCGGCTGCGGCGGCGATCGCAACGAGGCCGACGCGTGCGACTTCGCGACGATCGATCATTTGAGGTACGCTCGCACGACGTCGACGAGTTCCGTTGCGGACTTGCGACGGGCGCTTGCCGACGGGCCATCGAGAACGTGGGCGTGCACGTGCTCTTCGAGGACCTCGGCCATGAGGCCGTTGAGCGCGCCGCGTGCTGCCGCAATGAGCTGCAGCGTATCGGAGCATCCCGCTTCCGATTCGAGCGCGCGTTCGATCGCCTGACATTGCCCCGTAATGCGCCGTACGCGGGCCAAGAGTTTCGTTTTCTGCGCGATCGTGTGTCCCATCGCGCAACATGTTCGCGACGGTTGGGGAACTATACCCCCCTATGGTATATGGTTAGTGTGTGGCCGTCCGGAAGAGCTTCGTACAGAGCAAGACTTCGGTTTTTTCCGTCGCGATTTGATCGATGAGATCTTCGCTCACGTTGAACTGCACGTGCGATGGCCAACCGCCCCACGGTAAGGGAAAGACGATCGGAACCCGCACGTAATGCGCTTGCCCCGTCGGCGTGCGTAAACGCAACGTCACCGCGATCGAGGTCGCGAGCGCCGCGTCCGAAGCGAAGATCGACGGCGGCGAAGCGCTCGGCACGGGTGCGGAAGTCGGCGGCGGTGGGATCGCGATCGCGGGAAATGAGCCCGGATAGAGCCAGACATGGAATGCACCCTGATCGTACTCGACCTTACTTTTTACGACGAGTGGCGTCGTGATCGGTTTATCGCAGGCGAGGCCCGGTGCGAAAAACGCGAATGTCGGCTTCGTGTAGAGAAACGAAACGGGTGCCGTGCCATCGAGCAACGTGACGGGTTCGGGCGGCGCTGGCGGGCCCGATTCGAGCGTCTCGGTGATCGTACGATTACTGCTCGGCATGAAGTCGAGGAAATCGCTCGCGCTGCAATTCTGCGGCGGCGCATCGATCCGCAGCTGAAAGATGCCGCGATGAACGTCGAACTCAACGACGGCTTGCGATGCATCGCTGCGTTCGATGCGAATCGTCTTTTCGAATTCAACGCCATCGACGCGATCGGTGAGTCGCACGCGTACGGGGACCGCGCTGCGCTCAGCCGCGCGCACCACGGCCGCGCACAAATTGACGTGGAGAAAGACGTGCGATCCATCTTCGATCGGCTGAGCGTTCATAACGAGAGAGTATTCGGTTTACGTCGCATCCGTTCCGTCGCCGAGGTTTTCGGCGAAGGGGGGATCATCTACGCAAAGTGGGTAGCACGGAGTATGCAGAAACGCAATCTCGGCCACAGCGATCTCGCCGTCTCGAGCATCGGTCTCGGCTGTATGGGGATGAGTCAGTCGTACGGCAAGCGCGATGATGTCGAATCGCTCGCGACGCTCCACCGTGCGCTCGATCTCGGTGTCACGTTTTTCGATACGGCCGAAGTTTACGGGCCATTTCACAATGAAGAGCTGCTCGGTAAAGCGCTCCGCGGTCGGCGCGATGGCATCGTCGTTGCGACGAAATTCGGTTTCAAGATCGACACGACGCCGGGCCGGCACATCGGCGGCGTCGACGGGTCGCCCGAGAACGTGCGGCGCGTCGCTGACGCTTCGCTCGCGCGTTTGGGAATCGATACGATCGATCTTTTTTACCAGCACCGCCGCGATCCGAACGTTCCGATCGAAGACACGATCGGTGCACTTGCGGACCTCGTCAAGGCCGGTAAAATCCGTGCGATCGGCCTCTCGGAAGTCGGGTCCGCAACGATTCGGCGCGCGCACGCGGTACATCCGATTGCCGCGTTGCAGAGCGAATATTCGCTTTGGGAACGCGGACTCGAAGCCGAGATTCTACCGACGCTGCGCGAACTCGGTATCGCTCTCGTGCCGTTCAGTCCGCTCGGACGCGGCTTTCTCACCGGTGCCGTTACCGGCAACGCGACCTTGTCCGACGATGATTTTCGCAAGAACGATCCACGGTTCGCGGCGGAAAACGCGGATCGTAACGCCGAGATCGTGGCTGCCGTGCGCGCAGTCGCAGCACGCTATGCCGCAACACCGGCGCAGATCGCCCTCGCTTGGGTGCTCGCGCAAGGCGACGACATCGTCCCGATCCCCGGCACGAAACGCGTAAAATATCTCGAAGAAAACGTCGGCGCGGCTGCGATCGCGCTCAGCGCCGCAGATCTCACCGAACTCGGTGCGCTCGCCTCGCGCACGGCTGGACCGCGGTATAACGCTGCGATGATGTCGATGGTCGAGCGCTAATCGAAGCATTTAATCATTCGGACGCGCCCTCGCTGGGGCGGTACTGACGGCGGAGACGCAACGGTCAGGCCCGACCCTCCACGCATACGCCGGTTGCGCAAATGCGCATCCCGCGACGGTCCACGGTTGCGGCTTCTTCGGAGTTCGTTTCCAAATCCGCAGTTTACGGGACCAAGTGAATACGCTGAGCTATTCTACGAACGTCAGGACCGTCGGGCGTTAACCTGATCGGTCCGACCACGGGCGGCCGTAACCTGTAATGACCTTCAAAATGAGCAAATGTTATTCCGGAATGGCGGCTTTGCGCTCGAATGCCAGCGAATTGGTGCCCGGCGAACGGATAGCGCATCAGATGTCCGGAAATCGTTCGCGTTAAATCGAGGTGACGACCCGCGAGCACGGACCGATCGAGGTCCGGAAGCCGGTGTGCGGACATATACTCCGCAATCGACGAGGCAGGGCTCCTCCGACGTCAGCCGCTGGAATGCCGTTCGTAAGTCGGCACTGACGAGCGCGATGACGGTGTCGACGTTGATGCAACTCGCCATATGATCGACGAAATAGATCAACATCCCGACGCAGACGAGTGCGAAGAAGATTGCGGTGCTCAGCGCGAGGTGAGGCACGAAGGCACCCTCACTCTTGTCGCGCACGGCGCGCAGAACCATCAGCGCGAACGTAAAGGTTCCGAGAAAGGTACCGAGTGCGATTTGCACGCCGCGGTCGCGCGTAAAATTGCGGAGCAGTCGCGGACCCATCTGCCCGGCCGCGAGCGAGAGCGCGGCGATCGTGATCGAGAAGACGGTACCGGCGACGCCGATCGTCGACGAAGCAACCACCCCGAGCCACGTGCGAGCGTGGCTCGGTAATCCAAACCTTGCGTCATCGCTTAGGAGCGTAAGCGCGCCGCCACTTACACGGAACTTCCATTAAGGAGAACGGCACAAATGAAACCGACTACGAGGTTCTTGCCGACGGTCGTAACCGCGAGGCTGATCGTCGCGCTCGGATCGATGCTCGCACTTACGGTGCCCGCGTCGGCCGGGTCGATGATGGTTGCCAGGGATACGGAAAACAATGATCGTGCGGCCGACATGCGTGCGATCTATGCAATCGAAGATCGTGCCGAAGCGATCGCCGAGGGTGAGAAGACCGGCAACGCCGCAATCGTCGCCGCTCGCGAATCGATTGCCAAGTGGCGCTCCCTTCGCACGACGCTCGCGCAAAAGGGTGCTTCCGGTCGAACCCTCGTGCAGATGGATACGAGCATAAAGGAGCTCGCTCGGACGTTAAACGACTCGCGCACGATCGAACGCGCGGCAAACGACGTGACGGGTGCTCTCGCGCCGCTCTTCGCGGTCGTGGGCGAGTCGATTCCGGCGGACGTGCATAGCCTCGATTATCTCGGACGTTCGATCTCTCTCGATGCGACGATGGCGCAATGGGGCCGCGCGGGCCACGACGCCTATGCGCTCGATCGCGCCTGGCTGCGCCTCAAACCGCTCGTCGCCACGAAGAAGAACGGTCGTAAGGTCGTCGTCATGTTCGATGCGGCAGTTCGCCGAGCTCGCGATGGCGCTCACGATCGGGATTCCGAGGAAGCCCAGACCGGCGCGACCGCGGTCGGAAACGCGGTCGACGCGGTGGAAGGTCTCTATACATAGGCGCCGCTTCTGGACGCGACAGACGATCAATATAACGACGACCGTGCTCTTCGCGATCGCATTCCTTTCGATCTGGTTCGACAACCCGCACAACCTCGCGACGGCAATCGGCCTGGTCACGGTCGGCCTTGCTTTCGCGCTGCTATCACTGGGCGGCCTTCGGTTTTATTTGCACGAAGGTGGGACTACGCGGCCAGATGCGGCACTGCTCGAACTTCGAGAAGAGCACTTCATCGGTCGCATCATCCGGCTAGAAAAGCACGTCGTAGCGAAGCGTTCTCTGTGCCGTCGCGCGAACGCCCGCGGTGAGAATGTGCGGACGGAGTTTGCCATCGTGCATGAGGTGCTGAACCGGAACCTCGTGTAGGAGGAGGGCGGCGTCAGAGATCAGCCGGCGATGGCATCGCCACCAGAGCGTTTCCGAACACAAGATTGCGACTTGCGAGATCCTCGCTTCTCCAAGAAGTTCTCGCAATGCGAACGCAAAATTATCGGTTTCCATGTAATCGGCGTATGAGCGAAACGATGGATGGCGTAGCGCAATGTTTGGGCTGCCAGCATGAGCTTTGCGGAAGCCTCCGAGCGTCGGTTCCCACCTATACGAACTCCCGCTTTGTTTGGGGACCCACTGTTCCATATCTTCGCGCCAAAACTGCGGATGCCGACGGCTCCTCGGAACCGAACGAACGTCGACGACCGACTCGATCGCGGCTTCGCGAATGAGCCGTGCGATTTCATTTGCAGTCGCAGTTCCATGTCCGAGCGTGAGTAGCCGCGGCGCCATCGACGAATGTTTCCGCGAACATCATGAAAAGAACTTTTAGAAACGACGGTTCCGGTGCGATCGGGTGTGATACGTTACGAAAAGCAACGAGGGGAAAACATCATGAAGGGTCGATTCCGCACGGGCGATCACGTGAGTTGGAATTCGGAGGCTGGCCGCGTGCACGGTCGGATCGTTCGCATGGTCACATCCGCGATCGAATTTAAGGGATACACGGTTCACGCTAGCGACGACGAACCACAGTATGAGATCAAAAGCGATAAGACTGACCATATCGCGATGCACAAAGGTTCGGCTTTGACGAAGCTCTGATGTTGCGGTCGTGCGGCCAACCGACCGCTGAAAGAAAAAAGAACGAGCGCGGCGCTTGACACTAAACCCGAAAACTAGACCAGCGGGACTCGCGAAATATCGGCAAAATATCTCCGCACCTTCAGGAGCCTTTGCCAATGCGAAAACGTCATACCGCGGAACAGATCGCTCAAGCCCTTCGCCAAACGGAATCCGGCACGCCGATCGCTGATATCATCCGTAAAATGGGAGTCCATGAAAATACGTTTTAACTCTGGAAGAAGAAATATAGCGGTCTTGGAACTTCCGAAATTCGCGGACTGCGGCAGCTCTGCGAAGGAAACACGAAGCTCAAAAGGCTTGTCGCGGATCTAAGCCTCGATCGTCAGATGCACCGTCCATCGAGACGGCGCTAACCGAGCGCAGGGTCGCGGCGGCGTCGACCGAAAAAAACGTCAATGAGCGGGTCGGCGGTCGTTCCGGAGCTTGCGGTGTTCGGCGCGGGCTTCCGCCCCGACTCGCCCGACGTTGCGTGGGCGCGTGAGACGCACTGGTATGCGAAGACGCCGCTCTTCCACGTCTTTGGACGCGAGATCGACGCGATCACGGTGCTTCGCTACGAAGATGTCAAAGCGCTCATGGATGATGCGCGGCTCGATCAAGCGAGCGGATTTTTCATGGCGAGCGACTTCGTTCTGTCAGGACCGCTCGCGCGCTGGTGGCAATTGCTCGTGCTCAATCGCAACGGTGCCGTGCACGCGCGTTTGCGCCGTTTGATCCGCGCTGCTATTTCGATCGAGGCGATCGAGGCGCTGCGGCCGGCGATGCGGGGGGCCGCAGAAGAACTCGTCGATGGCATCGCCGAGCGCGGTTCGTGCGACTTTACCGCGGCGTTCGCGCACGCGTACCCGCTCGCCGTATGGTCGGAGTGGCTCGACGTGCCGTACGAAATGCGCGGTGCGTTTGGAGCGGCGATTCTCGGCATCGCGAACGTTTTTTCGCCGGATTTCAAAAAGCTTTATCGAGTCACGGAAGATGCGCTCCGCTCCGGCTACGAGATTGCCGACGTCCTGATCGCACAACGCCGGCGCAGGCCCGGCAACGATCTCGTGTCGGCACTGCTCTCCGTCGACCTCGCCGGCGACCGGTTCTCCGATGAAGAACTGCGGGCCACGATCGTCGGTTTGCCATTCGCGGACAGTTCGCGGTATCAACTGGGCAACGCCGTAGCGGAGTTCGTAGATCATCCCGATCAATGGCAGATGTTGCGCGCGCGCCCGGCCCTCGCGACCCGCGCGGTGGAAGAAATCATGCGCGTGCGCCCCGCGATTCCAAGCCTCTTGCGGCTAGCAGTGACGCGTGTCGATCATCGGGATCTGCACGTTGGTTTCGGTACGCTCGTCATTCTCTTGATCGCGTCGGCAAACACCGATCCCAGGGTGTACGGCAACGGCGGCTTCGATATCTCCGTCGAGCGCGGGGCCCCTCCGCTCTCGTTCGGCAACGGATTCCATTCGTGTTTGGGCAATCGCTTCGCCGCGCTCGAAATGGCCGAGGCGTTGCCGGTGCTGGCGCGCCGCCTACGGACGCTCGTGCCGGCGGGCACGCCGACGTGGCTGCCCGGGCTGACGGTGGCGGGTCCCGTGACGCTGCCGATCAGCTTCGACGTCGAGCCGAAGGCTTCGTAGCGTGCGTCGACGACCGCCGACGCTTCCTCAACAGGACGGCTTCATCGGACAAGCCGGACGCGAACTCGAACTCGCGGCCGCGCGCCTCGTCTTCGCTTACGACGCCGCCGCAAACGTTCCGATGCCGATGGCGCAGAGCCGCGCGGCGCTCTGGAACGCCCCGGAGCTAGCGGGGTGGTTCGCAGGTTGGGCCGCGAGCGGCGTGCGAGCCGAGGTGGACATCGCGACGTGGCGTCTGAAGACCCGGAGGGAGCCCGGCCTCTCGCGTTTCTCAGCGTACGCGGAACTCTTTACAACGTATCGCACCCCCGACATCGTGACGAAATGGCAAGCGGACGACGTGTTCGCCGCGCAACGACTGGCCGGTCTCAACCCGATGGCGCTGAGCGCCCTGGACGGCGCCGCCGGACACGCGGTGCTTACCGAGCGTTTCGTTCCGGCACTCTCGAGCGAGGTGCTCGAACCGTACTTCGGCAGCGGCGCGACCTTCGAGCGCGCGCTCGCTGCGGGACGCCTCTTCGTGACCGACTATCGAGAGCTCGGCGAGATCACGGCTGATGCAGACGCGCCCGGATGGCAGGCCGGCCGCAAGCTGGTCGCGCCGATCGCGCTCTTCGCCCGCACGGACGCGACGCCAAAGCTCACACCAATTGCGATTGGTCTAGGCCCGCAGCGCACGTTTTTCGCCCGGCCCTCGACGCCGAGCGGCGACGAAGGCTGGGCGCTTGCAAAAACGTTCGTACAAAGCGCCGATTACAATTACAATCAAGTGGTGAACCATCTCGCGTTCACGCACCTCATCGAGGAGAGTTTTTGCCTTGCGATGCACCGGCGTCTCGCGGCGCAACATCCGTTGCATCGCCTGCTCTCCAAGCACTTTGCAGCGCTGCTCGCGATCAATCAGATCGGCGTCTTGACGCTGATCAGCAAGGGCGGCATCATCGCGCAGATCCTCGAAGGTGGTTTGAACGGCTCGATCGATCTGATTCGCAACGCCTACGCCTCCTGGACGTTCGCAGCGCTCGATTACCCGGAACAGATTCGTGCGCGGGGCCTAGCCGATGCCGCGACGCTGCCGTATTTTCCGTACCGCGACGACGGCATGCTGCTGTGGAATCTCCTGGGTGACTATCTCGACGAGTACCTTGCGCTCTACTACGCAAGCGACGAAGACGTCAAGCAAGATTACGAACTTGCGGCGTTCGCGGCTCAGCTCTCGGGCGGTCTCGATGGTGGAAGCGGCGCGATCGCGGGGTTTCCAAAACAGATCGCCGAGCGCGCAGCGTTACGCGATGTCGTGCGCCGAATCGTGTGGATGGCGGGCCCGCAGCATGCGGCCGTGAATTTTCCGCAGGTCGACTACGCGAGCTTCATCCCCAACATGTGCGCCGCCACGTACGCGCCGCCGCCGCGGGGCCGTGTGACCCCGGCGCACCTGCTGGCTGCGCTCGCACCCAGGGCGGAGACGCAAACACAGTTCCGGACCGCCTATTCGCTTGCGGGCTACCATTACGATCGACTGCTCGATTACGATCTTTGCGGCGCGGACGCGTCGCAAGCGATCGTGGAGAAATACTTCGACCGTTTGACGGTCGACGTGACGGCGACCATCGACGCGCGCAACGCCGAACGCGCAAACCAGCCGGGCCTCTTGCCCTATTCGTATCTGCTGCCGGCGAACGTTCCGAACAGTTCGAGCGTGTAGCAACGTCTTAGATCGACAGCGCCATTTCGACGGCTCGCTCGACGCTCCAGTTGCGGCCGTCGACGATCAGAGCGTCGATGTCGGGGGCAGCGAGCAAGGCGGTCAGCAATTCGTGCGTGCGCTCGTGAAGGTAGCGTTCTTGAAGCATCGGCACGCGGCCGATTGCGACGAACTGCGCTTGCGAGGCACCGAGCAATTGGGCCGCAAGCGCAGCGTCGCCTCGCCGCGCGGCCACGCCGGCGAGGACGCCGACCGTCGCGCCGACGAATCTGCCGCTGCCGCGACGGCGGCCGTAAGAGAGCGCTTCACGCGCGTCACGTCGCGCTTCTTCGGTATCTCCCGAAGCGAAGGCGGCGGCGGCCGAAGCTGCTAGACACCACATGACGAGGCCTTCGTTACCTCCGGCGCGGCGATCCGGCGCGGAACCTTGCCGGGCGTAGGCCATCGATAACTCGTAATTGCCCGCCCCGAATTCCACTTCGCTGAGCACTTGATAGGCGAATTCGATGTTCATCCGGCCGGGCTGCGCGCCGAACAGCGCGAGCGCTTCGGCGAGCATCTCGCGGCGGATCGCAAAATCATCGGGCGGGACCGTCCACGACTTCACACACAGCGCCCAGGCTACGAGCGAGGGTACGCCAACCGCGCGCGCAAGCGCGATGCTCTCGGTTGCGAGCACGTCGGCTTCTACGCGCCGCTCGAGATAGTAGAGGCCGATCGCTTCGAGACCGGCAGCGAAGCACAATTGCGGTGCACGGCCGAGTTCGCGCAGGAGTTCGGCGGCGCGATGCGCCGCCCGAACGCAGCCGAGCGGGTTGCCGATGTAGGTATGAAATTTCGCGACCGCGACGGCGAGTGTCGCTTCGAGCTTCTTTTCGTTGCCGCCGTGAATTGCGGCGAACGCCTTCTCGCTGACGTTGAGCCCTTCAAAGAAGAGTCCGAGCGATTCGAAGACCTTCTCGAGCGCCGCAGCGATCGACGCACCGAGAACGATATCGCCCTTGGAAGCGATCGTCCAATCGAGCGCCACGCGCACGTTATCGAGTTCTCGCTCGAACGATGCATGCCAATCGTGTCCCGTCGCACCCATGCTTTGCTTCGCTGCGCCTGCTGCGACGCCGAGCACGTAACGCGCATGCGCTGTTGCAATGCGATCCCATTCGCCGCTCGCGGTCAGCCGCTCGAGTCCGTAGGCGCGGGTGGTTTCGAGCAGCGAATAGCGCGTGTCGTCGTCGTAGCCGTCGTTGAAGGAAACGAGCGACTTGTCGACCAGGGACGAGAGGATGTCGAAGACGTCCCACTCCGTAATCGCTTCCGCGGCGTCCGGTTCGTCTACGCAAACTGCCTGCGCCGCTTCGAGCGTCCAGCCGCCGGCGAATACCGAGAGTCGGCGCAAGACGCGACGCTCGGGCTCGAGCAGCAGATCGTGGCTCCAGTCGATCAGAGCACGAAGCGTTTGCTGGCGTGGCAGCGCGGTGCGCGAACCGCCGCGTAAAATGCGGAAGCGGTCGTCGAGCCGCTCCGCGAGGCCGCGCAGTCCGAGCACGTTCACGCGCGCGGCCGCAAGCTCGATCGCAAGCGGTATGCCGTCGAGCTTCGCGCAGATCGAGACGAGCGAACGCCGAGCGCTCTCGTCGTAGACGGCCGGCGCCGACGATTGAACGGTCCTCGTGCGTTCGAGGAACAATTGCACCGCCGGCGACTCCGCGAGTTCCTCGATCGAGGGTAAGCGATCCGTCAATTCCGCGGGGAGCGAGAGCGGCGAGATCCGCACGACGCGCTCGCCCCCGAGGCGCAGCGGTTCGCGGCTCGTGGCCAGGATCGCAATCCCCGGACACCGCGCGAGAATGCGATGGGCAACTGCTGCGACGGCGTCGATGAGATGCTCGCAATTGTCGAGCACGAGCAACGCCTTCTTATGATCGAGCGCGGCTATCCATGTCTCGTTCATAACCGTTCCGATCTGTTCGTGCATGCCGAAGACTTCGCCGATGCGGGCACTCGCAAGCGCGGGATCAGTGAGCGGCGCGAGTTCGACGATCCAGGTGCCGTCGGGATACCGTTCGGCGAGGGCACGAGCGGCCTCGCACGCGAGGCGCGTCTTGCCGACGCCACCCATGCCGGCGAGCGTGACGAGCCGCTCCGTTAAAAAAAGTGCGACGATCTGATCGATTTCTGCCGTACGTCCTACGAACGACGTCAGCGATAACGGCAGATTTCCGGCCTTTGCTTGCCCTGCACTTCGGAGCGGCGGAAAATCGTCCGGCAAGTCGGGTGCCTCGATTTGAAAGACCGCGCGCAGACGCTCGATATCCTTGAGCTTGTGCCTGCCCAGATCGCGCAGCGTCACGCCGTTCGGCAGCACCGCACGAAGCAAGGAGGCCGTTACTTCCGAGACGAGGGTTTGGCCACCGTGTCCTATCGCGACCAACCGCGCCACCTCGTTGACGGTGGGTCCGAAGTAGTCGTCGTCGCGTTCGTCGGTCGTTCCCGCATGCATGGCCGCACGCACGCGAATCCCGTCGACCGCCGAGAAATCTTCCCGTGCGATATCGCGCTGCAATCCGAGGGCCGCTTCGAGTGCGCTTTCGGCGCGCCCGAAGACGACGCAAAAGGCATCGCCGATCGTTTTGAAAACGACGCCGTCGTGGCGTTCGACGGCCTCCCGCAGGATGACGTCGTGCCGGCGTAGCGCAGTTTCCATGTCGCGCCCGAAACGATCCCAGCGCTGCGTGCTGCCTTCGATATCCGTGAACAAAAACGTCACGGTTCCGGTCGGCATGACCTTCGCCGTGACACGGGAACGCACGGTTGCGCTTATACGCTCCTCCATGTGGGCCGTTTTGCGCCCGCATGAAGCTTCGCCCCTGCGCGCCGCGCCAGCACGCGCTCAACGTCCGGCTCCGAAGACCTCGCGCGCCGTGTGAACGGTTCGGGCCATACTTAAAAAGCGACCGGGCCTCGACCTAGCCTGGGACGGGATCTGCGCCGTCATGGTCGTCGCAGTCGCGATCGAGATCGCCGTTGACAGCTTCCGCGTTCGTGTGGACCAAGTCAGCACGTACGATTATGCGAAGATAAATAAACGTCACTCCGTTTTACGCGGATTACACTAATTCTCAAAACGCGCGTTGCCGTCGTCGGGCTCGTCGGGGATTTCGGCGAGCACTCGCTACGTTCGGGCTTCGCGACAGCGGCCGCTCGGGGCGGCTTCGGGGAAGCCGCGAAAGCGTCGCGCAATTGCGGGCAGAACCGCTGGAACGGGAGCCTCTGGTTACGATAATGAATCGCGTGTGCGATCGCTTCGAAGCGACGTTCGGAATGGGCGTCGAGCGGACGCTCGAGCCTGTCGTCGGCGACGCCGCGACCAACACCGCGGTGACTCGAATCCTCGAAGAAGCACTCAACAAGGTGGTGCGGCACTCGGGCGGTTCAAAAATCGAAATATCGGTCAAGCGTTCCTCTGAGCTCACGACACTTGAGATGCGTGCTATCCATCATGCGCGAACGGGCCGGCGATGCGGCGATCAATCTCGACATTGACTCGACCATCGGGAAGGCACCGTTGTCCGAATGATTGGGCACGCCACGTGACGACGCGTATCGTTGTCGCGGACGATCACGACGCATACCGTATCGGGATTTGCGCCCTCGTAAGAACGCTTCCCAATATCGAAGTCGTCGGTGAAGCGGCGAACGGTTTTGAGGTGCTCGAGACAATGCTTGCGCGTCAGGCCGAATGTCGTCCTTATGGATATCCGGGCGCCCGTCATGGATGGAATAGCCGAGACGTGCGAGCTTTTGAAACAGCTGCCGACGATTAAGGTGCTTGTGCTTACGACGTTTGATGATGATGAACTCGTTCGCTCGGCGATCGCGGCCGACGCTGCCGGATACGTCCTCAAGGGTACGCCGGCCGAGGATCTTGCCGACCTCATCAAGATTACTCGACGAGGTTATTTGGCTTTCGCGCCTGGCTTGATGCTCGACGCGGTTGAAAGCATTTCATCAATGAAGCACGACCCATTGCAGGTTGGAACGATGACTATACGCGAGCGCGATGTTTTGCGCGAGCTCGCCGTCGGATCTTCCAACAAGCGCATCGCGAGTAAGCTCTGCATGAGCGAGGGAATTTTATCGCAGTTAGGCCTCTCGTCGCGAACGGAAGCAGCGCTCGCGGCGCGGTCGATTCTCGATCAAAGCTACACCATCGTCGAAGGCAATCTTTAATCGTGACGACCTCAGCAATACGGTTCGTTCGTAACCTCGTATGTCCGGGCGTCGAAATCACGAAAGCCCCGTCGACGATTCGTGCGGATTGGAACGTCGCGGTAAAAGTTCGTGACGGTACGACGCTACGAGTCAACATTTTTCGCCCGTTCTCCGAATCGCCGGTTCCCGTCATCATGTCGGCGCATCCGTATGGGAAAGACAAGATTCCGGCTAAATCGCGCTCCGGACGCGCTCCCGCCCCACAAACTCGCGTTTTCCCGCAACCGCATAGCGTCCGAATTTCCGAGTGGACAAGCTGGGAGGCTCCCGATCCGGTCTTTTGGGCTTCGCAGGGCTACGCCGTCGTAAATGCAGATCTACGCGGTGGCGGTAAGTCGGATGGGGTCGCGGATCTCTTTTCAGACCAAGAAGCGCAAGATTATTACGATCTCATCGAATGGGCGGGAACGCAAAGTTGGTCGTCCGGGCGCGTCGGGTTGGACGGCGTTTCGTATCTTGCGATCAGCCAATATAAAGTGGCCGCACTCCGTCCGCCCCACCTCGCCGCGATATGCCCGTGGGAGGGGTTGAGTGACCTCTATCGCGACTTCGCGCGACCAGGCGGCGTGCGTGAAGACGGCTTCAGTGTTCTTTGGAGCGCGCTCACGCGTCGAAAAGCACGAGTTCGTTCTTCGATTCGCAAAGAAATCGTGGAGCGGTCCGAACGCGATGAATGGTATCGCTCCGTGACGCCCGATCTCGAGCGGATTGAAGTACCGCTTCTCGTGTGTGGCAGCTTTTCCGATCACTGCCTGCGCTCGCGCGGCTCGTTCGAAGTATTTCGCCGCGCGGGCTCCGCTCGAAAATGGCTCTATACGCATCGCGATGGCAAATGGTGCGCTTACTACGGCGAGCGTGCCACACAAACTCGCCTGCGCTTCTTCGATCATACGCTTAAGGGGCTCGATAACGGATGGGCGGTCGAGCCGCCCGTGCGCTTAGCGGCCACCGAAACAGGTTCGGAATCGGCAGCCGTGACTTACGAAAATGCTTGGCCGCCGAACGACCTCGTATGGCGCAAACTGTGGCTCGATTCGCGAACGCAATCGATGACGGAAGACACGACCCCCCTCCCTTCCGCTTCGAGCACATTTGCCAGTTCGCATCGTGCATCGTTTCTCTGGACGGTACCGGCCGACGTAGACATTATCGGTCCGATGGCTCTGCACGTGTTCGTAGAAGTTCGTGGAGCGGACGACATCTCTCTCTTCGCTGGCGCTCGAAAGATACGAGCCGGAGTCGAGACGACGTTTGAGGGTTCCTACGGATTCTCGGGCGATATGGTCTCGAAGGGTTGGCAGAAAGCATCACATCGAGAACTCGACAGCGCGCTCTCGACGTCGGAGCAGCCCGTCCATCGGCACGAGCGCATCGAGCCGCTTCGTGTCGGTGAAATCGTCCACGTCCAAATTGCTTTACTGCCACACGCTACGCGGTTTCGTCGAGGCGACCAGCTTCGCGTCGATATTCGCGGGACGTGGCCGTACCGGCGAGATCCGCTATGGGGTCAGTTCCCAGCCGGTTATCAACCGAGCTCGAAAGCCACATGCGTCCTCCATACCGGTGGTTCGTGTAAGGCGTATTTATTGCTTGGCACGCGCTCATTCGCGACGCAGTCCCCTTCGGTAGCGAAGATCAACTCATTGGTCTCGCGAGGTATATATGTCGGTCGATAACGGGATGAATAGACGCCTGAAATTTGCGCTTCTTGCATATCAGGCTGGCATCGCTCTCCTAGTTCTCAAGCCACTTTTAATAATATTCGGACTACGCTTCAATGCACACGAGTGGTTAGCTGATTTCCCATACCGTATGGTTGCTGGCAAAATTGAGCCAACAATAACGTCGAGCGATGTAAACGATCTCGCGACGCTCAGTGCGATGCATTCACGTGAATAATGATCGACGATCGTTGGCAGTCTGATTTTGCTGCCGTCAGCAAGTCGCTCATGCATGAAGCTTTGATCGAGGTACCGCGGCGCGCCTACCATGCAACGCATACAGCCGGTACACGCGCTTACGATTGACCGCGAATCCCTCACGACGCAGAAGAACATGAATGCGTGGATAACCGTAACGAACACGAACTGTCGCGATGTCCTTAATCCGCGCCGCAAGCATCGTGTTGAGCTCGCTCGTGTGGGACTCGTAGTAGAACGTCGATGTATTTATCTTCAAGAGGCGACACGCGCGTCGTGCGCTGATCTCAAAAGCTGCAACGAGAAAGCCGGCGCGATCGCGCTGTTGCGCCGGCTTTACAGTTTTTTTGTGACGATCTCCTGAAGCATCTGACGATCGAGGCTTAGATCCGTGACAAGCCTCTTGAGCTTCGTGTTTTCTTCGCGGAGCTGCCGCAGTCTGCGTATTTCGGGAGTTCCAAGATCGCCATTTTTCTTCTTCCAGAGTTAAAACGTATTTTCATGGACTCCCATTTTACCGATGATATCGGCGATTAACGTTTTCGCATTGGCAATGGCTCCCGAAGGTGCGGAAGTATTTTGCCGAACTTTCGCGAGTCCCGCCGGTTCAGTTTTCGGAGTGAGGGTCAGGCTCCATCGACCGTACCCGTGCGGCCAGTATCGACGATGTTCGTGCCGAGTCCATTCCAGCGGGTACCGCGCTTGGTGGCTCCGTCGCCCACACGCTGCGAAGTGATGGCACGCCATGCTGGCGGACAGTCGACACGATCCGCTAGATCGTGCCGGACCGATTGTAGATCGTCGATGAGCGCACTTGTATCTTGCGTGGTGATAACGGGCGGGCCTCACTTTCGAATTTGGAAAGCATAGCGTCGATTTTCCAAATCTTCAAGTGAGCCCGCGTCACGGATTCTTGATCGCGCTAGACGGCGCCGCCGAAACCCATGAAGTAATCGCGGAACGTATGGATCTCGAGCGCGAAGACGCCATCGCCCGGTAACGTAAGTGCGACCGAGCCCCATGGCTCGCTCGTCGCCCACGAGCCCGCATGCGTGTTGAGCGTCGCTTCGTGATAACCCCACGGATTGCGCAGCACGACGTATTGTCGATTCGCGGTTTCCCAGAGTCCGAGAATCGAATACGCATGATTCGCGACTAGGTTAGCGCCGGCGAAATCGACCTTTTTCGGCGAATCGTCTTGGCTACCCCAGGTCCACGCGACGAGCGGTGAGTTGGTGCGATTCCCCGTGCAATGCGCCGCGATCGTCGCAAAGCTGTCGTTCGCATCGGCCCAATGATAGTAGGCGTTCGCTCCGGTGAGAACGTGACATGCCCACGCTGGATCGCCGCCGTTAAGGTGCCCGTAGTCAGCCGAAAACGGGGTATCGGGATCGCCGCCGCTTCTCCAGACGGCAACCGCCTTTTCCACGATTGCGGGCCAAGTCTCACCCGAAACCGAGGATCGGGCGTAGATATATCCGCCGTTACCAGATTGCGGCACCTCCGGACCGATCCACGTCTTAAACGTGAACGGGATCGAGATGTTAAAATACGGTAGTGCGATCGTCAAAACGTCCGTGAGGTCGAAGAGGAAATCGACTTTATCCGCATCGACGTCGCCGGCAACGGCCTCTCGCCGAATGCGCTCGCCAAAGAGTTCGGGATTCGTCCAGGACACCGACGACATCGCCGCGATGAGCCAGCAATCTCCGAGAGCACCTTGAATCGGCGTGATCGCCGTCGGTGCGTTGACGAAGTATTCGCCCGGATTCCCGAACGAGAGATCGCTGAAAATGAGTCGCAGCCAATCTGGCAGATTGACGAGGTACGTGCGATCGAGTTTGCCAAGCGGATGTCCCGGTTCGACGATCTTCGCCTCGCTCAACATCGCGAGGCGGTTTGCGACCGAAAGCTCCGTGAAGCGCGCGGCTTCGCTCGCACGCGCGCTGCGATCGCAGCGATCGTCCATGCTCTGCAACTGCTGTGCGACGCGGTCCGCGATCTCCGCACTAAAGAGGCGCAAATTCGTCGTCTGATGTTGCAAGACGCTATTGCTGATGAGCCCATGCTCGACGAGCATCGACACCTGCGCTGCCTCTTCGAAAAGTTTGCGCACGTCGGTCTTCGCTCCCAGATCGGCGCGGCAGCGCCCTCGATCGAAATCCAGTGGAACGCCCGCGTAGATCGGCGAGCCAAATTTTGGATCGAAGAGCTTCTCGACGGGAAGACCGAGCAGTTGTTCGAGCGTCTTCGATTCGTGATCGTCCGACCAGTCGATAACTCGTCCGGCACGTAGCTCGGCGAGCGCTCGAGGATTCGCCGCGCCGACTTCTCGACGTGCCCCGCCGGACATCATGGCTTGCGCGAGCGTTCGCTCGCGACGGGTTCCATTTTTGTGCGAATGGGTCTCTTCGGTTTTCGTCCGTGTTCCCAGCATCGTCATAGTAGGTCCCTCATGGTGACTGCGCAGAATTTGTGTGCGCACACGATGGTTCAGTACCTTCGACCGAAATGTCGGAATCAATTATCAAGAACGTTTCTCAGAAGATACCTTCATACGGCCTGCGCAAAGTATGGCATTAAAGCACCTCGCGCACAATGGGCGGAAGCAACCAGACGCCCAAGCCACATCGGTGCAGATCGATGAATTTACTGGTGTGTGTGATTCCGAATAATAATTACGTTTCGCATGAAAAATGGGTTACGCACGCAGTCAACATTTACCAATTAATTACTATTAAATGAAGTCGCTCTATAAGTGGTGCAAGCAATTTCCTTTCGTGAGGGCAGCGCATCTTCGTCGGTTATAGGCAAATCTAAACTTCGCCAAGCTTGCACTCATTGCGCGGTCCGGGAAACGTACTGGCACAAGCCCCGTCGGTGCCGGTTCTGCTGCGAGTAACAATTGATCCGGCTCCCGCCGCCATTCCCGACATCGTTTTGAGCGCTTCGGGAGGCGCGGAAAACCACCGCGAGCTAGACTCGAGTTTTTTCAACCAGCTAGCGGCGGCGGACGAGATCTTCGTAAAACGCAGCTCGGCGTCGGGGCCGTTCACGATCAGCTGAGCTTCGGGTGACGTGCCTGCGCGTCACCCGATAGGCTCATGCCGAATCACCGGCTTTGCGGCGGGATTTTTCATCGTGACAAACGGCGACTGTTCGCGACGATTTGATTCCCAAATGCTCGATCCGGAGCGCCGGTAAGAAATACCATCCCCACCGGGGTCGACCATTCTACGCGGCGGGGTCCCTCCGCACGCAACGGTCTGCGCTCGCTCCACGACGCGCCTATGCGAGAGCTTGCGTACTCCCCCCAACGCTGTTTCCGGCACTGATCCCGGTAGGGCTTTTCACTCAACTAAACCGGATTGTCATTCGTTTCTTGAATAACAACGTTGTGGATATGTCGGATATTGCGACGGCTTTGCTCGACGCGGAGCGTCGACGGCGGGGCGTCGAAAGCGCCCTCGGGTCTTTGCGTATCGAAGGCCTCGAAATTGATGATGAAACGCGGGCGATCTTCGATCGTTACATCGCCGGCAAGATTTAAATTGATGAGCTTATGCCGAGGCTGCTGGCCCTGCGCTAGCGATGGCGGCCGAGGACCCGTATCTTTATCCAGGAACGCAAACGATTCGAAATCTCCGAGAGATACGTGACCCCGGAGAACATGCAGTATACGAAACGCGCGTTACCGCTGGCCGACTCGTCGAACTCGATATACGCCCGATCGTTGGAGACTTCGATCGAGCGCATCTATAGTCGATCCATAAGCATATCTTCCAAGATGTCTATGCGTGGGCTGGTCAGCTTCGGACCGTCGAGATCGCGAAACCGCGCTCGCCCTTTTTGGCATTTGGACGGTAGCTTGTGTCATCTCTCGATAATCTTACGAAGCAACTCAAGGCGCAAGGACAGCTAATCCGCCTAGCGGCGGATGACTTCGCAATACGAGCCCGGTATTATCTCTGCGAAGTAAACGCAATTCACCCTTTCCGTGAGGGAAATGGTCGCACGCAGCAAGAGTTCGTTCGCGAGCTCGCGCTTAAAGCCGGCCACCGGATCGAGTGGACCACTATTTCGCGTGAACAAATGTATGCTGCTTCAAAAGTGAGTTTCGAACAGGCTGATTCGTCGGGGCTCGCCGCGGTCATCGCCATCGCGATCATTATGCCCGATTCCGAGCGCGCCACCTTGCGTGTTCCATTAGCCGTCGGGCGCGATCGCAGTGGGGTCGCGCAAGAGGCTATAGCGATATTATCGGCCAGAGCTCCAACGGCGCCAATCGTTGAAGTCGTCGGAGGCAATCGCGAGATAAAGTGGCGAGGTGATCGCGACTAGCGCCATGCACGCCGCTATCGCTACGAGTCCGACCTCTCGGACGAAAGCGCAAGAGGTAACACAAGTACACGCAAATGTCAGCGATGCTTTGCAGCCTCGGCCAGGTCGACGACGACAGTAACACTATCGCCGCCGACCATCGTCGTTCGATCGCGCGGCCAGACGACAAGACGATCACATTCGTGGAACCCGGCCCAGGGTACCGGTGTTTTAAGCCTCACATGAACCGATTACCGGTCACGCCCGCGCGCGAAAGGAACGATTGATGTCCACAACCCCGATCAAGCGAAGAGTATTTGGTCTAGAGTACGGTTCCGAAGCAATTCGGCAATTGACGGATGGGTTTTCAATTGTTTACGCAAAGGACGGCGTGCTCATCGGAGAACGGCCCAACGGCCAGCGTTTCGCGATCCGCTCCGAAGCCGACGGCTCCGCGACAATTCTTTACGAGCTCTCATGATCTTGCGGGTAACCGCGTACCAAGAACGCACATACTCGCCGGGCCCAATGGGTCAGGAAAAAGTACCTTTACGCGAGATGTGCTCGAAGGTCGGCGCGAAATCGATCACGCGCTCACCGCCAGCATTTTTAACCCTGATGTTATCGCGCACAAACTAAATCCCGACGATCCGGACGCAGTGGAGCGTAAAGCGGGAGAGGCGGCGAAGACAGCGCACGATGTGGCGTTCGCTAATCGAGATGATTTCGGCATTGAGACTACGTTCACGGTTGTTGGTTTTTGGAAACTCATCGCCAACGTTGAGCTAAAAAGTTATGAAGTAACGATGACTTACGTTTGCAAAAACGACGTGGAGATCGCGGTTCAACGTGTGCAGCGACGTGCAATTCGCGAACATCGCACGGTTCTTCCCGATGTCGTGCGGCGCAGATCTCCGGTTAGTCTCGAGGCGCTCAGCAAAGTTGCACCAACCCTGACGCGGATCGACGTTTACGATAATTCCGGCGAAACTTTGCAATTCGTCTCACGGCTTGAACGAGGGCGCGTCGTTTCCATCGTGACTGATGTCTCCTTATGGGTAGAACAAGCGTTACGTGCTCCATTAGCCGTCGCGCGTGACCGCGCTAGCATCGCTTAAGAGGCAGCGACGTTTTTAACTGCTCGTACTCCAACGGCACGTATCGTCGAAGATGACATGGGAAACCGGGACATACGAGTCGAGGTGATCGCGACCAGCGCCCTGCACGTGGCTATCTCAACGAGTGCGAGTTCTTTCGCGATCGTCGACCGGGTCTTTCGACTTGGCTCGAGCGAAAGCTGAAGAGGTTTCAACGAACTTGCGTCCAGATGTCGTCGATCCATTGCAGCCTCCGCTACGTCGACGAAGACTGTAGCCCTAACGTCATCGACTACGCGTCGCCTGTGGAGCCTTCTCGCTTAACCGTATGTTCGTCATCCGCGTGCCTACTCGATTGACTGATGCGCCGAGTTCCGCCTATTCCTTCGATCTCGCCGGAGCATTCAATTCCATAAGACGAACTGTCGCGAATAATGCGAAGACTCCATCATATTTCATGGACTGATCACAGAGATCGCAGCGAATGCGACTCTTGCGAAGGATTTTAAGCACGACTAGATTTAGCGGCTCCGAATCGAGCTACAACGTGTATAGCGGTCGGACCCGCCGTCGTTGTCTTGCTTGTCATCAAGCAGATCCGGTTACGTGACGATAAACCATTTCCCAATCATTAATTCGTCGGAACACCTCGGTGATGCGGACTCGTATTTTAAACCGTTTTTATGTTTCCAGCCATAGAGCGGCGTCGAGTACGTGAAGCCTGAGGTCGAAGAACAATTCGAGATTCGTAATGTCATAACGGGGAGAGTTAATACGTTACCTACACTACACGAATGGAATTTAACCATGAAGGATGGGCCGATAGATGAGCTCTTGCGTGTGGCCGTCGAGCGTCCGGTTCTCGATCAGCTCGAGATCAAACTCGGATGCGCCTTGGAAGATCGGCTTCTCCCCCGTATGACCAGTAATAACTGGAAAGATGGTAACCTGGACGCGGTCGACGAGACCGGCTGCCATCAGCGCCCGGTTTAACGATAGGCTGCCGTGCGAGCGCAGGGGCACCTCTGAGGTTTCTTTGAGTCGTGCGACGACGTCGAGGCCGTTGCCACTCACGAGGGTCGCGTCCAGCCAGTCGAGGGGAGCGCTCATAGTTGACGACACCACGGTTGCTGGCAGGTTCCTCATCCGGGTGACCCAAGGGTCGCGGACCTCGGAGTCCTGCGCGCTGTCTGCCAGCATCTGCGCGAACAACCTGTACGTGTTGGCCCCGAAGACCATTCGCTGCTCCTGGCTATATTGTGCGAGGCGGTGTTCGAGCAGTTCGGGGCCTTGTTTGCCCCAGTAGCCGCCCCAGTTACCAGTGTGAGAGGCGAAGCCGTCGAGGCTCGAAAAGACATCGAAGGTGTACGTAGCGATCATGGTGCGTCCCCCTGGTCGATCGATCGGTCGCTATTGCGTGCCCTACGATCGCATTCGAAGATTCGGCTGCGGGCTTCCGTGGCGCGCGGACGGAGTACATCGCGACGATTGTCATGCCGAGCGCCTACACGAGCGACGAAGATTTTAGCGGAGCTACCTGCGTCATCTCGTACCTCGGACTCATCGCTGGACCGTCGTCGCACGGGCCGGTTCGTCGCCTAGCGAGGCGGCGGCGAGATCGCCTCGACGGCGCTGAAGGTCTCGAGAATTTCATAGGTATGCGATACGTTCGCGGGAACGAGCCATGAGTCTCCGGCGCCGAGGGTGATTTTCTGACCCTCGATATGCAGGATGGCGCGACCGCGCAACACGTAGCCGACGGTCTCGTAAACGCGCGTCGTCGCTGGTTTTGCCATCCCGGGGTGCTCGTCGCGCCACATCCGCATCGCGCTGCGTTCGCCCGCCACCAGGATGATCTGCCCATCGGCACCGGGAGCGACGCTCGTCGAATCGACCTTCATCGTTTTTATCATGATGCGCTATACCCGCGAGAGTTGATTGCGACGCGCTTCGTCGTTCGTTTGGGTAGGCATGTCGCATGATATCAACCATGCTGCTCGTGGCGATGCCCTGCGAAATCGCATGCCTCACGGGAGCTTGCGAAACTCGCTCCCGCCGATGAATACTTCGGGCCTTTACGAATGAGCGGACTCGCGATCCGGATGCGAATCGACGTTCTCGGAAGGCGCTATCACGCGCGTTCGGAGAGCGACGACGATCTGCTGCACGATGCGGGTGACGTCGAAACGGCGCTCCACCTCTGGTCCGGGCGCTATCCCCACGATACGTGGTTGGCTCCGACGGCGTTCCACCTCGCCCAGCTCTACGCGGTAATTCAAACGCCGGTCGCGCGAGTCCGTGCGGGTGCGGCGTTTCGTTTCGTAGACGCTTCGTTTGGGGCGACGCACGACGCGCACCTCGCACGACTACGCATCGCGCAGGGCTTCCCGGCACTACACGTCGAGTCGCCGCTCGCGTCGCCCACACCGGGAACGTCGCCGCTCCCCGATGCGTCCGCGCCAGTCGCGGGCAGTCCGGCTCCGGCTCCCAGCACGACGGCGAGTCCTCCACCAACACCGTCGCCTTCACCGTCGCCGCTACGCTAAAAGAGAACGAGCGCGACCCTCAAAAGCCGCGCTCTCCCTCGCGATCGTCGTCCGTTAGTTAGCCTGACAATATCGCATCCTGAAAGGGGCATTTTCGAGACTGACGATGTCTCAGACTCTTCGTCATTTTACCGGATGATCGAGCTGCGAAACTGGGCTATTGTCGGGTTTAATGCTCGGCCATCCCCACGCATACCAAACGACAAGTAGCGTGAAGACGACTTCAATTAATCCAAAGAGTTGATAAAAAGCCCAGCCTCCGGGAATCGTTAAAAACTCGATCAGAGTATAAATCGTGCCGAATCCGAGATTTAACCCGCGACTCAAGCGCGGCTTTAGGGCAAGAGAAAGAAAGATCATGGCAGCGGGGATGGCCAGCATCACTGATGTGCCGAGTAAGACGGACTGGGACGCAGCTCCGAGGGGGCCCATGCTGCCTTGCATCATGCCTTGAACCGTGCCCGCCTGATACAGTTTGAAATAATCGGCGTAGATATAACAAAACATCACGCTCGTCCACAGCGCCGCCAGTCGGAATCTCACGTGAACTTTGATGTCTTCCAAGACCGCCCCAGTCTTCAATGCGTCCTCTTTTTGCGTGGTAATGGTCCGCCAGTAATCGCCAGAGTGCGGAGTTTGAAGGGCGAAGCGCCGCCGTTGTGCCTGCCGTAAATAGCGCAACGCGAGCAAACGGCAGTGATGGCCTTCGCAGTTTAAATGGGACGTTTCGACTTTGCTTCGCTCAATATACAGTGAGCCGTCCTTCTTGTTTCGTATCCGCGGGTTCATGAATTAAGTTGCGGCTCTTTTGATTGCTCACGGCGCCGGCTAAGGGTCGACGTTTAACCACGAGCAGCGAGACTCGCTCGCGATGCTGTTCATGCAGCTGCAGCACTAGGGTAACATCATCAACTCAGTCTTCTGGGGCTTTTGGCTGCTGCCGTTTGGAACGCTCGTAATCAGATCGCCTCGGGATATGGCTGCTGATCAATGGTTTCGCTCATCTCGCAACAAGCAGCGTTGGTTTGCTCTTTCCTCAAAAGTTCGAGGTCGTCGACAGCGTCGCTCACCCGGCTCTACTCGGCGAAATTGGCATCATGGAAACGTAGCTCCCCGGAACGGGCGGACGCTTACGGCGAAATGCTAGTCGAGACTGGATACCACGCACGGCGTAACTTACGTGCGAAGAGAAGATCTGGAGATTCGGAAGAAATAATTAGATCGACCTGTCGCGAAGAACGCAGCGTCATGATCATCGAGACGCCACACTTACGCCTACGGCCATTAATCGACGCTGACATGGAGCCGTACCTCGCCATGGCGGCCGATCCAGAGGTGACGCGGTTCGTCTCGCCCGCACCCATACCACGCGCTAGCGCCGAAGCGGCGGCAACCCACAATCGTCGGCAACTCGCGACCAAGGGCTATGGCTACTGGGCGATTGAGGTGAACGGTCGTGCGTCGTTTGCTGGAATCATTCTGCTACAGGACGTGAAGTTTACGGCAGCTTTCACACCCGCGATTGAAGTCGGCTGGCTCTTACCGCGCGAACATTGGGGTAACGGCTACGCGACCGAAGGTGGACGCGCCGCGCTCGATTACGCCTTCACCATCATGAAGATAGACGAAGTCGTCGCGCTTACAGCCGCAAGCAACATACCATCACAACGCGTGATGCAACGTATCGGCATGACGCACGATTCGCGCGATGATTTCGATCATCCGAACGCGCTCGGGCCCTCGCTCCAGCGCTGCGTGCTCTATCGTTTCCATCGACGATTGTTATGACAACGCCATGTGCGAGAGTTTTTAACGCTACGCTTGAATGCGAGCTGCTTACGCGTCAACGATTCAGGACCCAACGAGGCATTTTTCACGATCTTCGACTTTCTCGAAGGCTGGTATCCAGATCGTCGGCACTCGGAACTCTGCTATCTTTTAACCAATAACTACGAACGTCGGATGAGCAACGCGGCGTAATGTCAAACCAACCTCGCTCCACGAAACCGACCCAACATCAGTACTCCACGTCTGTTTCGGCAAGGCGTCAGTATAAACGGGTGCCGAACGAATGATGTTTGACTCCCCTGCCTCCCGGAAGCTGGACCAAAGTCGTGAGGCGGGACGCGCTTGCTGCGCCGTTCGACCTCGGTCCGATACGTATTGGTCGCGATGGAGAACAGCCATGGTCGGGCCGCGTCGCGCAGACCGCCAACGGCGCGCGAAGCACGAGGAGCGTATCCTGCAGCGCACCGTCAACGTCGTGCATTGAACCGAGCATCTGATCGTAGTGCGCATGGAGCTCGACCCGGTGACGTTCGACTATTTCAGCTAATTCCGGACGGGAGCCGGAACCCGGATCGCTCAGGGCTGCTCGACGATTAGCAACGTGTGCCCGCTGGGATCGCGGAACCAAAACATCGGCGGCACCGGGACGCCCATGCGCGAGATCTCGTGATCCACATCCACACCAAGGGCCTTGAATCGCGCGTACGAAGCTTCGATGTCGTTCGTGGTCAACGTAATACCGGTATTCACCGGCGCGATCGGGTCGTTGCCGGGTGGGGGCGCGATGGCGATGCCGGTCGTTCCCTGCGGCGGATAGACTTCGACCCAGCGACAACCCGCACCGAACGTGGTATCGGTCTGTTTCTCGAAGCCGAGCGATTCGTAGAACGCGATGGCGCGGTCTTGTTCGCGCGTTGGGATGCAAACCAGCGAGATTCGGTTAATCGGGGCAAACTTGACTGAGTTCATGCTTTGAACCTCCGAATGGACGAGAATCTACCCTTTACGACTTCCGTCGAAACGCGAACTCATCGGTCTCATCGCTTATTTCAATGTCTCGCAGTGCTTGCCAACTCTTGGTCGCAAAAGGCAAACTGGGTGGGATACCTTCCCAACGTAGTACCTGGTCCGCTGCAACGCTAATTCCTAGTAAATGCGAATTATCTGCATCGACGTCGACGTCGACGTCGTCGACGGTGAGGCGGATGCCCGTTTCGCCGCCAGCGAGTAAGATCTCGTGTGCTCCAATGAACGTGATTGTTGTCGGCGATCCCGTCGTGGCGACTTCAATCCAGCGCTGACCGGATTGCGGCATCTGGACAAGATGTCGAGACGCACAAGATTCACCCGGAGAACGTAATCCTTTACGATACCGGTCGCAATAGTGAGATATCAACGGAGCCTGAACCCGCCGTCGCAGCGACGACTTCGCGATGTGTTGCCCACGTACGATATCCGCGAGATCAATACGCTCGATCGTGCGGATTCCCCGGATATCGCGCGAGCGCGACCCGATCTTCCACTGGTGTTACTCTGGCCGCTCATGACTGTTCGCTCGTCGCCGCTCCAGCGGGTCCTCCGTACGATGGTCGGTTCGCAGATCGGGAACCGCGCGCTCCTGCCTTCGTGATGTCTACATATCGCAGACATTGTAACGATCGAACGTTCGTCGAAGAATAACTCCGCGTGTTCGTCTCGGCCGCGTTCCTCACACCCGCGCTCGCGGCGCGTCGTCGAGCGTACAGACGCTTCCCGCGTTATGAGTGCCGCGATGATTGAAAATGCTGAGGCCATGGCGCGAGAGACCTATCGCTTCGTTCCGTCGTCTGCACCTGCGGCGAAGTGATGTGGAGCCGTCGTACTTTAGATCGAGCCACGCGCGGGCGTAACGGCAGCGGGTTCGACGGCGTGACCGCAGATCGCGTGCTGCGGTTCGGCGTAGCGATTAGCGAAGATCTTTTGCACCGTCTTGCACGGAGAGTTCGAGCCGATATCCATCGAGATCGTGGAACCAGATCCCGACGTTCGGCGATCCTGCGGCTTCGGGCCCAATCTCGTCGCCCGGGTCTTCGACGGCGACACCGTTTTCGAGAAGATGCGCGAGCGCCGCGCGCAACATCGTGACGTTCGCGAGATGAAACGAGACGTGCCCGATCGTCTCGGGTTGTGGTGTTCCGCGAAAGAGCGCGATTGTCACGCCGTCACTTCCGACGGCAACGCCACCATCGTATTCGAACTCTTCGCGCATCCCGAGATTCGCAACATACCAATCCGCACTAGCCCGTGGATCCTTGACCGCGAGCCCGAAGTGCCCGACGGTTCCGATCGTGAATGATTCCTGTTTCTTTGCCATACCGTGTCATACCCGAATCGTCGTCCCTCGCACTCGGACTGCGTCTTCGACGTGGATACGATCAGAACGCGACCTCACCCGCAACCTCGCGCCAATGGTTACTGCGAAAATCAGTAAGAGTGCGAATAGGGCCACGACACGTCGAGCCAATGATTTTCGTGCGCGTGGCCAGTCCCTTGAACGACCAGTTTCGACGTAGACAGCGTTCCGCGCGATCTAAGCATGATCGACCACAGCCGATCAGCACGAGGGATGATGATTGCCGACTACGAGCCTGCTTGTCCGGTGAAGCGCAGTAGCTCCGCGAGTCCGGACCGGCCGCAATGCATTTTTCTCGCAATGGTCATCGGCTCATTGCGACGCAAATCGATACCCATTTAACGGTTTCGCTTCGAGCGGTGCGCTTCCGTTCGTTTGCCCGAGTCACTTGGCCAGCGCCTACTGATACGTGATTAAATCCGGTTGCGGTGTAAGCCGCATGAGATCGCTAGGTTCGAACATTTTCACGTCCTGCTGGTAAAAGAGCTTTAATCCGTTTGCGAAGCGGCGATCTCGCGTCGCGAGTTTTTTATACTGAACCAGTTTGAGTGAACGCCCCCCAAAGCCGTCAATGTGGAACGTCGTGGCGAGCTCGGGCAGCGCGCGCACGTCACTTCGATGCGCGATCATGTCCGGAGTGAATTGATGGATCACGAAGAGCTTTTGCGGTAGCCGATCGCGTCTGACGATCGCGGCGAGATAGGCTGCGACCGCATTAACTTCGCTTGCGGTCGTGCCGCCGATCGTCGTGCCGGGCACTTCTTTTGCACCCATTTCCCATTCCGGATCGAGCGCAAGACCGACGTCCGGTTCGCGGAGGAGTTTCTCGAAGCGTCGCACGAGCGGTAAGAAGCGCTCGCGGCCCGGTTGAATGTCGAGCACGAGAAGACCAGACATTTTCCGAACCGCGGCGAGATAGGCTCGAGCGTGAGCAAAGTCTGGTGGACCATGGTAGAGGGCGCTTCCACCCGGTGCGCTTTGCGCGGAGACGACGATTTCTTCAAATGCAGGCGTCACGCGCCGTCCAAATCGTGCGTAGGCTTGGGTCTGTCGTTTGAGCCGCTCGCTCACGCCGTCCAACGCACCACTCCCGAGCACTCCCATGGCCGGCACGCCCGGTTGGCCGTAAAAGGCGACGACGCGCCGCGTTGGAAAAAGTGCCTCCCGTGGAAGGCTGAGGGCTGCTCGGGGTTGCGATGGTGTGGGCGACGCTTTCCGCGGCGTCGATGGCGAACACGCGCTCAGCATCGCGAAAGCGAGCGCACCCGAGCGCACGGCACGTGTTGCGATACAGACAAATGGTGACTCGAAATGCGGTGTGGGCATTCTGTTCCGGTTGACCCGAACGAGATCGATTTCCCACCTGGTTCGCGGCGCTTTTGTGTACGTGCAAATCAATGGGATCGGCCCTGAAATCGGAGCCAGGAATTACTGTGGATTTACGCCGATGAAGGCAGATGGGACATCCACCCATGCGAAAGAGTCAATTCAACGAATTGTAGATCGTCCAAATCATCGCCGAGTACGATGCCGGAGCGTCGATGGAAGAGCTCGCGCGGCGTAACGGCGTGTACTCAAACACGATTCGCCTCTGGCGATCGAAGTACGCGGGCATGAGCGCAAGCGGCTACCAACAGCAGCCTTGGTCGCCCACAGAAGGAAATCCAGCAGAGGGGCTGCAGTCGCGTGGAAAACTCTGCTTCGACGTGATTCAAAATCTTTTGCATTAACCTCGACCCTTTAAGAGTTGCCAGCGCAACGGCCGGTTCCTATCCGAGTTTTCAAAGTTTCCGCGCGGTAAGGACAGTTGCACAGGCAAGCTCTAGCTGTTTCTCCATGGATAGATCTGCAGCGAATGCCTGACTAACCAATGACATTGGAGGAACAAGAAACTCAGATACGCGCATGGAAAGAAAGTCGTCTCGCGTTTTACCGCTCAGACCCTGTGCCCAGCTATTCAAAATCCAGTTGACCGTCCACACGGGGTGAGTACTCGGATAAACCGTCACATCTATTACCTCAAATTCGCTCTCAAAAAGCCTTCGGATGCCCTGAGGTGTCGCATTGAAGTAATGATGGGGATAGCCGTGAAGTGGTTGTAAAAAAGGGATAGAGCAAAAAAGCTCACCTCCTTTTTTCAGGACACGTGCGATCTCCGACGCACATTTAAAAGGGTCGCGGACATGTTCGAGAACCGCGACCGAAATTACCGCATCGAAAACATTATCATGAAACGGAAGATATTCGCCGAGTCCGAGTACATCTGTCGTATCATAATCAACTATCTCGAAATTTACGACGTTGGGGTAGTATGTGTCCCTCTTGCCGGCACCGCAATCAAGAAGTAGACCATCTTCGTATTTTTCAATCAACGCATGTACAGTTCCGTCGTATCCGTTTGACGAAATGTTCTCGGTATCGGCTATTTGTGTCTCGTGGCGAAGGGCTTCCGTGATGTAGCTAACCTTCCCGCTATCAGTCCAAAGATGTTGCATGTCGGTGCGGAGAAATTGCCGTAGCCGGTCCATTTTTTGTCGCCTAATTTGGCCCAAATCATGTGTTTTATCCGCTAAACGTCTTCCTTCACAATTTCCGAAAAGGTCGAAATGGGCGCGGCCCGACAAAAAGTCACCTTTATTAACAGCCGCGAGCACATCTGGATTAGCGCGTAAATAGCGTCCTTCATCGAAATTCGCAACCGTTACTATTTCGTCCATCCGGAGAACAACAGGCTTCATGTTAACGAATCATCATTCAAATGGCCAAATGTGTCCTCCCAAAATTGAAAAACGCTTGCCAAAAGAATCGGCATCCTTCGTCACCGAGGGAGCGATGAGCTCCGAGACATAGCCCTACTCACGTCTCGTACACGCAACCGCGCACCTCGATGAAGCGAAACGTTCATCAAACAAAAGTGTGCGGGCGTTCTTGAGTCTCACGCCGTGAACTCGAGCGTAAACGGTCATTGGTGCGGGTTTTCGTGGACGCAGAAACGAGCGCTATAGTCGCAAATAAAGTTTAGAATGGCCGAGTCTCAACGCAGTTCGCGCTTATGCGCTTTGTTGACGACGCGACGGACCGACACAATAAGCCGCCGCGGTCCTGGAGGATCACCGAATATTAATCGATCGCAAGATCAAGATTGATGGCAAGGCCATCCTTACCTAAGCGAAGGCGGCCGTTATTATCGTGCACGATGAACCTTTCGGCGCGCAAATCTTCCCGAATTTTGGTCGCCAGAGATACCATCACAACGTCGTGGAGTTCATCGCCCAGCCATACGTTAGGAACGATCGGTCCTGGTTCATGCATCGGAGTGAGTTTGTCGTCCGGCTCTGCATGAGCGCCGCAAAGAACACGATACTAGCGGCGAGAGCTTTCTCTCATATCGCCATCGGCAACGCAAGCCTTACAAGTCAAGTGCGAGAGATCAATCGCGTCGCGGGTTGCCCGGTCCATTTCTTTCTTCACGGGTCCCTTGAGATGGAAGACGAGCGAACCGAATTTTTCTTTCGAGTAACGGAAGCTTGAGCGAGCGCCCGAGCTCATCGTTGAGATCGATCAACAATTGTTCCCAGCTCCAAAAGATGCCCGACATGTTGGAAAACTTGCGTTATCTCAGCATCGCATCCGGTGTTTTGCGGCGCAGCGGTGAACATGCGTCAGTGTCGCCAGCCGAGATGTTTGGAAGCTGCGCGAGGTCGCCGATGAAGATAGCACCGGCACTCTGACGCTCGATCCGGCGCAGCATCGTGGCAGCCGATTCGAGCGAGAGTATCGACGTCTCGTCGAGAATGGCGCGTCTTCCAGCGCTTGCCCACACGCGGTGTTTACCGAACGAATTCCGGCTTTAATCCCGAGGTTTTCCGCCGCAAGCTGGCTCGTTGCGAACCCGGCGATCTCGCGCCCAGTGATCTCGCAATACCGGCGTTGATGGCCATGAGCGTCGACTCCCCGTGCCGGCATCGCGCTGCATCATGGGAAAGCGGTATTCGAGAAGAACGAAGACTCGTAGTTGGTGGCTGCTAAAAGTAACATGAGAGCGCTATTCTCTGCGCTGTCGGCTCCCAAGTTTATGGAGAGCGCGGCAACAGGGGCGTGTAACAACGCGGCGTCGCCCTAAAAAGCGCTTCCCCGTCCCGAGGCCCGGATGCCCGCGACGAAGCAGTTGACGCGCTCGGCGTCCACGACATAGTCGGGAAACCAAACGGGTGCCGTTTTCCAAGCTCTTCCTGGATACGCGATTGGCGTTCAAAAAAGTTAGCCAAAATGATGCTACAAGCTGTCTCCACCTCCCCGTACTCGGCGTGGTCGGTTGGCACCGAGCGACGAACGTCGCAGCGGTCGGCTTTTGAGATACCAAACCTAACACATAAATTCCCTCGCATCTGGGTACTGCGCCGTAATAAGCTACCAGCTCGACGATATCGATCTCTTCGGGAACTCAAAAGCGCATGGCGACGATAAGCAGACATGTGGTTGACGGTGAACGATATTGTCTGGATCTACGTTGAGAGTTTGTCTATGCTGCGCGAGTCAATGAAGACCGAAATTTTATTTTAAAAGGACGAATATGATCAAAACATTTGCGACCGCTCTTCTTGGGTTGAGCGTCATTGCAACCGCGACGCCCGCTTTTGCAAAAGTTATTAACATTGAAGCGAACGGTCAGACCTTTGCGTTCAAACCGGCCGTCGTCATGCTGAAAAAAGGCGAAGCGACCACGCTTCATTTCAAAGCGACGCCGGGGGCGCCGCACGGCCTCAACGTGCCGGCCCTCGGGATTAAGAACCTCGTGATCACGCAAGCCGGAGCCAATGTTGCCGTCAAGCCGATGAAGGCCGGCACGTACCCCGCGCCTTGCACGATCGTTTGCGGGGTCGGACACTCGCACATGGCGATGAAATTCATCGTAAAATAACGTAGCTTGTTTAATTGATTTTCGATAGGCGTCATCTCGATGAGAGATGTCGTCTATCGTTTCCGATACCCCATGTCGGCACGAGAAGCAGAAGCCAATCAAGCGGAAGTTAGCTTTCCCTACTGCTTTTGAACACGAACGCAAGTACTCAATCCGTTGGTTTAGAGGTGTCTCAGATAAATATTGTTCTGGACACTCACTCATCGAGAGTACGCTTCACCATTTTTGACGATTCCATGGACACATGGACCTAGCCGTGCGAAGAGACCTCCACTTCCAACCAAGTCGAGTAACGTTACCAGTAAAGCTTTTTGTTTTGAACGCGCGGAAGACTATGAAGTCACTCAAAACGTGAAATTATTGGCATTAAAAAGCACCTCTTTTGGAAACATCACGAGTTGCGTGGTACGAACTGGGAAAGCCGAGTGTGCTTCGTGTCCATTTTCATGGAAGGTGTTTCACGATCGTGCACGTCGCCGATGCGAACGCGCTGCCCCAATCGATCGGATTGCCGCTTTCAACACCACCGAGCCAAGGTAGGGCCGTGAGATTCGTCTGAGCGAGGCTAAGGGGAACTCCGGTCTGAGAGACATAGAAATCGGCGGCAACCTCAAAGGATTCATCGAGATAGGCGTGCCCCATGTCTCGGTGCGGAGCGAACGGCGTCGCATCGAACCATCGTATCGGTACTGCAAACGTCTGCGGCGTTTGTCCAACGCGTAGTCGCCCATCGCCGCTGTAGCATGCGGAGATTCGCAACGCTTGATCCCCACTATTTGAGTAAATCGTGATCTTCTTGGCGTTTTCCTGAAGTTGCGGAAGCTTCGCTGAGAATAAGTCATCATCAAGATCCCCGGCAAAGAGTGTCATCGACGCAAACGGAGTGCCCACGTATTGGCTCAGCGCCTGCGCGACTGCCGACGACCCAAGGCTATGAGCTACGATCGCGATGTCGGCCTGCGTATTTAGCCTTTCGAGACGATTGAGTTCATTGACGAGGTTCGTGGCGACGCTCGTTTCAACGTTCTTAACGTCTTGAGCGTACTTCGAAGCTCTATGCGCGGATGGCCAGGAGTACACGAGCACGACGTCATGTTGCTGGCCAGACTCGTAGGCTAGCCGAGCAGACGTTGCTGCCGCTCCCGCAAAGTCCGTGTTGTAGCCATGCACGAACAGAAGAATCCGCGGGCGATGGCCGGTCACGCTCTTGAGATCACGAGAGATCTTGTTGAGCAACGTCTCGCCACCCGTCTTCCCTTTTCCGATCATGGTAATCGTCGTTGCAAATGCGTCATCTTCCATTTCCGGTGGCGCGGTACACGTCCAGTTCGTCGCTGCAGCACACTTGCCACTCGGCTTTGCTGGTGGCCCGAGAGCGACCTTACCGACGAACGAACCGAACGATGGCTCGAAGTCCGTCGCAGCAGTATTCGCAAAACCACTCGATGCGGAAGCGCGGTCAGTAATAAAGTACATGACCTTTGACGCATAGCGATTCCGTTTGATACCGTAGTTGTTGTCGACAACACGCGATGCGGTAATCGACAGATTTATCGTCGACGTGCTACCCGATACGTCTATAGCCGCGATTTTCGTCTGACCGCCCAACAGCCTCGAGTCGTTGCCGCCCGAGTACCCTTTCGCACGGATCGTAATAAATGACCACTCACCTCCTGGAGTGGAGCAACGATGACGAATGCGCCCGAATCGTCGGTTTGAGAGGAAGCGACAAACTGTCGGGAGGTTAAAAAGTTCGCGTCTTCGCCGTCACCAATATAAAGCGAGACAGAGAAGTTTACTGCTTAAATCCCGCTACCGATACCATTTCCGCGAACACCTTGGGCGTATCGGCCCACGCAGGTCGCAAATTCAGTATGATAACGAGCGCACAGAACGTTCCTAATCGATAGATGTTCATAGCGTGTCGTCCCCTTTCCTAACGTGCTGAAAAGATCCATCATCAGAAGCTTCCTGACGGCGCTCGAGCAAAAAGCAACGATCGGCACCAAAAAGGTGCACGATGCCGCTTGCCGTGTTCACGGCGACACCCGAAGGACCGGCCGCGTTTAGAAAGGTGTCGAGTTCGCTCGATTTGAGCGAGGAAATCGGCAGTTCAGCAGAGCGCCCATCAACGTTCAAGACGTCTATCTCACTCTGGATATGAGCGTGATCGGCAAAGACGCTTGTGAGCCAGCCTGGTCCTATATATGCGTGTTTTGCGAAGTTCCGAACTGCGAAGAAGCCTCGGTACTCCCCGTCATCGAGAGGAAGACCATCGATTGCGAAATTTAATAATCGACGATGATTCGGCCCAGCTAGAGTGGCTAGGGCAGCGCGCAGTGCTATCGCGAGATTCTTCGCTTGGCTGTCGGTCAGCGATCCGTCTCCACCGACGGTAACCGGTGCAACGTCGACCCAATCGATCACGTTAGCGGCACAGTCAAGGAGCGCAAGCCGCTGCTGCAAAGTCCTCGTCTTGGGTTTTTGACCTTTTACCAACTAGCGCCGTATCGCGACTGCGGCAGCCGTCGGATGTTCATTGACTACGCACATGTTTTCAGCGACGGCCTCGAGCTTCGTGCCGATCTTGTACGACCGTAACTGCCCCCTCCCCGGAACGAGATGAACCGGAAGCGTGGGCTGTCCGAACGCGGCCGTCAATACCGTTTCGATTGTGCCTTCTTGATTTGCGTAAACCGCAGGGGTTGGAACCGCTCCAGTCCCGTTTGCAGCGTCGTCGAATTGTATTATGCGTACATATCCGGCACCTCTCAGATCAGGTGGTGGAACGCGACTAGCGTCGAGCGTGTCCATCTTTATCGCCGGCACCTCTGTCGTCCCGAGCGATTTGGCAATTGTGGTGTGGACGTAATCCACGTTTTCCCCAAGCGTGGTCGGCGTTTGGGGGGCGTTCGTAATGACCGTTCCCGATTGGCGTACGATGCCAAGTACCAAGCCGCTCGAAAGCGCGTACAACGGTCCACCGCTGAAGCCCGGGTTCGATGGCACGTTGAACTCAAATTGATCGGGAACGCTGGAAGCGGGCACGAGCACTAGGCCGTTGCCGGTTTGATTCGCAATGTATTGGTCGAAAGGCGTGCTCGGGATCGCACCATAGAGAAGGCCGATCCCAAATGAAGCGAGGCCAACAGGAACGTTTGGCACGAATTTAGCCGCGAGACAGGCTGGTTTGACGATCTGGCCGCCAATTGGAATGCGTACGATCAGGATGTCGTGCTCAAAATCAGGTTCTCCGAGAACTTCCCCGGATACGATGATCCCGCTGATAGGCAGATGCACCGGAATAAAATCGGTAGGCGACAGGCGGAAGTTGGCGGCTCCGCCCGACGTAGCCGGTACATGTTCGTTGTCCGCCCAGCGCGCGTGATCGATTACGTGAGCCGCTGTCACGATGTAACCGAACTGCTGGTCGCGCGCTACGACGAAGCCGGTGGTCCGCTCGTCTCCTTCGACGAGCACGATACTCGCACGAGTCGCCATAAACGACGCGTTCGGGTCAGGTTCACCAAATGCCGGATGCCCGGAGAATAACGTCACCGTGCCAACAACAAGCAGTAGCAAGACCACACGGACGAAAAAGCGCATCATGATGCCTCACCAGGGCGAAACGATATCGAGGCCTTGACGCAGACCCTCATGCAGATTGAATCGTAAAAGAATGTGTCAGTGTTTCGTACGCTACCATCAACAAAAAAAAACGACAAGTACCTGTTTATATTACTCGATGACGCAGACTTGTCATTTTTTAACTGATGGAACAGCAAATTACTACCTCGAGATGTAGTTTGAGTTTTGCGACACCTTAAAAGCCGACACCTAAGTAACACTTCTTTTAATTTTCGCGAAGATCCACGGGACATCGAAACTTAACGCATTCGACGACATCGCTATAGCAGAAACGTAGGAGTGCCTCATAAAAATCGACGTGACTAGGGTTTAACACTAGGTCGCAATGCGTCTTGAAGAGCTTCGTCGATCGTGCGTTGCCTCGGATACGCCGCGCCTCCTGTTGGGATCGGCCCTGAAATCGGAGCCAGGGATGACTGTGGATTTCCGCCGATGAAGGTAGACGGGAGATCTATCCATGCGAAAGAGTCGATTCACCGAATCGCAGATTATCCAAATCCTCGCCGAGTACAATGCCGGAGCGTCGATGGAAGAGCTCGCGCGGCGTAACGGCGTAACGGCGTAACGGCGTGCACGCAAACACGATTCGCCTTTGGCGATCGAAGTACGCAGGCATGAGCGCAAGCGACTTATCACGGCTCAAAGAACTTAAGGCCGAGAACGCGCAGATGCAACGGATCATCGCTCGGCAGACCACGAAGATCGACGCGATCAAGCAGCTCATGCGGAGAAACTCTTGGAGCCTTCCCGGCGAGCCGAAGCCGTGAAAGACTGAATAGAGGTCGGCTTGAGCCAACGAGAAGCGTGTAAGGTAGTTCACGCACGACGCCGCTCGTTGAGTAAACCTGCGGCGACGAAAGTACAAAGCGATGCAACAGCTGCAATGCGGCTAACGCAAGTCGACCAGATACACGCCGATCACGCTTGCCGTCGGCTTTACTACCATTACGAACGCGACGTAATTGACGGCGACGAATATATGAATTACAAAGCTTTCCGGCGCAATTATCGCCTCGTCCGATTACAAATGGGACGTCGACGGCGACGAGGCCGAGCGAAGATCGTTCGCGGTCGTAGCTTACGTCGAGCGACGAGACCGTTCGAAGGTTGGACCTTGGATTTCATCCAGGACCGCCTCTTCAATGGCAGATCATTTCGCGGTTTAACGATGATGGACGAATTTACGCGAGTTGATTTCGCCCTCGAACTGAACTATTCGTTTTCCAGTAAATGCGTGATAGATTGCTCGACGATGTCGCGCGAGAATTCGGATATCCGAAATATGTGCGAGTCGACAACGGGACGGAGCTGACTTCAAAAATAATGCAAGAGTGTTCTGAACAACACGACGTGGAACTGCTCTTCATCCAACCCGGAAAACCGACGCAGAACGCGTACATCGAATCGTTCAACTCCCGCGTTCGCGCCGAGTTCCTCAACGCTCATTGGTTTCGATCGCTGATCGAAGCGCGAACCGCAGCCGGCGAGTGGCGCCACGCTTATCACACCACGCATGCCCACCGCGCTCAACTATATGACCCCTCAAGAGTTCCTCGCGACGTACGAAGCTATCCAATTTCCACAGGAACCCCGGCCCCATAACGGGGCCGATCCCATCACGTCTTCGAAAATCTTCGCGCTTCGCGCCCACGAATGACGCGCCGCCGCGGCGGCGACGGCCTTGCGATCGGAGGCGTACGCGTTCGACTCGACGAGATGGCGCAGGGTGCCGCGCAACTCGTCGTCGTCCTCGTCCACGGCCCATCCGGTCGGTACCGTGTCGCTCCACAAGCCGCGCACGAGGCGAACGAACTTGGAACGTCGTTCGCGTAGGCGGCGTAGGCGGAAAGCATCGGGTATATGAGAGCCGTGCCGACCGCCGCCGCTTCGAGGCCAATCATCCCGAACGCCTCCATTCGCGTCGGTGCGACGAAATAATCATGTTTGCCGAGCAGTGCGAAGCAATCTCGACGATTCAGTAACCGCCCATCGCACACGAGGTTCGGCGCGTCGGCGAACGCGTGGGGAGGGTCGCCGACAGACTTGAGCGTGAGCCGGGCGCGCGTATCGCCGACGAATTCTGCCGCGAATGCCCGCGCGAGCAGCGCGATGGCTTTGGGCCATGGCACGCCGTAGACCGAGTGTCGTGTCGTAACCGCGGCGGTGAGTTCGCTTGAAAGAATTCCGAGCGACGACCGCGCGTTGAAGAGGCCATCCCACAGAATTCTCACGACCGCCTCCATTGGCTGAGACCCCGCGGCGCTTTGTCGCAGCGGTATAGCGCGCCTTACGGGCAACCCCGAGAAACGCGATAAACCGGGCGAACCTCAGCGCGCCCATCGTCGTCGAGATTGTGGCGCTCGCCGCCAGTGCTGGCTCGGGCGCGCAGTTTCACATTCGCCGGCGACCTAAATAGCGAGTTTTTCCGATGCCATCTTCGCGCCATCGAGCCGAGCCTTGATTTTTTGAAATGCAATATCTCGTGCGAGGTCAGGTGAGCCGTGCTTGGGCTTTACGTCGATGCTAAAGGGCGAGAAACCGCAGTCGTCGGTCGCGCCGAGTTGATCTTTTGGAATGTATTTTGCCGCGAGCATGAGATCATCGCATACTTCCTGTGCGCTTTCGACCCGCGGATCGAGCGGATTAATCACCCCGATAAAAGCCACTTGCTTGACGCCGTTCGCATCGCGCCGGATATTTTCGCCAATGCTCTTGTAAACGCGTTCCTTATCTTTTTCACTTGCGAGTTGCATGAGAAAATAGCCCGCGTTCATCTTGAACATGCTCGGCAGCATCTGCGTGTAATCGACTTCTGCGCTGTGCACGGAATCGCAGTCGCCGCCGGGGCAGGTATGAATGCCGATGTTCACGCGCTCTTCAGGCGTGAAGCGATTGAGGACGCGATTATTGAGATCGACGAACGTCTGGAGCATGTCGCGCCCGGTCCATGGGTTACGAGGGTCTTTCTTGAGTGAGAGTCGACCTTCGGTGAAGTCGATCGAGACGCGTTTAGCACCGGCTGCAAAGCACTGCCGAATATCTTTTTCGGCTTCGTCGACGAGATCGTCATGAAACGCAGAGCGCGAATAGTCCGGTAATTCGGTGTCAAGCGGATAGAGCAACATTAACATCGACGGCGCGATGACGGCTTGTTTGAGCGGTTTGGTTGCTGTTTTCATGGCTAATTTAAGATATTCGGAGGCATAGGTCTTGTAACGAAACGGACCGCCTGTGAGGCGCGGCAATTGCCGATGGTGCCCGTCGTCGAAAATCGCAAAGAACTGCCCTTCGCCGTCTAAATGTTCGCCAAGCCCCGTGCCCGCTAAGGTGTCGGTCAGCGGATACGTTGCGAAGCTCGAAGCGCGCTGTTCCCCGTCGGAATTGATCGGTGACCCCGTCGCTTCCATGCGCTTAATAGAATCGTTGGCCGCGGCGTCTTGTTCGGCCGAGAGTTGCTCTTTCGTGATTTTTCCCAAATCGTACTCGGCGATCGCCGCCTGTAGTTTAGCTGGCCGGGGCAGTGACCCAACGGGTTCGGTCGGAATCGGCATGGAGTGCTTTCATTTTTGAAAAAAAGTAGAAGAGTTGTCTTGTGGAGGCCGGAGTGTCGTTCGCCGAGCAGATGACGTTCCGGCGATAAGTCGCACGTGCGAAGAAGTTTTGCGAGTTCCTTCGGCTGTTGCTGAGACGCCGCTAGTCGTAAATGAGCATGCCCCGGCGTCCCGGACACTCGCATAGCCCCGGCGTAAAGCCGACCATGAGTTCGAAACGGATGCCCTCCGGCGGATAGGCGCCGGAGAGTAGAGCCGAGCACAAATTGCTCGGGAACGCAGAAGTCATCTAGCATTGCTATAGACGTGGCGGCGCAAGTATGGATCGGCTGCGTCGAAAATAAACACCAAACTGAGTATGGTGGCGGCCCTCGAGGAAGAGAATCGGCGGCTTCGCCGAGAGAACGCAAGTCTGCGCGGAGATTGGGAGATCTAAAAAAACCGCCGCGTTCTTCGTGGAAGAGCCTCGGTAGTCTATGCGTTTGTCTTGGAGTAGAGAACGCAATAGCACTTTTTGCGTACATTGCACCCTCGTATAATCGCAAACGTCGGCAGCGCCGTGCGGCGATTCTTACGGCACGGCGCTCTTCCATGACGCGCCGTCAAACGTTTCGCAACAGAACTCTGTTCTGCAGGTACGGTCCGCTTTAAAACGCGACTTGACGAATACGAGCCGACAGTCAAGGCGGCTCGCTTTCGTTCGGAGAAAAAACACCCGACTCGTTCGTCGTTAATGCCAGGCAAAGCGGAATGTCGTACCTTGAAGAACGACTTCGTTTGAACCAACGCGTCGCACGCCTTAAGCAGAGACGCTTTCGGTGGCCGGCTGCCGCTCTCGCAGTACATGGAGGAAAGAAAGCCACATGTTCCAACAGCTGTTGACCCCGGTCGCTGGCGCCTTGCTCCCGTCGTTCTTCATCGCCACCTTACCCATCGTGACGGTGCTCGTCATGCTCGGAATTTTGCGGCGTCCCGCTTGGCAGGCGTCGCTCGCCGGACTCGTCGTCGGACTCGTGGTTGCGGTCGGTCCGTGGCATTTTCCGATCGGACTCGCGTTCGCGGCGGTCGGCAACGGTGCGACGTTCGCGGTCTGGCCCGTGATGTGGATCGTCTTCAACGCGTTGCTGCTCTACAATATTACGGTCGCATCGGGCCGCTTCGACGCGTTTCGCGAATGGATCCTAGCCCACTTACCCAACGACCGCCGCGTCATCCTTATCGTTATCGGCTTCTGCTTCGGTGCGTTACTCGAAGGCATTGCGGGTTTTGGAACGCCCGTCGCGATCACGGCCTCGCTCCTCATCCTCGTCGGCTTTCCGCCGCTCGAAGCGCTCGTCTTCACGCTCATCTTCAATACGGCACCCGTCGCCTTCGGCGCGCTTGGCGTACCGATCACAGTACTAGGTGCCGTGACGCATCTTTCACCCGTGGTCCTCGGTGCGATGGTCGGGCGACAACTACCGATTATCGCCGGGCTACTGCCATTTTACGTCATCGCCGTGTACGGTGGTTTGCGCTCCGTACGAGCGTTGTGGCCCGTGCTCGCCGTCGCGGGCGGCAGTTTCGGTGTGACGCAATTCGTCGTTTCGAACTTCATCAACTATTCGCTCACGGACGTGCTTTCTTCGATGGGCTCGCTTATCGTGACGCTTCTGTTCTTGCAGCGCTGGAAGCCGAAACCCGATCCCGAATTTGCGGTCCGCGATCGCAACGTGTTGCAGATTCGGCCCGAAGGCATATCGTTTTGGCATGCCTGGTCGCCCTGGATCATCGTGTCGCTTACCGTTATCCTCTGGACGACGCTTCTGGTCTTCAAACTGGGCGATACGAAAATCCCCTGGCCGGGTTTGCACAACGCCGTTTCGATCACGCTGTACAAAGATGCGCCCTATGCCGCGATTTGGGACTTTCAGCCGCTCGGCACCGGCACGGCGATCCTGCTCGCCGCCATCATCACGGCGCTCGTCGTGCGTCTGCCTGCCGCCGCTTTCGCGCGTTGCGCGCTCGCAACATGGGTTCAGATTCGAGTCGCCGTTTTCACCGTCATGCTGATCATCGGCCTCGCGTATCTCATGAATTATTCGGGGCTCAACTATACGCTCGGGTTGGGCGTATCTTCGGTCGGCCCGCTATTCGTTTTGCTCTCGCCGTTCCTGGGCTGGGTGGCCGTCCTTTTGTCCGGTAGCGATACGTCGGGTAACGCGCTCTTCGGTAATCTGCAAGTCGTCGCGGCGAACCAGCTCAAACTCGATCCGGTGCTCTTCGCAGCGACGAATTCGTCTGGCGGCGTGATGGGCAAGATGATCTCGCCGCAGAACCTCGTGACGGGAACCTCCGTTACGAATCTCAAGGGTCAAGAAGGCGTCGTCTTCGCGCGTACGTTCCCGCACAGTATCGGCCTGACGGTGTTGCTCGGAATCCTGGTCGCAGTCGAACAATACGTCATTCCGTGGATCATTCCACACTAGATACGAAGCGATAAGAAAGGCCCGTGGTGCTAATAGTGCTAGCCGGTTGGGTTCGCCGAATCGCGCCGACGAAGAGCACGCTTAGCGGGTCTCCGCAAAGGTGCCGAGCACGGCCATCGTTTGACCGTGCAGATGTCTGCGCTTCTATTGGGTCGGCTACGTGCCGCGCATCAGACCGACCATGTTTCACCGATCGAATCGTCGCCAAAATGCGAAATATCGATTCGAACGGGAAGCATTGCGCCCGCGTCCGCTAGGTAACGGGACCAGATTTATTCTCGAGCAGCTCGATCGGAATGCCATTGGGATCGGCGACGAACGCGAGCCAGCGGTTCCCGCTCGGCGATTTTTTTGGGCCGCTGAGGATCTGGATGCCTTCGCCGCGCAATTTTTCGATGAAAGTCGGAAAATCGCCATCGATAGCGAGCGCCAGGTGTTCGTACCGATTGCCGATCTCGTACGGCGGATGATCTTCGAGATCGTAGACCAACTCGATATACGAATTCCAATCCGATCCGACGAAGGCCATATCGGCGTTGCCCGGATAGTGGAGCGGTCCTTCGAGCAATTTTAAGCCGAGTTTCGACGTGTAGAAATCGATCGTCGCAGCCATATCGCTCACGAAAATCGATGTATGAAGGAAGCGGGACATGGAACTCCTATCGAACCGCGCGGAGGGGAATTATCGGCGTTTCTTCCGTTTCGTGGATCCGGCCCGCGAGCTGCGAGAGATACCGTAAACAGCAGACGCGCAAGATCGACGCAAAGTTCGATGCGTCGTCACGAATTTCGGCGAGTTCGTTCGTCGTCCGGCTTTCGCGAGCGGCTATCTCGCTCAACGCGTCCCAAAAATGATTTTCGAGACGGATGGTAATGAGCACGCCGCAGATGCGTAGCGAGCGCGTAGATGGAACGCATCAGACGAGCTGCTTGCTCATCGCCGTCGCGATGTAGTCGGCCTGCCGGATCGCGAGCGACACGATCGTCAGCGTCGGGTTCTCCGAGGCGCTCGTCGTGAATTGACTCCCGTCGGAGATGAAGAGATTGGGGATGTCGTGGGCTTGCCCGTAGGCGTTGACGACGCCCTTCGTGGGATCGGCACTCATCCGGCACGTGCCGAGATTGTGCGTCGAGGGATACGGCGGCGTCTTCATCACGTGCTTGGCCCCGACTGACTCGTAGAGGCGCGTGCCTTGGGTGAAAGCATGGTCGCGCATCGCGAGATCGTTCTTGTGATCGTCGTAATGGACGTTGGGCACTGGCATCCCGTGTTGATCTTTGACGTCGGTATTGAGGGTTATGCGGTTACTTTGGCGCGGCATATCCTCACCGACGATCCACATGCCCGCGACGTGCGAATAATGATCCATGAAGAGCGTGAAATCCGAACCCCAGGCTCCCGGGTCGAGAAAAGCTGCGAAAAACGGCAGGCCGAGTGAAATGGTTTCCATCTCGTAGCCGCCCGCGAAGCCGCGCGACGGTTTGTGCTCCGCTTCGTCTTGAATGATGCCGGCCATCGTGGTGCCGCGATACATGTGCACGGGCTCGTCGAAGATTGCATAGACCGAGCCCGTGAGATGGCGCATATAATTGCGGCCGACTTGACCCGAACTATTAGCGAGGCCGTCGGGTTTGTCGCTCGTCGCGGAGTTGAGCAGGATGCGCGGCGTTTCGATCGAGTTTCCGGCGACAGCGACGAAGCGTGCGCGCTGACGTTGTTCGTTACCGGCAGCGTCCACATAGACGACCGCCGTTACTTTATTGCCGTCATGTTCGATCCGCAACACGTGCGACTCGGGCCTCAGGTCGAGCTTCCCCGTCGCTTCAGCCTTCGGTATTTCCGTGTACAGCGTCGACCACTTCGCGCCCGATTTACAGCCCTGGAAACAGAAGCCGAGTTGCATACACGCAATCCGGCCGTCGTGCGGCTTACTGTTGATCGCCATGTGGCCCGTGCTGCACTTCTGGTAGCCGAGCTTCTTCGCGCCGTTGTAGAGCACTTTGAAATTGTTGTTACCGGGAAGACCGGAATGCGCGTTCGTGCGCGTGACACCGAGCTTCTTTTCGGCACGCGCGTAATACGGATCGAGTTCGGCTCGTGTGATCGGCCAATCTTCGAGATTCGCATCGGCAACCTCGCCATACGTGGTGCGCGCTTTGAACTCGTGTTCCTGGATCCGCAGCGACGCGCCGGCCCAGTGGGTGGTCGACCCGCCGACGGTCTTACAGATCCACGCGGGTAAGTTCGGAAAATCTTTGGCGACTCGCCACGTGCCTGACGTCGTGCGGTTATCGAGCCACGCGAGCTGGTTGAACGAGGGCCATTCGTCGTTGACGAACGTCGCGCTCGATTGGCGCTTACCCGCCTCGAGGACGACGACCGGGATCCCCTTCTGACAGAGTTCGTTTGCGAGCGTTCCGCCGCCGGCACCCGATCCGATGACGACGGCGACAGAGCTGTCGTTGTGTGAATAGCTAGCCATGCGCGGTCCCCTTACAACAGAACGCCGAGCGTCGGGCTCGCGTCCTCGGGTGGATTGGAAAGCCAGGAAAGGTCGTTGAAGCCACGGTGCTTGTAACCGCCTTTCGGCCACGAGGCGCCTTCGTAGCCGAAATGCGCGTACGCGAGTTCGTTATCGTATAACGCTGTAATACACGTCGAGCGAACCATTGCGAAGAACGGCGATCCCTCTAGTTTTCGCGCGGCCGCGAGCCGAGCGTCCGGCGTGGCCGCAACGAACGATCCGCCGGCAGCCGCATCGAGCGCTCTGACGCCGTCACGCACGGTAGCCGTTTTCGTTGCGTCGGCACTAACCGCTTTATCGACGTCACGCACGACGAATGCATACACGGCTGTCGGAAGGGTCCGATGGGGATAGAGCGTTTGCGCGAACGCAAGGACGGCGTCGCCTTCGGGCGCGGCGAGCGCGTGCATCTCGAGCGCCCACGCGCGACTGGGCGCGAGCGTGGCGAGCGCCGTTCCGACGGCGAGCGTCCCGAAGAGGGCGGCGGTGCCGCCTAGAAATCGGCGTCGATCGACGAGCTTTTCGGAATGGGGCGTGGACATTGGCAGGCCTCCACGAAAAACAAATTACGCAGATGAATGCTATGTACGATACGGTATTCGCTAAGTTCAACCTCGTGTTAATAGCCGATTAAATGCACTCAAAGCGACCGAGCTTAGGCCACGCGGCGTAAAAACAAAACGCACATAGCCGGAAACCATCGTGATGTGACATTGCCTGCGTGTTACCCGCGGACGCGAGCCTGGTGATGTAGGACTTTGATCTCCACTTGAACTTCTTTGCTTATCATCGCGAACGCATGTGGTTATTGAGGTAGGTCAAATTTTCAACTGGCACTATCATGAAATGCATCCATGATTCCCTTCGGCCTGATTTCGAGCCAATTTAGAAACCGTCATTCCGCGCCGATTAAACTTGTCGACAAGTCTCATTGTTTTCTCGACGGTAAATCACAGCCGGTGTTGCACGTATGTGATGACTTCGATTCGTTCTTGCGGCAGGGTCATATCCATAGGCGTATGCCTAGGCCCTCAAGCTATGCCACGTGTCCGGTCGAAACGGGGGCTGCTCCACTACACAATAGACACCTATGCCAAGATTGACGCTTAGAATCGCGCATGCACGCCGCCCGCTCATGAGCAAAACTTTAAAAAATATGTGGAAAAATAGTTTTGCGACGGACGCAAATTGCAACTATTACTTAGCAACTTCTAGTAAGACAGCGCGATCGAGACTCAATTCGACGACGTGGGTTTTCAGCTTTTGTGTTCTCGTCTATCTGACGTAGTTCACAAAATTCAGGCGTTCCGAACGTTCCGAAGCGTTTCTTCCAGGCGTAAAAGAAGCTTGAAAAATGCAAAGCTTTCCGGTGACATCGACGACCGGGGTTCCGATCGCGGAATGGCTACGTCCCTCGCCATGCACCGTAAAAGTAATTCGGAGATCTTTGAATTGCTGCGCCGATAAGCTTCGTTTGAACTCGATCTCTGACAACGACCGAAGCTGAAAAAGTAACATGAATTTATGTCCGCTAGAAGTTCTATCTCGAATTTGCAAAAATCCAGATACTCGACAAAATAAATATCTGGGATTCTGATCCTCTTGACGATCGAACGGAGAAGCACTAGCATCGGTAGTAGCAAAAAACAACTCGTAGATTGCCCCTTTCTCTGCATTTAGCTGTATTACACGGTATCTTGCGTACGATCGGAATGGCACATGAGCGGCAAACACAGCACGCCAATGCGTGGCTTAATGTCAACAAAGAAGTCACCATTATTTTCAGGCGCATTCGGTCGAATGTTCCGCTCGTTGCGCCCGGCGACGTTTGGTGATACCGACGATGAAAATATCGCCATTTTAGCTAAGCTCGGCCGCGCTATGTCGGCTCCGCGGGACCCGGGTGATCCGAAAGATGGTCGAGATGACGAGGAGAGTGGTATTCCATCTCTCTACACGTACTTCGGGCAATTTATCGATCACGATCTTACATTCGATCCGAATAGCACACTGCAGAAACACAATGATCCGGATGCACTCGTTGATTTTCGAACACCAGCTTTTGATTTAGATAATGTCTATGGTCGCGGACCCGATGACCAGCCCTACATGTACGACGGCAACATGTCGTTTCTTTTGGGTGAAAAGTTAGATGGAGGCGATTCCGATGCAGCTGATTTGCCGCGTAACAACGCGATGGTACGTAGGGCACTTATTGGTGATCCACGTAACGACGAAAATACGATCGTGTCACAGCTTCAGGGGCTTTTCCACAGGTTCCACAATCGAACGGTAAAAGATTATCCACAATTCGATTTTGGAGAAGTTCAAAAGCTAGTTCGTTTTCACTACCAATATATAATTTTAAATGACTTTCTGCCGAGGATCGTTCACTCCAGCGTGATTTCAGCATTGAAAATAGCGGAACGATTCGACGCTCGTAATCTGCAGTTTTTTCATTGGAAACATGAAACATTCATGCCCGTTGAGTTTTCAGTTGCGGCATACCGTCTCGGCCATTCTATGATTCGGCCAGGATATCGCTTAAACGATAATGTTTTACTTCCAATATTTCCAGTCCCTGCGGGAAACCTAAACGAAGGTCTTACTGGTTTTCGTGCCATGAACACCCATTGGGGAATCGACTGGGGCCGCTTTATCGACGTCGATGTCAGGACGTACGATGGAACCCTCGGAGAGAACAAAAGACGTCTGCAATTTGCTTATCGGTTGGATACATCGATCGTAAATCCACTCGAAACCCTTCCTTCGTCGGTAGCCGAAAATCCAAATTCGCTCGCTCAACGAAATCTCGAGCGGGCTTGGCGTCTCGGGATACCTTCCGGCCAGGACGTAGCACGTGCTATGCACATCGAGCCTTTGAATGATTCAAATATCTTTATTGGTAAGGGAACAGAAGTAACTGATCCCGATGCGACGCCGATCACTGCGATCTCGGCCGTTTTCGCTAATAACTGTCCTCTTTGGACCTATATTCTTGCTGAATCAATGCAGTCAATGGAAACTGTCAAGCTACCCGTAGTCGGGGATATCACGGTAAAAATGCCGCGGCTCGGACCTGTCGGTGGTCGAATAGTGGGCGAAGTGTTTCTTGGCCTTATGTTTGGAGACAGTAATTCGATGCTAAGCCTGGCACCAGACTGGCAACCGAAGTCTGGTCCGAACTACGCGCTTAAAGATTTTGTGAATTATGCCCTAGGTCGTTGAGCTAGAGGATACAGCCTAGTACTTACACATGGTCCTTGTCGCGACGCTAACGGAGAGTATTGGTAGTACGGTTTGGAGAGTGGACGATGGTATCTTGCTTGTTTTAGAATAGATCTGTTGCTCCCGTTGCAGTTGTAGTTGTATGTTACGATCTATGCGTCATTGCGATGTTTGCTGATACCGCGGCGCTCTTGGCGCGATGCCGATGATGACGCGAGCGACGACGCAATGGAAATCGGGCTCATATCGTCTTCGCGACGCGCCTGCTCCGCACGCGGTTTGATGTCGAGTAAGCCGCTTGTAGGGCGATCGCTTCGGTCTGCGGTCGTCCGACGTTTCGTTAGTGGCGTCATTTGAGGAGAGAGATTTTCGATAGCGTCGTAGACGATAACCGATAGCACGGCGGAACGGCTTGCGTTCCGCCCGGGTTATTGCGCGAATCCTAAATCGTTTGATATGAGACCGCATGGCGTACTTTTCCGAGATCAGCCGACGCAATCCAACGTGTTTTCTCTTTCTCGTCGACCGGTCGGCATCGATGGAAGATCCCTTCGGCGATGGCAAAAAACGAAAGTGCGACGGCGTTGCGGAGACGCTCAACCGGCTGCTGTACGAACTTGCGATTAAATGTGCGAAAGAAGACGGCATTCGCAACTACTACGATATCGGAGTCATCGGCTACGGCGAGACGGTCGGCTCCGCATTCGTCGGACCGCTCGCCGAACGGTTTCTCATCCCGATCGCCGACGTTGCCGCGAATCCGGCGCGGATCGAAGAACGTGCTCGTCCGGGGGCCGTTGCAGGGGTCGGAAGGCCGATTCGCGTCCCGATCTGGTTCGATTCTGTCGCGCTCGGCCCGACGCCGATGATCGCAGCCTTCGAGCTCGCCACCGCGCTTCTAAAAGCGTGGACGGGCGAGCATCCCGATGCGTATCCGCCCACGGTTGTGAACGTTACCGACGGCGAATCGACCGACGGCGACCCATCTAAGGCGATGCATGCAATGACGCAGCTGCACACGAGTGATGGGAACGCGTTGCTCTTCAACGTTCACATCTCCGGCGATCCGCACGCGCGTCCGTTGAAGTTTCCGAGCGCTCCCGACGATTTGCCGAGCGCCCACGCGCGACTACTCCATCACGGAGCGAGCGAGTTGACGCCGTTCATGCGCGCGACGGCGCGCGCTATGGATCTGCCCGTCGCCGATGGCGCGAAGGCGTTCGTGATGAATGCGGATCTGCTCATGCTCGTTGCTGCGCTCGATATCGGAACGCGCGCCAGCAATACTTTGCGCTGAGCGCGGGTGGTCATCGAGTTTGCGGCCTTCTGGCTCCCGAAGGATGGCGTCGAACCACGTGAATACGAGGATGCCTTCGCTCCGGCCGCGATCGACGGGACGCCTCGGAGTCGCGTGCGTTGCGCGGTCGCTGACGGTGCGAGCGAATCGGCGTACGCGCGGGTCTGGGCACGCCAACTCGTGAGCGAGTTCGCTCATGGTGGCTTAACCGGGCCGGGTCTCATCGAATTACCGCACCTCGGCTCCCGCTGGTTGCAAGCCGTCGCTTCGGCACTGTCGCGCGATGAGACCGCGAGCCTCTACCTGGATCGCAAGATCGACGATGGTGCCTTTGCAGCGTTCCTCGGCCTCGAATTCGTGGATGCATCGGCGCACGACGATGTTGGCAGCTTCGGCGCGATCGCGCTCGGCGATTGCTGCTTCGTGCAGATCCGTCGCGATGCGATCGTGCGTTCATTTCCGCTGGAAACCTCGGAGCAATTCAACGTGCGGCCGGTCCTCGTTCCGAGTCGGCCGATCGAATCAGATGCCTTTTCGGGCGCGATCGCGCGCTACGGCGGATCGTGGCATTCGGGCGATACCTTCTATCTGATGAGCGACGCGCTCGCGTGCTGGTTTCTGCTCGCGGCCGAACGCGGCAAACGTCCCTGGTTCGACCTCGACCGCTTCGCACGTCGCGATCGTGCGGCATTCCGGACGTGGGTCCACGCGCTGCGTCCCATTGCGCTCAAGAACGACGACGTCACGCTCGTCCGAATGCGATTGATCTAAGATGTCGCCAGATGGGCGTTCCTGGCCTTCGCAGAGCGAGTACATCGAAGCGCTTCAGAATCCATCGACCGCATTCATCGATCCGACGCTTCGCAATGCCACCGTCGAGGGTGATATCTTCGGACTTCCTCGGCCCCGAAGCGGCCGGATGGCGAGCGTGTATAAAGTGGTCGAAGGCGACCGGATTTGGGCGGTCCGCTGCTTTAATTTTAATTCGAGCGAGCGCGCCGAACGCTACCGTATGATTTCGGCGTTTCTGAGGCGTCATCCCAATCCGTATACGGTCGGCTTCGAGTATCGCGATGACGGCATCGCGACGGCAACCGCGAGCTACCCGACGGTCAAGATGGTATGGATCGAAGGCGACCTCTTACACACGTATCTGAGCGCGCACCGGCACGCTCCCGGAGTACTCGTGCGTCTCGCCGAGGCCTGGCGGGCGATGGTTCGTGATCTCCACGATCTCGGTATCGCGCACGGCGATTTGCAACACGGCAACGTCATCGTTACACGTGTGGGTGAACTCCGGCTTATTGACTACGATGGCATGTTCGTTCCGGAGTTCGCGCGTCTTCCGGCTCTCGAAAACGGGCATCCGAACTATCAGCATCCATGCAGAAGCGAGCTCGATTTCGGCCCGCGACTGGATAATTTTTCCGCCTGGGTCGTGTATATTTCCATCGTCGCACTCGCTCGGGACGCGACGCTCTGGGAGCGATTGCACGTCGGCGACGATCGACTCGCTTTCGGTCGCGACGATTACGAATGGCCGTCGCGATCGAACGCTTTCAACACGCTTTTGGGCGCAGCCGATGACGACGTGCGGAAGATGGCGGAGTTTCTCGGTTCGATGCTCGCCCACGAACCGCTCTGCTTGCCGTCGCTCGAAGAGGGTCCGCTCGTACCGTTCGCGCGCGCGCGGTTACCGCGCGGGATCTATGCCGAGCCGTTCCGTCTAAATGAGCCGCCGATACCTGACGGGCGCCCGTCTCGATCGCGAAATGTTGTTATTATCGGAGGTGGCGCGACCGCCGCGATGCTCGCAGGGTATCTCGTCTTCGCACAACTCGGCTTCTCGATTGCGCAAGTTTTCGCAATGAGCTTGCTTGGAGCGATTCTCGTCGCGCTCGTCTCGTTTGCGTCCCGAAGTCCGAAACCGCCCACGCCCCGTACTTAACGACCTGACTGTACGATGGTCGGACGTTCTTAGGACGCTAACCTGATACACTTGTGTTACCAGGAGGTATGTCGTGAGGAAACTTGCCCCGAAATTTACACTAATCTTTATAGCTGTTTTCGGCATCATGCTCGCGACGGCGGGTACGCTCTGCTATCAATTCTTGCAGCGTAGCGCCAAGGGCGAAGTGCTCGCCCAAGCGCAATTAATGATGGAAGCCGCCGCGGCCATGAGAAGTTATACGGATAAACAAATCAAACCGCTCGTGGGCGTTCGCCGGACGAACGAATTTCACGCGCAATGGGTGCCGGCGTATGCGGCCACGCAATTGTTCGCGAACCTGCGTCAGAAATATCCGTCTTACACGTACAAAGAAGCCACGCTCAACCCGACGAACCCGCGCGACCGCGCGATCGATTGGGAGACCGATGTCGTCAACACGTTCCGAAACGACGCGAACCGCCGCGAATTTACGGGCGAACGCGCCACGGTCGACGGACAGACGCTCTACCTCGCACATCCGATCGTCGTGGCGCCGAGCTGTCTCGAGTGCCATAGTCGACCCGCTGCCGCGCCCCCGGCGATGCTCGCGCAATACGGTACGGCGAACGGCTTTGGTTGGCAGTTGCACGAGGTCGTGGGCGCGCAGATCGTTTCGGTGCCGATGTCGGTTTCGTCGCGCGTCGCCGAGAGCGCCATTGCGGCCCTCACCACGGCTTTGGTCTGCTTCGCACTAATATCGCTCATCGTGCTCAATGTCTTACTGACGTTTTTCGTTATCCGCCCGATCAATCGAATTGCGGCTGCGGCAAATGCGACCGCCGATGGCGATGGCGACGTCGCCGAGCCGCCCTCGAACGGTGGCGACGAGATCGCAACCCTTGCGGGCGCGTTCAATCGCCTGCGCCGGACCATCTCCCCCGAACACGATGCGAGGTTCCGATGACTGTGCTCAGGGAGGCGTATCTCACAACGACGACGGCGACGTCACCGGTATTGAACGTCCGTTGTCTCGGTCAATTCCGACTCTTCGGGGGCAATGGTTGGCAACAGGGTCCGCCGCTCAAAAAAGGCCGCGAATTTCTCGCCTATCTCGTCACGCATCCGCGTTGTGTCGCCTCGAAAGAAAAGCTCATCGATGCATTCTGGCCGGGCGTCGATGGCGACGAAGGGGCGCACCGCGTCCACCTCGCGGCGAGTGGTGCGCGCTGCACGTTGCGCGCGCTACTCCCGGGGATCGATGCCGTGCAAAGCGTTTCCGGCGGGTACGTCTGGAACCCCAACGTCCGTATCGCCTCGGATATCGATGCGTTTCTTTCGCATGCCGACACGGCGACGATCGCGTCGTTCGAATCCGGCGTGAGGGTCTACACGGGTGATTTCCTCGCCGGCGACCGTGGCGATTGGATCGAGCCGCTACGCACCTGGTATGCAAGTCGGTACCTCGAGATGCTCGTCCATCTCGCGAACGACGCCGCTGAACGTCGTGATTTCACCAAAGCCGTCGACTATGGCTTGCGCATCATGGAAAGCGATCCGGGGCACGAGGCTGGCGCCCGTTGCGTGATGTTTTCGTTTGCGAGTGCGAGTCGGCGTAGCGCCGCGCTCATGCATTACGAAGGGCTCAAATCATATCTCCACCGCCACATGGGCGTCGCACCATCGCCGGAAACAACGGCCCTATGGCAACGCATCCGCGACGGGAAACTTCTCGCGTAACGTGGCGCGCCCGTGCGAGAGAAAAGGGAGAGCGTCGCGAGAGTCTGAGCCGCTATACCTCAAGACGACCGAACGCGCTCGCGATAAGGAATTGGGAGACTACTATGCCGGTTCAAGTGTCGTATCCCGGGGTCTACGTCAAAGAGATTCCGAGCGGACTGCATACGATTACCGGCGTTGCGACGTCGATCTGTGCGTTCGTCGGTGCGGCTCCGCGCGGCGCCGTCAACGTGCCGAGCGAGATCTTCTCATTTGCCGATTATGAATCGCTTTTCGGCGGCCTCGTGCTCGATGCGGCGGGCAATCCCGGAACGCTCGGTTTCGCGGTTCGCGATTTCTTTCTCAACGGTGGCAGCGATGCAATCGTCGTCCGTGTTGAGGGTGGGGGCGGCAAGGCCGCATCGGTCGTGCTCGGCGGTACGGTGCTCACGCTTGAAGCGGCGAGTAACGGCACATGGGGCAATGATCTCTTTGCCCAGGCCGATACCATGCTCGTGCGTGATCCCGCCAATCCCACGCTTTTCAACCTTACCGTCATGGAATTTTCCAAGGACCAGATTGTCGCTCGCGAGCAATTTCAAAATCTTTCGACCAATCCGACCGACCCGAAATACGTTGTCGGTTACCTCGCGGCGAACTCCGGAATCGTTCGTGCCGCGAAGGCCCCGGTCGGAAACTTTGGTGCGAAAGCTTCGTTCCCACCGGCATCGGCTACACCGGTCGCACCGGCCGGAGGGGGCGGCGGCCCGCCAGCGCCTCCGGTTGCAGTCGCTCCTTCCAAGCCTACCGACGGGTTCGCTCCCTTCGCCGCGGGTGCGGATGGTGCGCTAGCGGCAGATCCAATCGGCGATCCAAATCTAAAGACCGGCATGTACGCTCTCGACGGAGTCGATCTCTTCACCATGCTCGTGTTCCCGCCGATCGCTCCTGTCGCCAAGGCGGCAGACCTTTTGTCGATCGTCTCGCAAGCGACCGAGTACTGCAAAATGCGCCGTGCGATCTACATCATGGATCCGCCGGAATCGTGGTTCGCCGCTTGGTCGAATCCGTCGACTGCCGTTGCAGCGATTACCGCCGATCTCACGGCGCTCCACGGCTCGTCCTCAGGGTATAGCGCGGTCTATTTCCCCCGCTTGCTGGAGCCCAATCCGCTCAAGAAGTTTCAGATCGAAACATTTTCACCGAGTGGTGCGATTGCCGGCATCTACGCGCGTACCGATGTGGCGCGCGGCGTCTGGAAGGCACCGGCGGGTTTGGAAGCGGTCTTAAACGGCGTGTTCGCGCTCTCGAGTGCGATCAATAACGCCGAAAACGGGAAGCTCAACGAGATCGGCGTGAATTGTTTGCGGACGTTCCCGCTTGCAGGCAACGTCGTCTGGGGCGCGCGCACCATGGACGGTGCCGACGTGCTCGAAAGCGAGGATAAGTACGTTCCGGTACGGCGTTTCTCGCTCTTTCTCGAAGAGAGTCTCTTTCGTGGAACGCAGTGGGTCGTCTTCGAACCCAACGCCGAGCCGCTGTGGTCGCAGGTCCGGCTCAACGTCGGTGCATTCATGCACGAATTATTTCGCCAGGGGGCATTCGCGGGCGTCACGCCACAGCAGGCCTATTTCGTGCAATGCGATGCGTCGACAACGACGCAAAACGACATCAACAACGGCATCGTCAACATTCTCGTCGGCTTCGCACCGCTCAAGCCGGCCGAATTTGTCATCCTCGAGATTCAACAGATCGCGGGCCAAGTCGCCGTTTAGTGAGGAAGTATGGCCGATTTTACCGTTAATGCGACCCGTCACGATCCCTATAAAAATTTCAAATTCCGCGTCAAGTGGGATGGGAAATACGTCGCGGGGATTAGCAAGGTCGGCATGCTTAAACGGACGACGGATGTCGTCAAGCATCGCGAAGGCGGCGATCCGAGTTCCAGCCGCAAGTCGCCAGGTCGCACCGAATACGATGCGATCATGCTCGAGCGCGGGGTGACGCACGATCTCAATTTCGAGCAATGGGCGAATAAGGTGTGGCAGATCAACGGTGGTGCGACGGAGATCTCGCTCAAAGATTTCCGCAAAGATCTCATTCTCGACGTTTTCAACGAAGCCGGCCAAAAGGTGATCTCGTATAAGATTTACCGTTGCTGGGTCTCGGAATATCAGGCTTTACCCGATCTCGATGCCAACGCAAACGCCGTTGCGATCCAGCATATCAAGCTCGAGAACGAAGGCTGGGAACGCGACGTGAGCGTCACGGAGCCGAGCGAGCCGACCTTTACCGTTCCGGCGGCGTAAGCCGGTGATCGACGCGTCTCCCGTCACGCTTGTCGCGCAGTGGGATCGCGTCGCCGACCTCCGTGGCGCGCAACTCGTCCGCTCGCTGCTCGCACTCGCTGGTGACGACGGTCGCGCGTGCGAATCGTGGACGCTGGGTCGATGCGAAACAAAACTCGCGTCGATCTATGGGGCGCTTTTCGGGTCCGTCGTCGAAGCAACGGTGCGTTGTCGCGCGTGCGAAGAAACGCTCGAGTTCGAAACGACGATTGGCGCGCTCTTTGGTGCGTCGGACGCGATCGGCGATATCGCAAGCGAGAGCGGCGTGATGCGGATCGCGCACGAGGGGTACGACGTGACATGTCGACCGCTGCAGCTTCGCGATCTCTTGGCAATGCCGACGGCCCCCGCACGTGCGCGCACGCACCTCATCGGCTGCGCGGTCGTTGAAGCGCGTCGCGAAGGACAGGTCATTCTGACCGAAGTGTTGCCGCCGTCGTTGTGCGCTGCGATCGGCGACGCGATCCGTTTGCGCGATCCACACGGAGAAACGACCATCGCAATCGTGTGCGCGGCGTGCGGCTCGCCGAACGATCTCCCGTTCGATATGAGCACGTTTCTTTGGGAAGCGCTCGAGCGTCACGTATCGCGGATCTTCGCCGACGTGCATGCGCTTGCGAGAGCCTATGCATGGTCGGAGGATGCAATCCTCGCGCTACCCGATGCTCGGCGTAGGCGCTATCTCACGTTGCTCGCATCGTGAGCGATTACTTCGAACGTATCGCGTCGCGAACGCTCGGGACGGTACCGATCGTCCATCGATGCCGCGAACCGATTTTCGCAATGCCCGTTCATGCTGAGCGCGATGCGTTTGCTTTGGATGTGCTCGACGATGCGGATGCGCAAGAAGACGGAGAGCGTCGTCCCGGACGCGTCGCGCGCATCGCGCCTTTATCGGCATCGACGCTCGACAAACCGATTTCGCGGGACTCGGGTGAGACGGAACCAGTGGAAAATGAAGATTGGGCGCAGCCCGCTTCGACGCCAGTCGTTGCGATGGAGTTGCTTGAGCAACCATCCCTTGGTCATTCGGTGATCGTTCCGAGCCGTCGTGCTTTGAAGTCGGTTGCGATGCCATCGAACGTAGCAAAAGTTGCGGATACGAACGATTTCCGAAAGCAGCCGAACGAGCCGTCATTCAACGAATCGAGCGGCGACATCGGCGTTGATAGCCGAAGGAACGCTAGTGATCGGCAACAAGGGCGAGATGTTGGCCGCGGAATCGACACGCCCGAAACCCTGCGCGATCAACGCTTTTACGCATCGGCGGATTATGTAAGTGTCATTGCGGTTGAGTCGAATCGCGCGAGCGATCTCGAATCTTACGTCGAAGGCTCGAGCGAACGGTCACGAGATCTCGCTGCAAAGACCAACGAAACGAATCGAGATCGCGGACGTACGAAGACCTCGCGAATTGAAGCGGACGACGCTCGGCGCGACGACCGCGCGCCTGCGGCACAGGACCAACCGATCGACGACGATGCGTTCACGATCAACGTTTCGATCGGTCGCATCGACATCGTCCGACCCACGCCCCCGAGCCCGCCGCCCGTCGCCGAACCGTCCACGCCACGGCCATCGCTCGACGACTACATGCGCGTCCGCGCGAGGGTTCGCGGTCGATGAGCAATGCACTCGCGATCGCAGCCGTCACGGCGACGCTACGGAACCTGCTCACGCAAGGCGTGACGCTCGTGCCCGACCTCGCCGATACGGTCGTCACGACGCACGTTCCCGACGCTGCTCGCAACGGCGGAACGACGGCGAATCAAATCAATCTCTTTCTCTATCAAGCCGTACCCAACGCTGCATGGCGCAACGCGGATCCGCCCGGCGTTAAGCGACCGGGTGAGACGGGCATCCCGCCGCTCGCGCTCGACCTGTTTTATTTACTGACGACGTATGGGCGTGATGACGACGTGTCACGTCCTTTCAGTCACGAACTGTTGGGGCGAGCGATGAGCGTCTTGCACGATCATCCGGTTTTGGGTGCTGCGGAGATCGCGTCGGCGCTCCCCGGCAACGATCTCGGGACGCAAGTCGAGCGCATCCGCTTTTCTCTGCAGCCGCTTGGCGTCGAAGAGATCTACCGTCTGTGGACGGGCTTCCAAACCCCGTATCGCACGTCGGTCGCCTATGAAGCTTCGGTGGTCCTCATCGATAGTACGCGCGAAACGCACACGCCACTGCCCGTTTTGCAACGGGGCGCAAACGATCGTGGTGCGGCGGTGCGCGCGGTTATCGCGCCACCATTCGCCACGATCTTCGCCATCGCTCCGACCGTCGATCCGACATTTGGCGATACACTCGTTCTTACGGGCGCCAAACTCTCCGGCGGTGCCGTATCGGTAACGTTCGCGTCGCCCCGTCTCGCCGCGCCGCGTATCGTGCCCGCCTTGCCTGGCGGGACGGACGCGACGGTGCGGGTGACGATTCCGAGCGACGGAACGCTCCCCGCGGGACTTTACGGCATCTCGGTCGGCCTAACGACGCCGCTACCGGGTGGTGCGCTTGAAACGCATGCCTCCAACGAGATTGCGGTCGCGCTCGCGCCGCAGATCACGAGCGTGTTGCCGCCCAGCGTGCAGTCGCAAGGTGGATCGATCACCCTCTCGCTCGATTGTGCACCGGCTGTCGTTGTGGGCCAACGAGTCGCGCTACTCTTTGGCGATCGCGAGATTCAAGCCGATCCGGGCACGCGTCCGACGAACACCGTCGCGTTTTCGATTTCGGGCGTAACCCCGGGAGCATATTTCGTTCGCCTACGTGTCGATAGCGCCGATAGTACGTTACTCGTCGATCGTACGAAGAAGCCGCCGACCTTCGATCCGCAGCGCCGTGTGGTCGTCACGTGATGCTCGACGACGCCGGGTGGGAGCGCGCAAACGCGGCGTTCTTGGGCGATGCACTCGCGTGGCTGCGGGAGCGTTTGGAACGCGTCGGGCGTCATGGTGAGGCCGATACGGTCGAACCACCTGTGCAGGCGACACCGGCGCGCGCCGGTCGACGACCACGCGCGCAAACGCCGCGTGCCGAAATTGCATCGGCATCGGAACACGTCCCGTTCGATCCAGCGATGGATCCGCCGCCAGCACTTGTGACGCTCGGCTCCACGTTTGGTCTCTCTGCCTTCGAACTCGACGTCGTGTTGCTCTGCGTCGCGATGGAACTCGATACGCGCGTCGCGTCGCTCTGCGCGCGCGCCCACGACGATCCGCAAAAGCCGTATCCGACCTTCGCGCTTGCCTTCGCAATCTTCGATTCCGTCGCATGGGAAGCGCTTTCGCCCGAGCGACCGCTCCGGTATTGGCGTCTCATCGAACTCGCACAACGCGGAAGCGGCCCGCTCACGACGGCGTCACTTCGGGCCGACGAGCGCATCGTCGACTACATTAAAGGACTGAACCGTCTCGACGAGCGCCTCGTCGATCTCGCCGTCGCACTCGAACCGACGGCCGATGACGGTGATCTGCCGCCAAGCCAACAGCGGGTTGCTGAAGCGATTTTTCGCGCGTGGAAGCACGAGTATCCAGCCGTTCCTGCGGTGGTGAAGCTCGTTGGTCACGACGACGCGAGTTCGACCCGAATCGCGACGGAGGTTGCGGTCGCACTCGGGCGGCGTCTTTATCGGACGAGCCCCGCGGCGTTTCCGCGAGCGCCTGCCGAGATCGACGTTATTGCGCGCCTGTGGCGCCGCGAATGCGCGCTCATGTCGGTCGCACTCTACGTCGATGCACACGAAGTCGACGCGTCTCCCGAGGGCGGCACACTGGCTGGATTGCGTCGGTTTTTTACGCACTCGAATGGCTTCGTCTTCCTCGCCGTGCACGAACTGGGCGGGCCTCTTGGGGTGGCGACGTCGACGTACGATGTCGCGAAGCCGACGCCCGTCGAACAGCGGGCCCTGTGGGAAGCGCGCCTTCCCGACGTTGACGATGCGATCGTGACGCGTCTGGTCTCGCAATTCAATCTCGACGCCGAGACGATCGCGGCGATCGTGCGCCAGGAGCGACAAGATTCCGATGTGTCCGCCCTCGAAGCGCGCTTGTGGAATGCGTGCCGCGCCGCATTGCGTGTGAACCTCGATACACTCGCCGAGCGGATCGAAACGAAGGCAACGTGGGACGATCTCGTTTTGCCGGTCGCCCAACTCGAGCTCTTGCAGCAGATCACGAGCCAAATTCCCGCCCGCCATCACGTCTATGAAACGTGGGGTTTTGGCGCGAAGATGAACCGCGGCTTCGGCGTGACGGCGCTTTTTGCAGGCGACAGTGGCACGGGCAAAACGATGAGTGCGGAAGTGATTGCGAACGCGCTCGAACTCGCGCTCTACCGCATCGACCTCTCCGCGCTCGTAAGCAAATACATTGGCGAGACGGAGAAGAATCTCCGCAAAGTGTTCGATGCCGCCGAAGACGGTGGCGCGATCTTATTCTTCGATGAAGCCGACGCCCTTTTCGGAAAACGCTCCGAGGTTCGCGATAGCCACGATCGATACGCGAACATCGAGACGAACTATCTCCTCCAACGCATGGAATCGTTTCGCGGGCTCGCCATCCTCGCGACCAACATGAAATCTTCGCTCGATGCGGCCTTCACACGACGCCTTCGCTTCATCGTAACCTTCCCTCATCCCGGCATCGCGGAACGAAAGCGGATGTGGGAACGCGCGTTCCCGCCGGAAACGCTCGCCGAACCGCTTGACGTCGCGCGCCTCGCGAAGTTTAACATCACGGGTGCCGTGATCGCGAATGCGGCACTTAATGCGGCATTTCTGGCTGTCCGCGACGAATCGCAAATCGGCATTGATCACGTGTTGACGGCCGTCCGCCAAGAGTTCGTTAAAGGCGATCGCCCAATCGATGAGAGCGCATACGCAACGTCACCTCGACGGGGCGCAGCATGAGAGTCCATGCCTCTGAGGAGCTCACCGCCGAAGTTTTCGTGAACACGTTCCAAGGTTTCGGACGTACAGGTACGTTAGCATCGGCAGTGCCGACCCGTTGTTTTCAGGGCTAACGAGCCCGAGAGGAAGGTCGCGATCTTGCGATTATACCAGAGCGCAAGTGACTTGGGATCCGACATGGATGGCGAGCGCGCTTCATACGACAAGGCCCGAGACGTGCCACCGATTGTGAATGACGTTTTGAATTCACCCGGGTGCCCGCTCGACGCAACGACTCGTACGCAAATGGAACCGCGCTTCGGACATGATTTCAGTCACGTGCGCGTGCATACCGATGGAAAGGCCGCAAAATCAACACGCGCTGTGAATGCAGTCGCTTACACGGTGAAACAAGATATTGCATTTGATGCTGGGAAATATGCCCCGCAGAATAACGATGGGCAGGAACTCTTGGTGCATGAGCTAGCCCATGTTGTGCAACAAAGTCGAGGGATCGCGTTAAGTCCTTCCAACTCTTTGAATAGCTCATCGGAGCGATCTGCCGAACAGACAGCCTCAGATTTTTTTCAAGGAAGCGGTACAATTCGGATTTCTGGAGCGAGCGCCCCGGGATTAGCGCGCCAAAAAAACACGGATGCGCCTAAACCGGCGCCGACTACCAACTTCAGCACAACGCAACAAGCCGGTCGAACGATCGTAACTCTCAATGGCGTAGCGATTGCTGAAAGTAGCGATGTTTTGCCAGCAGACGTTGAGTTACGTGCGCAGTGGACGCCGGAAATGCTCACCATTGGGATTGTAATTCCCGAAGGTAAGACAATTTTTATTATTCCCGGATTAAATACAAACGTCGCGCTCTTACAACTGTCGTCTCACTTCTTTGTGAAAATTTTGGAAAGGTCAAAAGTACCGGAGAGGTCGTTGAACGAGCTCGGAGGCGTAGGTCCGCTTCATGAGCTTCAAACGATCGACACGTTAACTGGGGCAAGACCGAAGGGCGCACCGGCAAAAAAGGCAGGCGTTCCACCCCAAGCTCCTCCGAAAAGTGCAGTTGCTCCTAAACAAACGCAGCCCGACGCCACCGCTTCGAGCGAAACAACCCCACCTTTCCAATTTTTTAGGACCCCGCCGGTCGATCTGAACTTGTCTCCGTCAGCGAAATACGGAAAACCCAAAACCGATAAAGAGATTGTTCAAGACAGAATTAATAAAATCATTACCGATGCCATGGCCGGGCGCTCCGATATTCCCCCATTACCAAAAGGTATCGAACCAACGTCAGTAATCGAGGCGATCAAAAAAGGGGTCGCAGAAGCTGTGAAGCCGCTCCTCGCGGGTTTACCCAAAGACGTGCGTGACTTCATCACCGAAAAAATTGTCTCTGCCGTTGACGAGGGGATTGAAGGTTTGGTAGATTCGGCGCTTGATGCAACGACTCTGGACGCTAAAGCGAAAGCAGCAATTAAAAATGCTATCGAAGCGGGGATACACCTCAAACCGAGTCAACCAAAAACAGAAGACGACAAGCCGAGCGCTTCCCCTCGGTGACGGAGAGAGTTTCGAGATGGGATAGTTGCACGATCTGCACGATGGGCGAATCATGATTCAAAACGTGCGGATCGACTGTATCGAATGCAAAGTTTCGGACGCATCCGACCTAGAGACCGTTCGGAAGGCCATCGCAGCTGCGCTTTCGCGGCACGCTGTCTTGGCGGCGGCAACTTGTCAGGAGATGCCAAGATTAACAATCGTTTCGACTAGCCGCGCAATCGTGGCGGAATTTTCCGCGAGATCAATAAGCCGCCGCCCGTGATGCGGCGTCGCGTTCGCTCGCCGGAATCGTCTCGATAGTAGCCGCGTCATGAGCGTCGATTCATGAAAACGGAAACCTCGCGCTCGCAACGATCGGTAGCGGCGTGTCGTTCCGAGCGGCGGTCAATGAAAATCCTGATCGCCGTCGGAGAGACCGCAGAGAGTACGCAATCGTACGCTCACGAACGATGAGCGCATTTCCGGGCTCGCCTCGCCTTATCAAAGGCGGAATCGTCTTGCTCGATCCGAGCACGGGTATCGTGCGCCGCGTGATCGCGCTGCAATACAATCCCGACTCGCTCAGTCGGACGTTGCAAGTCCAAGGCATGGGCGATCACGCGAATCGTTCCGAAGCACTACGCCTCAAAGGCACGCCGATCGAGACTCTCAAGGTCGAGGCGGAAATCGACGCAACCGATCAGCTCGAGTTTCCCGTTGCCAACGGCAGCGCGACGTCCGTCGGGCTCTTCCCGCAACTCGCGGCGTTGGAAACGCTCATCTACCCGACGAGTTCCGAATTACTTTCGAATAACGCGCTCGCATCGGCCGGAACGCTCGAGATTGCCGCGATGGAAACAGCGCTCACCATCTTCGTCTGGAGTAAGACGCGCGTACTTCCCGTCCGACTCACCGAATTTAGCATTACCGAAGAAGCGTTCGATCCGACGCTCAATCCAATCCGTGCTAAGGTCAGCCTCGGCATGCGCGTGCTCAGCGTCGACGACATCGGATTCGATCATAAGGGCGGCAGCCTGTTCATGGTCTACCTGCAACAAAAAGAACGTCTCGCCGCAATGAGTCCGCTCGGAACGCTCGCCACACTCGGCGCGACGGGCGCATTGTAAGATGACGTTCGCCGCGAACAGCCGCTATCAACTGACTGCGACCGCTACGACACGCGATGCGACGGGAGAGGAGGTCGCGTATCTCCAGCGCCGTTTCGTGCCGCAGCCGTCGGCGTTTAGTCTCCTTCGATTACACACCGTCGTTGCGAGCGAGCGTTCGCGGCTCGATAACATTGCCGCACGCGAGTTCGGCGATCCCGAACTCTTTTGGCGTCTCTGCGATGCGAACGGTGCGCTCGATCCAGACGAGCTGACGCTGCACCCTGGGCGACGCCTGCGTATCACGCTTCCGGCAGGAATTCCCGGGATGACCGATGCTTAAGGGAATCTACCTCACGCTGCTCGCGGGCCCGCTCGTACCGGTGCCGGTGCCGCACGTCGTCCTCGACGCGCTCGAAAGCGTCGAGATCACGAGCACGTCGGAACTCGGCGTGCAGAGCTCGTTTCAACTCTCGTTCTCGCTCTCGAACGACTCGACGTTGCATACGATCTTCTTGCTTGCGGGCGGTGGCCTCGTACCGTTCATCCGCGTGGTTCTCGTCGCGACGATCAGCGGCATTCCCGAAGTGCTGATGGACGGCGTCGTAACGAGCCAGAGCGTGACGCCCGGCGGTGCCGGCTCGCGCTATTCGACGCTCACGATCCACGGCGTCGATCTCAGCGCGCTCATGGATCTGGTCGCACTCGATGGAATGCCCTATCCCGCGATGCCGGTCGAAGTCCGTGTCGCGCTGATCCTTGCGAAATATCTCGCATTCGGAATTATCCCAGTACCGATCCCGCCACTTTTTCTTGATATTCAGAACCCACTCGAGGGTTACGCGATCCATAAGGGCACCGACTATACCTATCTTAACCACATGGCCGAAGAGGTTGGCTACGTGTTCTACGTCGATCCCGGTCCCGCGCCGGGCACGAGTATCGCGTACTTCGGCCCACAGATCAAAATAGGCGTGCCGCAACGGGCGCTCAATATCAATATGGACGCGCAGACGAACTGCGACGAACTGCGCTTCGCCTTTCACTCCGAGAAAGCGAAGCTGCCTGTCGTCTTCATTCAAAATAAAGAGACCAAGATCCCGATCCCGATTCCGATCCCCAACATCAATCCGTTGCAGCCGCCGCTCGGCCTCATCGAGCCGATCCCCAAAATCATCGAGTTCGAGAACGGGACGGCGAATCTCAGCCCGATCCGCGCCCTCTCGATCGGCGTCGCCGCGGCGTCGCGCTCGCACGATGCCGTCACGGCGGATGGCTCGATCGATGTCATCCGGTACGGCGGCGTCCTGCACGCGCGTGGACTCGTTGGCGTGCGCGGCGCCGGTTTCGCATTCGACGGTCTCTACTATGTCGAGAGCGTGACGCACAAACTCAAACGCGGCGAATACAAACAAGATTTTAAGCTTACGCGTAACGGCCTCGTGTCGATCACCCCGCGGGTGCCGGCGTGAACGGCGCGAAAAAATTCTTTGGTAAGTATCGCGGGACCGTCGTCAATAACATCGATCCGATGCAAATCGGGCGCATCATGGCGATCGTCCCCGATGTCGGGAATCTCGTGCCATCGAGCTGGGCTATGCCGTGCGTTCCGATCGCGAACAAAGCATCGGGCGTGTACGTGGTGCCGCAAATCGGATCGGGCGTTTGGATCGAATACGAACACGGCGATCCCGATTTTCCAATCTGGGTTGGCGGATTTTGGGGCACGGTCGCGGAGATACCGCCGTTCGCGTTGCTCGCACCACCGGGCGATCCGCCGATCGTCATCAACTCGACCTTGCAGAACGCGGTCGTCGTGAGCGATCTTCCCGTTCTACCCATGATCGAGGGCGGCGTGATGCTCGTGAGCGGCGCCTCGTATATTGCGGTGAGCCCCACGATGATCAAAATATTCTCACCGACGATTATGATTAATGGCCTCATGATCGTTAACGACGGCGCACTCGCCGTGGCGCCGGCGTAGGCGCGGCCGCGATGCCGGGATTTCTCGTTCATCAAGGCGCGACGGTATTGTGTTCGCACGCGGGACTCGCAACGCCGACGGCGCTCAGTCCCGCGGTAACGGTCATGGGCATGCCCGTCGTCTTGCAAACGGGGCCGTATGCCGTTGCGGGGTGCGCACTCGCGACGGTTCCAGCACCACCCTGCGTTACGGGCACGTTTATCGTGGCTTCGACGGCGGTAACGTCGTACGGTCAACCCGTCATCGTCTCCCTTGGGACGTCGATCTGTCAGCCGACGTTTACGCCGCTGCTCGTCATCACGACGCAGACGCTCGTGAGCGCGCTGTAATGGCGAATCTCGCATTTCCGTGGCACATCGATCGTCACGGCCGCACCGCGCTTGCAGCCGCGGACGCGCACGTCTTGCAGATGATCGAACTCGTGCTCTTTACGAATCCGGGCGAGCGCGTCAATCGGCCGGATTTTGGAAGCGGCCTCCAACAACTCGTCTTTTCTCCCAACAGTCCCGAACTCGCAGCGACGGTTCAATACACCATGCAGGCGGCGTTGCAACGGTACCTCGGCGATATCATCGTCGTCGATACGCTTACCGTCACGAACGTCGACGCGCAACTTCTGGTGTTCATCTCGTATGTGCGGCGCGATACGGGACTCGCGTCGAGCGCCGAGTTTGCGGTGAGGACATGAGCGGCGCCGCAGCGATTCCACCGTTCGTCGCCGACGATCGCCGTCGCGCGGACGTCATCGCGGGTGGCGGCTCGGGGCTCGATTACATCGATGTCCGCGGTGATGCCCGAACGCTCATCGTTGCCTTTTTTGGCGCGGCCCCCGAAGATCTCGACCGCGACAATTTCGTCATCTCGGGCGGCGAGCGCGTCACGGGTCTCGTCGTGACGAGCGTCCGCATCGCTTCGGACGAACCAGAGAGCCAGGGTGTCGTTTCGCTCCGCGTCGATCGCGCGGGCGATCCGTCGACCTACGTGCTCCACGTCGTCGATGTGCCGGGTATCGATCCGCTCTACGCGAGTCTCGCCTTCACGTTCGATTCGGGGAACGAACGTCTCACCGATTGCAGCGTGGAAACTCGCGCGGCGCGCATCGATCTGCCGCAACCGCACGTCGACTATCTTGCGAAAGACTATGCGACATTCCGACGTCTCTTGCTCGATCGTGCGGCACTGATCGTCCCCGCGTGGGTCGAGCGACACATCCCTGACATCAACGTGACGCTCATCGAGTTACTCGCGTATGTCGGCGACCGGCTCAGCTACTTTCAGGATGCCGTCGCGACGGAAGCCTATCTCGGCACGGCGCGCAAACGCGCTTCTGTGCGCCGCCACGCGCGGCTGCTCGACTATCGCGTTCACGAAGGTTGCAATGCGCGCACATGGCTCGTCGTCAGCGTGGAGAGCGATCTTGAGCCCCTCGATCCACGCGAACTCGTCTTTACGACGGCCGCGACGCTCGCGACGCCCGCACAGGCCTTCGAACCGATCGGACGTGAAGCGATCGCGATCTACGCGGCACACGCCCCGATGCGACTCTACGCGTGGGGCAACGGGTCGTGCTCGCTCGAACGCGGCGCCACCGCCGCCACGCTTCGCGATACGTGGCGGACGATCGAAGGAGAAGACGAGCCGACACGTAGCCTGCGTCTCAAAGCCGGTGATTACGTGCTCTTCGAAAGCACGCACGCGATCGCGGGTGATACGATCGTACCGGCAGATCCCACGCGTCGTCACGTCGTGCGACTCACGCACGTCCGCCCCGCGCTCGATCCGCTCTATGACGTGCCGGTGGTCGAGATCGCGTGGGCGCTTGCAGATCGCTTACCGTTTGATTTTGCCTTTGCCGCACCCGACCCAAGAGATCTCGAAGCGCCATCGATCGAACCCGGCGTCGTGTGGGGGAACGTGATCCCCGTCGATCACGGCCGAACGCTCGTCGCGGTAGAAGTTTTAACTCCCGTTCCATTGGATTCGCATTTCCCGTATCGTCCGACACTTGCGGAGGCAGGCCTCACCTACGCCGAAGCGCGCTCCGTGGCGCATGAGAGTGCGACAGCTTTCACGCGCCGCTTTCCGCGCGACGCGCGGCCGCAAATCGCCGAACTCGTCACGACGGATCTCGATGGCCACAAGCGCCGCTGGACCGCCGTCGATGAACTCTTACGAAGCGGTGAGAGCGATGCCCATGTCGTCGTCGAGGTCGACGAGGACGGCGCGACGACGTTACGCTTCGGCGACGGAGTGCTCGGCCGTCGGCCGTCTGCCGGATCGACCGTGAACGTTCGTTACCGCGTTGGCAACGGGGTCGCGGGAAACGTGGGTCCAGAGACGATCGTCAACGTCGCCGCAACGGCAAAGACGCCGCTTCCGGCGGGCGTGCGCGTACGCAATCCCATCGCCGCGACCGGCGGCACGGCGCCGGAATCCGTCGAGGACGTGCGGGCCCTCGCGCCGTCGGCGTTTCGTACGCAGATCGCGCGGGCGATCACGCCCGAGGATTACGCGCACATCGCCGAACGCGACGAGCGCGTCCAACGAGCAGCTGCAGAATTTCGTTGGACGGGATCGCGGATACTTGTGCGTGTCGCACTCGACCCGCTGCACACGGATGACCTCGATCCCGAGATATCGGCGGCCGTCGCTGCGCGGCTCGAACCCGTTCGACGTATTGGTCACGACATCGAAGTCGTGGGCGCGTCTTACGTGCCGCTCTACGTCGCCTTAACCGTATCCGTCGCGAGCGGGTATCAGCGCGGTCACATTCGTGCGGCGCTCGAAGCGGAACTCGGGAGCGCGACGACCCTCGACGGCAGACTCGGTTTCTTCCATCCCGACGCGTTGACGTTCGGCGACCCCGTCTCGCAAAGTGGCATCGTCGCGCGGGCACTTGCTGTAACGGGCGTTCGCAACGTCGCAGTGATCCGGCTCGAACGCCTTTTCGCGCCAACGCCGGATGACGTTCCGCGTTCGCTCGCATTCGGTCGGCTCGAAATCGCCCGACTTGACGGCGATCTCGCACGGCCCGATCGCGGCGTGCTCTCACTCGATATCGGCGGTGGATTGTGAAGTCGCCCGTGAATCGCCCGGGCCTCGGCGCGCTCGCTTATCGCGTCGGTACGTACGGCACGTTCTTTCGCACGATGCTCGATCGCGCGAGTGTCGACGTACCGCCGCTCACGACACGTGATACAGACGACGCGTCGATCGCCTTACTCGACGGCTGGGCAATCATCGGGGACATCTTATCGTTCTACCAAGAGCGTATCGCAAACGAAGGCTTTCTTCGAACGACAACCGAGAAACGCTCGCTCGTCGAGCTCGCGAAGCTCGTGGGCTACGTGCCACGGCCCGGCGTTGCAGCGAGTGTGTTTCTCGCGTATACGCTCGATAAGGGGAGCGATGTCACGCTCGCACTGGGCAACCGCGTGCAGAGTATTCCGGGACCGGGCGAGATGCCGCAAACGTTCGAGACGAGCGACCCGCTCGTCGCACGCGACGTCTGGAACGTGCTTGGTATGCGCAAGACGCGGCCGCAAGATCCCAAGACGACCGAGCCATTTTACGTCACCACATTAACGACAAACCTCAAGCCGAACGACGTGCTGCTCTTTCTCCGACGAGGAAGTGCTGCGACCGGCCTCGCGGACGTCACGACCATTCTCCACGTGACGTCAGTGGAATTGCAGCCCGCGCTCAATCGCACGAAGATCGTGGTTACGCTCGCAGCCGAAAGCGAACCAGCGACGATGAACGCCGCGGTCGCGTCGGCGTCCGTGTCGACGCCTTCCGCGTCATCACGACCGCTCGTGGATCGCATCGGCGCGTTGCGCGAGAGGCTGCTGTCGGCGCCGACGGTCACACCGCTATCACCGGAACGCCTGCAGCGTCAGTCATCCGAGATCCTCGGGTCGAATCTCGACCTCACGACGCAACTCTTTGGCGCGCTTCATCCGCAAGCCGCCGATTCGATCTACACGGCCCTTGCGAATGAACCGACCGATGTTACGAATCCCGTCGAGGTCTATGCTTTTCGCGTGCATGCGGCGCCCTACGGACACAACGCGCCGTCGAAGCTGGTTTTCAACGGGAATCTCTTCGAACCGGAGGAGTGGCCGCTCGCGCGCCTCGACAAGGATTCGCGCATCCTTTCACTCGACGCACGTTACGATCGCATCACGCCCGCAAGCTTCGTCGTGATCCGAACGGTCGCGTTAAAAACGCCCGCCGGCAATGACGCGCTCCGAGGCGCAGTGGAGCCGGATAATGCGTTTACGACCACGTTCGCACTCGCGCGCGTCGTCTCGATCTCCGAGCGTGCGCGCCGGGATTACGGAATCGCGGCGACGTCGACCATCTTGCGCCTCGACATGAAGTATGTGACGTTGGTCGAGGGCCAAAACATCGAGGATGACTCGACGCTTGAGGCATTGCGCGATATCGATGTGTATGCGCAAAGCGAACGTCTCCACCTCGCCGAGGTTCCGATCGAGAGCGACGTTCCGACCGATCCCGAACCGATTGCCGACGACGATGCGAAGACCGAACCAACGGTGCTCGAACTCGACGGGTTGTACGATGGCCTCGCGCCAGGCCGCTGGGCCATCGTTGCGGGTACGCGCACCGATGCGCCCGGCGTCGCTGACGCGGAACTCGTGATGATCGCGAAGGCAGAGCACCTCGCAAACCCCGCGATTCCGGGCGACACGCTGCGCACGTTTGTGACGCTCTCGTCGCAACTTGCGTTTCGTTACGACCGCGCGACCGTACAAATCTATGGTAACGTCGTTCGCGCGACCCATGGTGAGACGCGCCATGAAACACTTGGGAGCGGCGATGCGTCGCGGCCACGGCAAGCGTTCGCGCTCAAAGCGAAGCCGCTCACGTTCGTCTCGGCACCGACGCAATCGGGAACCCTTCGTACCTTTAGCGTTCGCGTTAACGGCATACGTTGGAATCTTTCGGAGAATCCGAGTGCGCTCGGCCCCAGAGATCGTGCGTTCGTCACCACGACGGACGATGCCGGAACGTTCGTAACCTTCGGCGATGGGATTCACGGCGCGCGACTTCCGACGGGCGTCGAAAACATCGTCGCGACCTACCGTACGGGCCTCGGTCATGCGGGAAACGTCGGCACGGGGAAGCTCTCACTCTTACATTCGCGCCCGCTCGGCGTCAAGGGCGTGGTCAACCCGAAGGCAGCATCGGGCGGCGCGGATTCGGAATCGACGAACGATCTCCGGCGCAACGTGCCAACGGCTCTGCTCGCGCTCGATCGTCTCGTATCACTCGACGATTACGAACATTTCGCGCGAACCTTTGCGGGCATCGCGCGCAGCACGGCCGTGCGCATCGGCTCGGGCGGCGCGAGCACCGTCGCGCTCACGCTCGCGGGCCCGGGGAATGCGGCGATCGACAAAGATGGGGATCTTGCGCTCAATCTCGCGACGGCGCTGCGAACGCTCGGCGATCCGCGTCAAGCGTTCGAGATCCAAACGTGCGAACGTGTCGTGCTCCTCATCGGCGCGAGTGTCGATCTCGACGCCGATGCGCTTTGGGAAGTGGTCGAGCCCGCGATTCGCGTCGCGCTCGCAAGCGTACTCGGCTTCGATGCGATGGATTTCGACAAGGCCGCGTATCCCAGCGCCGCGATCGCCGCGATTGGCGGCGTCGCCGGCGTCCGTGACGTTTCGATCGACTATTTTTCGGGCGTTACCGATGCAACGCTTGCATCGGTGGCCGCGATCGTGCCGACGCCTGGTCGGCAACACGCGCCGATCGTGCCCGAGCCCGCGCGACGCATCGGCGGTATCGTGCGTCCGGCGCAACTCGTCGCGCTCGATCCGACCGTGCGCGATACGGTCGTCCTGCGACTCGCCTCTGGCGGCACGAACGTATGAACGATGAACTCTACGCGCTTTTGCCGGCGTACATCCGTCAAGCCGATGATGCCCTTGACGGGAAGCCGCTGCGCGCATTGCTCGGCGTCATCGAAGAGCAGGTCGACGTGCTGCGCGCCGATATCGCGCAGCTCTACGAGAATTGGTTCATCGAGACGTGCGCGCCATGGGTCGTGCCGTATATCGGCGATCTCGTCGGCTACGAATCACTCGGCGACGATGCACTCGCAACGACGATCCCGCGAAGCGACGTTGCGGACATTATCGGTTCGCGGCGACGGAAGGGCACGATCGGCGTGCTCGAAACGATCGCGCGCGACGTGACGGGTTGGCCCGCGATCGCCATTGAGTTCGAGCACGCAATCGCTGCGACGTTTTCGATGATGCGGCCGGCGACGACGCGCGAAAAGACGCTCGACCTACGCGATGCGGCAACGCTCGCGACCTTGCGCGACGCACGGTCGCTTGCGGCGCGAAGTGTCGCGACGCATGGTATGTACGCACTCGGAAGTATCGGTATGCTCGTCTCACGTCTGCGCGCGTATAGCGTTTCGCGCGGTGATGCCGCGAGCGTCGCGACGCAGGGCGAACATTGCTACACGTTCGACGCGCTCGGTTTCGACGTGCCGCTCGTCTCGGGGATGCGCGCATTGCCAACGGTGCTCGTGCCTGGTGATCTCGCGAGCGAATACGGCACGCACAAGAGTATCGCACTTTGGACGCGGCCCGCGGGCGAGCGAACGCGGCTCGAGCACGTCCCACGCGATTGCGTGTTCGCCGCCGACTTACGGCATTGGCGCGTGCATGCAAAGCCGGGAGAGGTCGCAATCGACGTCGAGCGTGGTCGCATCGCATTCGCCCCGGGGCACGCGCCCGACGGGGTCGTCGTGCGCTATTTCTATG
>ENA-OFCD01000019-OFCD01000019.1-metagenomes-genome-assembly--contig:-NODE-19-length-98571-cov-5.631644_pt1 | contig 98571 bp, 95 predicted proteins | sample MGYA00153392_OFCD01 | MGnify analysis MGYA00153392 | reverse complement strand
TCGGCGCGCTCGGCGGCCTCGCGGTGCGCCATCAGACGCTCAATCTCTTCTCGCTCATCGCGATCGTCATGCTCTTCGGGCTCGTTTCCAAGAACGGCATCTTGCTCGTCGACTACGCGAACCAACAGCGCAAGAAATTTGGCCTCTCCGTTCAAGAAGCGATGCTCGCGGCTGCGAAGACGCGCTTCCGACCGATTCTCATGACGACGTTCGCGATGATCTTCGGCATGTTGCCACTCTCGCTCGGCATCACTGAGGGCGCCGAGGAACGCGCGTCGATGGGAACGGTCCTCATCGGCGGCCTCCTGAGTTCGTTGATCCTCACGCTCGCTCTCGTTCCCGTGATCTATACGTTCGTGATGGGCGGCGCGGAGAAACGCGAGAAGAAGCAGGCGAAGCGTGCGTCGCGCGACGGCGAACGCGGGCGTCCGGAGTTCGAACGCCCGATCGGCCTCGGCGCGCCGGGCGACTGAGCGGTCGTTTTCTGGGTAAAGATTGATTTCGGAAGCCCATTTACCAGACCACAAGGAAAATCCAGACATGCAATTTTCAATTATTCGTAAAACGACGGTCGGCGCGACGGCGCTCGGCACGTTGCTCGCCATCACGACGTTGCCCGCGTGGGCCTTATCCGTCACGGTCAACGGCCAGACCGCGACCTTCAACCCGCCGCCGATCGAACGCGCGGGGCGTGTCTTCGTACCCTTACGCGGCGTCTTCGAACGTTTGGGCGCAAGCGTCGTGTACCAGGGCGGCGTGATCAACGCGACGGGGAATAACCGCACGATCTCGCTGAGAATTGGTTCGACGACCGCCGCGATCAATGGCGAAGCGAAAACGATCGATGTCGCGCCGTTCATCATCGGTGCGAGTACGTACGTCCCACTTCGCTTCGTTTCCGAAGCGCTTGGCGCTGGCGTCAACTACGATTCGAGTAACGCGATCGTCGCACTCACCACGAGCGGAAACGTCGCCATCGCTCCAGCCGGCCCCGCTGCAACGAGCGCGCCTGCAGCCGCACCAGTTGGCAACATCCTCAAAGACTTCGAGCCCGGAAACGGTGCGGTCGTCACCTCGACGAAGCCGACGGTTTCTGCAAACTTCAATGCGAACGTCGATCCCAACAGCGTTCATTTGTTGCTCGACGGCCGCGATATCACGAGTGCGTCGACGACGTCGACGACGGGCTTCGTCTACGCACCGCCGTCACCATTGCAATCGATCAAGCACACGGCTTCGGCATCGGGCAAGCTCGCGAGTGGCGGAAGCTTCGCGCAGACGTGGTCGTTCACGACGGGCACCGAGACGCCACGTAATAGCTTGACGCTCTCGACGCCGATCGACGAAAGCACTGTCGGTCAAAACTTCGAAATCAAGGGAAAGACGTTGCCCAACGCCCGGATCCACATCAACGCGGGTGCGACGGCGAGCCTCGGTGGCGTTTTCGCCTTCGGTGCGGGAAATTACACGGGTGATACGATCGCCGATGGCAACGGTAACTTCTCACAAGCCGTCTCGTTGCAAACCGTCAGCGGCGCGACGATCGGTCTGACCGTTACCTCGACCGATACCGCGACCAAAGAGAGCGCCCAGAAGAAACTGCGACTGCGCGCCCAATAACGGCAGGGTGTCTCTCCAGCGCACCGCGTTCATTACTGCTGCGGCGCGAGGCCTCGCGCGCGGGATCGCTATCGATCTCGCGTGCGGCGGTTATCGCGTCGCTTTCACGTATCGTGGCGATGGAACGTCGCCCGAGGCGACGCTCGCGGCCATTCGCGCGCGTGGCGGTGACGCGCTCGCAATCGCAGCCGACCATGGCATTGCGGGGCAGACGGAGCGCGCGATCGCGGATGCGCGCGAAGTGCTCGGGCCGATCGACGTGCTGGTGCACGCGGTGGGGCCGATCGTCGTTAAGCGCTTCGCAAAATCGACGATGGGCGAATTCCGCGAGATGGTCGCGGGCAATCTCGAAAGCGCGGTGGAAGCGTCGTTTGCCGTTCTCCCCGCGATGCGCGAGCGCGGCTTCGGTCGACTCGTCTTTTTTGGGATGAACGGCACGCATATAACGCTTCCCGCGCGCAGCATGAGTCTCTACGGTGCGGCAAAGGCGGGCGTCGTGCAATTTGCGCGAACGCTCTCACTGGAAGAAGCCGAACACGGGATTACGGTCAACATCATCGAGCCCGGAGACATCCGCGATAAGGACGTCGACCGCGAAGGCGCGCGCGCGATCCCTGCAAACAACCCGACGCGGCATGCGGGATCGTGGGAAGATATCGCTTACGCGGTGCGCTTTTTGGTTTCCGATCAGGCGAGTTTTGTGAACGGACAGACGATCGGGGTCAATGGAGGACTCGTGGAGCCGCACGAGTGACGGCGCTCCTGTGGGCCATTATCGCGTGCGTCGTGCTCGTACGTGGCATCGTCGCATTCAAGCTCCCGCTTACGGGCGATGAAGCCTATTATTGGGAGTGGAGTCGTCATCTCGCGTGGGGATACGTCGATCATCCGCCACTCGTAGCGTGGACGATTGCCGCGTTCACCGCATTCGGCCAGACGCCCGGGCTCGTGCGGTTGGGCTTCGTACTCTGCGGACTCATCGCATCGATTGCGATTGCGGGCTGTGCGACGGAGCTTACCGGAGATCGCCGCGCCGGTGCGATCGCCGCACTCGCGCTCGCGCTTACGCCCCTAGCATCGCTCGCATTCGGTTCGGCATCGCCCGACGGTCCGTATCTCATGTTCTGGTCGCTCGCGCTGTATTTCGGGGCGCGCGCGTTCAAGGGCGACGGACTGCGCGATTGGTCGTTGCTCGGCGTCGCGATCGCGGGCGTCTTGCTCTCGCGCGTGCTCGGCTACGCGCTGCCGTTCGGCATCTGCGCGTACGCGTTGCTGACGCCGAGCGTGCGTCACGTTTGGCGACGTGGTTTGCCGCTGGGGCTCGGCATTGCAGCCGCCCTGTACGCGCCCTTTCTCCTCTGGAACGCGCAACACGATTGGGTCACGCTCGGCTTCGCACTCGTGCATCGTCACGAGGAAGCGCATTCGTTCGATCTGCATCGCGTCGGTGTGCTCTTGCTCACGCAAGCCGCAGCCTATTCGCCGGGTATCTTTCTCGCGGTGCTCGTGCTCGCGTTTCGGCCGCGCAACGCCTATCTCGCGTGGACCGCGATCCCGCAACTCCTCATCGTGACGGGGCTCGCGTTCGTGGAGAAAGTCGAGATCCATTGGATTTTCGGAACGCTCGTCTCGCTCTCCGCGATGCTCGGCGTGGCGTACACGCAGATCTCGCATCGCATGAAGATCGTGTGGACGACGATCTGCGTCGTTCCCGGCGCGATTCTCGTGCCCGCGATCTTGGCGGTTTCGTTCGCACCGATTCCGATCTATAACGTCGTGCATCGCGAGACGGGAGCGCAACTGCGCAACGGCGGGCCATTCGAAATCATGACGTACGCGATGGTCGCGCGCGATGCCGCGCGCTTGGCGAAAGAACGCGACGCCGTCGTGATGACCGACGGATACGGGCTCTCGTCGGTGATGGATTTCGATGCGGGCATCGCGCCCGTCGTCATCGGCTACGATTGGCAAGGCCGCGAATCGCGCCAGTGGTATCCCGATGGCAATCGCCCGACACGCGCGCTCTTCGTCGATAAAGAACCGCTTTCGACGCGACCCGATATCGCGATACATTTGCGCCGCGCGTGTGCGCGCGTGGTCGATGGCGGCACGCATCCGTATAGCTTTGGCGGCACGACGCCGCGCGCGTATTACTTTACGTGGTGCGAGGGCCTCGGCAGCGACGGCCTCGCGATCCTCCGCTGGGAACGCGAGGCGCAAGCGAACGATGCTTGATTACATTCCGCTTTCGGCGTCGGCTGGGCGGCGGCTCGCAACGAACGAATTACGTTCGCTCGCAACGCAACGCATGCGCGACCTCGGGTACGCCTACGTGGGCAACGAGTTTTCGCCGCAATCGACGGGCCTGCGCTTCGACGTGATCGGCGTAGCGAAGTATACGCGGCAGGTGCGGATCTACGAAATCAAATCGTCGCGCGGCGATTTTCTCACCGATGCGAAATGGGAACGCTATCTGCCGTACTGCACGCACTTCAGTTTCGTCGCACCTGCCGGGGCGATCTTTCGCTTCGAACTCGATCGCGCGATCGGCCTCATCGAATACGGTGCGCCCGCATTCGAGCGCATGCGCCGCGCGCGCCGCTACGGTATGACGATCGTTCGCGAGGATTGCCTGCGTGCGACGCGACCCTCGCAACGGATCCGCGATCACGTCGGAGATGCCGAATGGATCGCGCTTTTGGAAACGCTCGCACTCGGTGCGCGAAACGACACGACGATCGCGCCGACGTTCGACGATGGGTCCGGCATCTGAAGCCGACGTTTTCTCGCGCGCTCGCGATGCTTGCGATTGCTGCGAGCATCACGGGCTGCAGCCGTGCGTCAACGTCGTCGCAGCCGCGCGTGCCGGCGGGATACTCAACTGACGCCGCGCCGCGTGCGACGCCCGTACCGCCGCCGATGTGGTCGCGGCGGCAACGCGACGAGGTCACCTCGAAGATGTCGGCGATCTTCACGGGCGATATTGCTGCTGGGATGGGCATCGTCGTCGTTGCGGCCGACGGTTCGCATCTCTTCGCGCGGCGGGCGCGCGTGGCGATGACGCCCGCTTCGACGCTCAAACTCGTCATCGCGGCGACGGCGCTCGATAGTTTAGGTCCGAAGCATCGCTTCGAGACGCGATTCGTCGGTACGTCGCCGCCCGATGCCGACGGCGTCTTGCACGGCGGGCTCTGGCTCGTCGGTGCGGGCGATCCGATGCTCGATTCGAAGAACGTGCGCGAAGGCGTCGGCGTGCTCGCGCGCAGCGGTATCAAACGCATCGACGGTCCGCTCGAGATCGACGATACGTCCTTTGCGGGACCCGAGCAAAACCCGCGTTGGGATCCCGACGACCTCACCTACGATTACGCAGCGGGCACGAATGCGATCGCTCTCGACGGCGGTGTGGTGGAGTTCGACGTGACGCCGGGCGCACCGGGGGGCGACGCACACGTTCGCCCGATCCCCGATAATCAAGCGATCGTTTTTTCCGGTGCGATCCGCACGAGCGGCTATGGTTCGAACACGTTCGTCACGATCGAACGCAAGCCACAACTCGACCGCGTCGTCGATGGCATGCCGAGTGAATACCTCCTCGACGGTCACATTGCGGCCGGCGAGACGCAGAAATATTATAAGCCCGTGCTCGGTATCACGCAGTATGCGGGCGGCGTGACCGCGGCCATGCTTGCCGAACGCAACATCGCCTTACCCGCGTCGTATCGCGCGGGCGCGGCTCCGGCAAACGCGACGCCGCTGTGGACGCATCGTTCGCCACCGCTCGATTTCATCGTGCGCGACATGCTCGTGCACTCCAATAACCACACGGCTGAGACGCTCTTGCGGATCGTGGGCGAACTCGCGCGCCATCCCGGCACCGACGACGCGGGCATCGCGTTCGAAAAACGCGAGCTCGCCCGCCTCGGCGTTCCCCGAGAGCGCATGCGCGTGTACGACGGAAGCGGTCTCGCGCCGGGCGATCGTATCATGCCGCTGACGCTCGCAGAGCTTATTGCCGCGCAGCTCCGCGGACCCAACGCCGACGTCTTCGTACGCGCGATGCCGCGCGTCGGGCTCGACGGTACCGTCAAGAACCATATCTTACATGCGGCGCTCGGTCGTACGCGCGCGAAGAGCGGTCACATCGAAAACGTCAACGGGCTCGCAGGCACCGTGCAGACGCGGTATCACGGCCGCGTCGCATTCGCTTTCGTTGTGAACGATCGCCGCGCCAACGCCGACGTCGTCACGATCGAAGAAGATCGCGCGCTCGACGCACTCGCGCAGTCGTAGAGCTTAAGCGATCGCCGTCATAATATTTTGCTAAGGCGATCTTAAGGCACCGCAAGCTACCATCGCGGCGGAGGTAATTTGTGCTTTTAAAACAGAGTTCGCGATTTTCGGCCGCGCTCGTTTCTTTTTGCTTTACGTGCACGTCGCTCGCGGGTGCCGCTCCGCCGTTCGCAAAAATTGCGATCGCGAACGGCGAAAAGACACGTATTCCGACGGGGCAAACGATCACGCCGACCGCGGTACCCGGGGCCGTGTTCCAACGGATGGCGAATCCGCAACTCCGTCCGGACGGTAACGCCGATGCGGATAGCGCGATGGCGACGGCGGTGAGTCCGGATCACAAAACGCTCGTTGTGCTCACGAGCGGCTTCAACGTTTCGGTCAACGACATCGCAGGCAACCCGCTGCGCTTTCCGGTGCTCAATCCCATCACGGGTTTACCGGATCCGACCGTCGTCGACCCCAACGTCGGTGGCACGGGCGGCTACAATCAGGCGGAATTCGCATTCGTGTACGACATTACGCGCGGCACGCCGGATCTCGTCCAACGCATTCCGATAACGGACACCTACAACGGGCTCGCGTGGGATCCCCACGGCGGTCGTTTCTACGTTTCCGGCGGCATCGACGATCGTATCCTCGTGTATAAGCTCGACCACGCGACGGATCAGTACTCCCCCGACGCCCCGTTCATCGTTCTCGGCCATAACTCGAACGACGCTGCCGCGATTCCAAAATACGACGGCGGCATACTCAAGAAAACGCCGGCCGGACGTGCCATCCCCGCGCTCGTGACGGGCGCCGTTGCGGCGGGTTTCGATTTGAGCCGCGACGGCAAGACGATCGTCGTTGCGAATTTCGAAAACGCGTCGGCAACTATCGCTGACACGACGACGCGCAAAGTCGTCGCCGAAGTTGCGTTCACGAAGCCCGGCTCGCCGAATCCCGTCGGCGAATTTCCCTTCTGGGTGACGGTCAAGAGCAACGACGATGGCGCGTACGAAAAAGCGTATGTGTCGAGCCAACGCGACGACCAAGTCGTGGTTATGAGCGGGACGGCGATCGAAAAGGTCATCGCCGTTCCCGCGGGTCCCAATAAGATGACGCTCTCGCGTAACGGCGAGACGCTCTACGTCGCGTGCGGTAACGACGATTCGGTCGCCGTCATCGATACCAAAAACGATCGTCTCGAAGGCGTTATCTCGCTCGCACGACCGGGCGATCGATTCAAAGGCGCGAATCCGAACTCGCTCGCGCTCTCGCCCAACGGCCGCATCCTGTACGTAACGCTCGGCGGCGAGAATGCCGTTGCCGTCGTGAACGTGCGCGAAGGCAACGTGATCGGTCGCATTCCGACCGGTTGGCTTCCGACCTCGGTGAGCGTTTCGAAAAATGGCGAGATGCTTTACGTCAGCAACGAAAAATCCAACAGCGGGCCCAACCCAGCACAAGTGTACTACTCGTACAACACGCCCTACGGCACCGCGCTCAACGCGCAGCTCGGCTTCCCCAACCAATACACGTGGGAGACCGAGAAAGCCGATCTGCTCTCGTTCCCCGTGCCCGAGCGTTCCGAACTCGCAGCGCTCTCGCGTCAGGTCGATGCGAACAACGGTTTCAACAACCGCGGCACCGACGCGACGATGGCGTTCCTTCGCTCGAAGATCAAGCACGTGCTCTACATCGTCAACGAGAACCGCACGTACGATCAAGTGCTCGGCGATCTCGGCACCGGCGCCAACGGCGATCCACGCCTGACGTTTTTCACCAAGGACATCGCGCCCAATCTTCACGCACTCGCGCGCGATTACGTGACGCTCGATAATTTCTACGACTCGAGCGAGTCCAGCGGCGTCGGTTGGAATTGGGTCATGCAGGGTCACACGAACGATTTTACCGAGAAGACGCAGACCGTCTCTTACGGTAATTCGGACGGCCAGGGCCTTACCTACGATTGGCAGGGTATCGTGGCCAACATGAACCTCGGTCTGCGACCTACCGGCGGCTCGTCGATCTTCGATACGCGCATCACGGGCATCATCGACCCCAGCGGCGCTTCGACGATCTTGCCCGGTATGAAAGATCCGGTCGCATCGGAAGGTGCGAACGATCTCCATCCGGGCGTCATCGGCGGTTACATTTGGGAAGCGGCCCTGCGCGCCGGTAAATCCGTGCGCAACTACGGTTGGCAGGACGATCTCACCTATTACTTCACGGGCCCACCGTTCGATCCGGCGCTCGCGCGGCACCCCTTCGAAAACCACGTGCTGCAAGCGCAGCCGTCGACGCCATCGATCCAACCGATCACCGATCGCTATTATCGCGCCTTCGATCAACGCTATCCCGACGTCTATCGCGTTGAAGAATGGAAGCGCGAGTTCGATGGATTCGTAAAGAACCGAAATTTCCCGGACCTCACCACGATGACGATCCCGCACGATCACTTCGGTAGCCTCGGCAGCGCGATCGAGGGTCTCAATACACCGGAACTCGAGATGGCCGATCACGATTATGCCGTCGGGCAAGTCGTCGACGCCATCAGCCATTCGCCGTACTGGCCATCGACCGCGATCGTCATGATCGAAGACGATCCGCAAGACGGCATGGATCACGTCGACGCGCATCGTTCGATCGCGCACGTCATCTCGGCGTACACGCGTCGCGGTGCGATCGACCACACGTTCTACACGACCGTCAACGCGTTACGGACCGTCGAAGAACTCGTGGGCGTGCCGCCGCTCGGCCTCAACGATGCCAACAGCCGACCGATGTCGACGGTCTTTACGAACGTCGCAAACGTCACACCGTACGAGCCGGTCATTCCGGGCATCCTTTGCACGCTCGCGGCGAAAGATCTCGTTCCGGCGTGCGCCGATCCGAACGCGGTAAGATCGCGGGCGGTACGGCTCCTGCACGATGCGTCGTGGTGGAATCGCGCGACGCATAACTTCAATACGCGCGAACCCGATCACATGAACGGCCGGCTCTTCAATCGCGTTTTACGCTACGGCATCACGGGCGAAGGTTCGATGCCGACGTCGGCACAGGTCGCGAAGGCCGAACCCAAGGACGACTGAACTCGGTTCGATCTCCGAAGAAACCATGCGAGCGCGCCGCGAGATCGGCGCGCTCGTTTTCTTTCGGTGTTGCGGCGCAACTCGTGGCTAGGATTCGTGAGACGCCCGCCCTAATCGCTGGCCATGCGGGTCGTCTTTGTGGATAACATTCTCATCGATCGCGCGGACGCCGAGAACGCAATCGAACTCCAGCCGCATCTTGGGCTCATCGGTCTCATCGCGGCCGTGCGGATCGCGGGCCACGATGGAGTGCTCTACGATCCGAAGATCGACATCGCTCGGAAGATCGCCCGGCTCGGCCCGGGTTTCTACGCGACGATCGCGGATCGGATCGCTTCACTCGAGCCCGACGTCGTCGGCTTCACGGCGCTCGGATGCAATTTCGCGAGCATCGTGAAGATCGCGGCGGCGCTTCGCGCGCTCCGTCCGCAGACCGCGATCGCGCTCGGCGGCCCGCACGCGAGTATTCTCGATCGCGCGATCCTCGAGCGCTATCCCGTATTCGATGCGATCGTGCGGGGCGAGGCCGATGCGACCATCGTCGCCTTCGTCGAAGCGCTCGGTGGCGGCGGCGCCCTGGCCGACGTCCGTGGGGTCTCCTATCGTACGGCGGGCGAGATCGTTCGCACGCCGGATGCGGAGGCGATTCTCGATCTCGACGCGCTGCCGTTTCCCGCGTACGACGCCTACCCGATTCGCGAACTCGGGCTCGCGGTGTTGCGCGTCGACGCAGGTCGCGGTTGTCCGTTCCATTGCTCGTTCTGTTCGACCGCGACATTCTTCGGGCGTCGCTATCGGCTCAAATCGAGCGCGCGTCTCGTCGCCGAGCTCGATCGGCTCGCGCACGAGTATGGCATACGCAGTTTCACACTCAATCACGATCTCTTCACGGTCAACGCGAAGAAAGTCCGCGAGTTCTGTGTGGCCGTCGCGGATCGCGGATATGCGTGGAGTTGTTCGGCGCGGATGGATTGCGTCGACGACGGGTTGCTCGCGGAGATGGCTGCGGCCGGTTGCGACGCGATCTACTACGGCGTCGAGACAGGGTCGCGACGCTTGCAACGGGTGGTCGAAAAGAATCTCGATCTCGAGCTCTACCATCCGCGCGTGGCGACATCGCTCGAACTCGGCATGCTCGTGACCGTTTCGTTCATCACCGGCTACCCGAACGAGACCCTCGCCGATCAAGACGAGACGCTCGCGCTTTGCGGCGAGAGCATCGAGCGGTACGGTCGCGAACTCGATATCCAGCTCCACATGCTCACGCCAGAACCGGGCACGGCGCTCTTCAACGAATTTCACGAACGGCTCGCGTACGACGGTCACATCACGGATTTTACGTTTCCCGCGATCGAAGCGGACGACGCATCCCTCGCGCGCGACGATCCCCAGAACTTCGTCTGCCATCACTACTACGCGAGCGGAATCGCGCGCGCGACCAACATCGCTGCGGTCGAGGGTTATAGCGGCCTCTACGCGCTCGATCGTTCGGTCCTTCGCGCGCTCGCGCGGGCGTACGACGGTTCGTTCGTCGAGCTCGTCCGCGCGTACGGTGCCTATCTGGGCGAGACGCGTTTACCACCGGGGCGGGCACTTACGGGCTTCGTCGATGCGCGATTCGGGGAGGCGCACCCACTCGCCGAAACGATCCGGTATATCGTCGCCGTATCCGAGCTCCGCGTGGAGACGCGGGCGTCGGCCTTCGCTCCAAGCGGCGATCGCGCGATCGCTCTCGCGCGCAACGTTCGGGCGCTCGGGTGCGTGCGCGAGGGTCGCGTGGCGATCGAGGCGCTCCGGGCCGGTTCTCACGCGAGCGAACTCGATGCGCTCCCGCGCGCACACCGTCTCCTGGTCGCGGCGACGGATGTGCTATCGTACCAAAGTTTTATCGTGGACGCGCTCGCGACGGAAGTCGTCGGCGCCCTCGCGACACCGACCGCGCTCGCAGCGTTACGACGGCGATTTGCGGCACGCGGCGCCGACATCGATGCGCTCGTGTCGACGCTCGCGCTTCTCGGCGCCGTCGTTTACGCGACCGAACCGGGTGAGCCGGATTTACGTCTTCGGCGGGCAGATGATGAAATTGAGGGGGACGCTCAGGCGCTCGGCGTCGGCGGACGTCCCAACGTGTAACTCGGCCTGGACCGCGCGCGCGATCCGATCGGGGTCGCGGCTGAGCGCGATTTCTTGCTGCTCTTGCGTCAGGCCGGCTTTGGTCATCGAAGCGCGCGCGCCGTCGGGCGACTTTCGGAACGCCTCGCTCTCTTCGAGATTCTGTGCGAGGTGCAAAAGATATTGAGCGAGCGAAGCCATACGTGTTCCTCCCGAGCGTTACGATGAATCGCCGTTTTTGTGCGTTACGGAAATCTCCCTTCGCGCGATTCGTTCGATCGCGTGCGAATCGAAACTCGCACCGCGTGTCATCGCGCGTTCGAGATCGGCATCGCCGAGATGCTTGCCGAGCGCGGCGATGGTCCCTCGGTGGAGACGACGCACGAGTGGAGGAATGGGGGACGTAGCGTGCTCGGTCATGGAGCGTACGTAGCCCATGAGTTCTGCCGCTCCGATCGTATCGCCGAGTCGCTCGAGGGTCGCCGCCAAAATGACGGTCGCATGCGAAAGCGCCATCGGAATTCCCGCGTTGCTCAAGAGATGAAGTGATTCCAGCGCGTTCGCGCGGGCGTCCACGATACGGCCGTCGAGGAAGAGCGCGTGCGCGAGTTCGAAACGCAGCAATCCCGTACCGCGCGCATCGTCGAGATCCTCGCAGAGGAGGAGCGCGCGTGCGACGCGCTCCGCCGCTTCGGCGGGACGGCCGCTCGCGATGGCGATATGTGCGAGACCCCGTAACGCGACGCCCGCATCACGATAACGCAGCCGCGCCTCGAGATCCGCGAGCGCGCTTTCGAGATCGCGTGACGCTTCGTCGAGCGCGTCTTCACGACCGTAAACGATCGCGTACCCGCGCAGAGCGCGCGCCCGTGCGGTCGCCACACGATCGCCGTCGCTCGGCGCGCGCGCGATGCTCTCCGTCAGGCATGTCTCGGCTTCGGCGTAGCGACCCGCGTTGATGAGGCTCTGGCCCAAATATTCGAGCGCGCGCACAATCCCCGCGGTATCGTCGACCTCCCGATAGAGCGCGACGGCTCGTTCCGAAAACGGCACCGTTTGGACTGATGCGACGTCCACGCGAGCGGACTCGAGAAACACGCGGGCGCGTAACACGGCCGGACAACGTTCGGCGACGTTGCGCGCCGCATCGAGCCACGCCGCGCCTTCCGTGGGGCGGCGCGCGTGCCAGAAGAAGCCGAGCGCGACGACGATCTCCGCGCCGAGTGCGACGTCGCCGCCACGTTCGAGGCTCGCACGAAGGACGGCGCGGATGTTCTCGATCTCGCGTTCGATTTCGTCGAGCCACGCGCGTTCGCGCATATCGCCGAGCGCCCCGGCGGTGCGGCGAACGAACGCGAGCACCGTTTGCGCGAATCGACGTTCGATATCCGCGCGTTCGGACGATTCCGTAAGGCGTTCTCGCGCGTACTGATGCATCGATTCGAGGAAGCGAAAGCGCGTGCGATCCGCACCGTGTTCGGCGACCACCATCGACTTCGAAACGAGCGCTTCGAGGCGATCGACGATCTCGTACTCGTCGGGCTCGAAGTCGGCATCGATGGCGACGGCACCCTCGATCGTCCACCCGCCCGCGAAGACGGAAAGTCGCCGGAAGAGCGCGCGCTCGGGCACCGAGAGGAGGTCGTGGCTCCAGTCGATGAGCGAGAGTAACGTGCGCGTTCGATCGGGGCCGACGACGCGCGAACCGCGTAGCATTTGGAAGCGCTCGCCGATCCGTTCGAGCAGTTCTTTAGGCGTGAACGTCATGAGGCGTGGAGCGGCGAGTTCGAGTGCGAAGGGGAGGGCGTCGAGCTCGCGGCAGAGTGCGACGACATCGCCTGCGTTCTGCTCGGTCAACGCAAACGCACGATTGGCCGCGATGGCGCGATCCACGAGAAGCGCGACGGCGCTATACTCGTGCGCGCTCGCTGCCGTAACGGGCGCGTGGGCCAACGGGAGCGAGAGCGGTGGGAGCCCGAATTGCCATTCGCCCGTGATGCGAAGCCCCTCGCGGCTGGTCGCGATGATACGCAGCGCCGGGCATCCTTCGAGGAGGCGTTGGACGCACGCAATCACCGCGTCGATCACGTGTTCGCAGTTGTCGAAGATCGCGAGCGTGGGTTTCGTGCCGATCGCGGCAACGATGCTTGCGATGAGTGGATCCGTGCCGCTCGACCGCACGCCGAGGACCGACGCGAATTCGTCGACGACGAGTTCGGGCGATCCGAGCGTCGCGAGATCGACGAACCAGACGCCACCGGAGAAATCGTTGCGAAGCGAATCGCCGAGTTGAATCGCGGCGCGCGTCTTTCCGACGCCGCCGGGCCCCACGAGCGTCACGAGCCGATGCTCGGCGATCAACGCGCGCAATGCCGCGAGATCGTCCTCGCGACCGACGAAACTCGTGACCATCGCGGGAAGATTCGAACGTGCGATATCGTGCGTGCGCAAAGGCGGAAATTCCGCGGCGAGATCGGGCACGACGAGCGCGAAGAGACGCTCCGTCGACGCGAGATCTTTGATTTGAAATTCCCCGAGTTCTCGTAAGCTCGCATCCGTCGGAAGGTCGGCGCGTACGAGTTCGCCCGAGATTGCTGAAAGCAAAATCTGGCCGCCGTGTCCGGCGGCCGTAATGCGCGCGACGCGATTGACCGTCGGCCCGAAATAGTCGCCGTTACGTTCGTCGGCCGTTCCCGTATGGATGGCCATCCGAGTCGCGATGCCTCCGACGGCATCGAAGTCGGCGGCAGCGAGCGCGCGCTGCGCATCGAGCGCGCCGTCCACAGCGCTACGTACGTTCGCAAAGGCGACGCAGAAGGCGTCTCCGACGGTTTTAAAAACGAACCCGCCGTTGCGGGCCATAGCCGTGCCGACGATCGCATCGTGGCTCCGGAGCGCACCCGCCATCGCCTCGGGAAAACGCTCCCAGCGCTGCGTGCTGCCCTCGATATCGCTAAAGAGAAAACTGATGGTGCCCGACGGCGCTCGCGGTTGCGCGCGTGCTACCTCGTTAAGCGAAGCATCCATACTTCATACTTCGCTTCACGACGCGCTTTTCCACTACAAGGCGAAGGATCTATTCGCACGGCACTCGCGCGCCGCTCTCGCCGCGGAATCGAAGCCTCGCGCACCGAAGATCGACAAAACATGCGACCCGATGCTGCTCTTTTCGAACGCGTCCTCACGCGAGCGCTTGGCGCGGGCGACTACGCCGATGCGTTCTACGAGCGGCGTATCACGCGAACGTTCCGCCTGCAAGACGGCCGCATCCATGAAGCCGGCATCTCGGTGTCGTGCGGTGTCGGCATTCGCGTGCTCGTGGGCGAACGCGCCGGATACGCGTGTTCGGAGGATCTCTCCGAATCGTCGCTTCTGGAGACGGCGCGCGTCGCCGCGCTCATCGCGAAAGATCGTAACGCCGGCACCCGCTCGATCCATCTTCCGACGGATCCGATGCGAGCTGCGAGCGCATACGCTCGGGCCGAACCGGAACGCGCGCGTGCCGAATCCGCAACGTACGTCGATCTGCTCGCGCGAGCGGACGTCGCGGCGCGCGCCACCGATCCGCGAATTACGAGCGTTAACGCATTTTTTTCAAGCGAAGTTCAGGATGTCGCGATCGCAACGAGCGAGGGCCGCTACGTCGTCGATCGGCGACCGCTCGTGACCTTCGGCGTGCAATGCGTCGCGCAGGGGAAAGAGCGCGGGACGGGATTCTACGGCGACGGTCGCCGCGCGAGTATCGATTTTTTCCTCGACACACCCCCGGAATCGATCGCGCGTGAAGCGGCGCGCATCGCCTGCGTCAATAGCGATGCGATTGCGACGCCCGCGGGCGAGATGGAAGTCGTGGTGGGTGCCGGTAGCGGCGGCGTGTTGTTGCACGAAGCGGTCGGTCACGGGCTCGAAGGCGATTTCAACCGACAGGGGACGTCGCTCTATAGCGGTCGCATCGGCGAACGGGTTGCGAACGAGCTCGTCACGATTTACGACGACGGCGATCTCCCGGCCGAGCGCGGTAGCCTCTCGATCGACGATGAGGGGACGCCGGGCCAGCACAAGGTCCTCGTCGAAAATGGAATCCTGCGCGGCTACATGCACGACCATCTCAACGCCGGCTTGATGGGCACGACGTCGACGGGCAGCGGACGGCGCCAATCGTATCGCGTGATGCCGCAGCCACGCATGTGCAATACGTACATGCCCGATGGCACCTCGACGTACGACGAGATCGTCGGCTCGGTCAAACGCGGCATTTTCGCGACGTCGTTCGCCGGCGGTCAGGTCGAGATCAGCAAGGGTGATTTTGTCTTCATGCTCGCCGAAGGCTATCTCATCGAAGACGGCAAGCTCACGGCACCGATTCGCGGCGCGAGTCTCATCGGGAACGGACCCGACGTGATGAACCGCGTCACCGCCGTCGGCAACGACGGTCGTCTTGCGGGGCGTTACTACACGTGCGGCAAGGGCGGTCAGTACGTTCCCGTCGGCGTCGGCATGCCGACGGTGAAGATTTCGAGCGTGACCGTCGGAGGATCGTCGATTGGCAGCTGAGCTCGAACTCGCACGTCGCGTCGTCGCGCTCGCGACTGCCGCCGGCGCGACGGCGGCGGAGGCGACGTATACGGTCTCGGATCGCTTTAGTACCGAAGCACGTGATACCGAAGTCGTAAAACTCGAACAATCCGTCGGGCGCAGCGTCACGCTGCGCGTCTTCGTTGCCGGCGGTAAGGCGTCGCTCGGAACGAGCGATCTCTCGACCGATGGTCTGGAGCGATTCGTACGCGAAACCGTCGACGCCGCGCGGTTCGTCGCTCCCGATGCCCATGCGGGCCTGCCCGATCGCGATGCTACTCCGCTCGTGGCGGACGACGACGACGCGCTCGCGATGTACGCGGACGACGTGCGCGCGCGGGATCCCGAGAAGAAGATCGCAGACGCCCTCGCACTCGAGCGATTCGCACGCGTGGCCGATTCGCGGATCGTCAATTCCAGTGGCGCGCGCGTCGCCGACGCGACGTCGACCGTGGCGCTCGCGAACTCGAGCGGTTTCGCCGGTAGCTATCGCGCCTCGCAAGCGTCGATCGGTGTCGGTCCGATCGCCCGTGATGGTGAGATCAAGCGTACGGGCTCGTATGGTAGCGCGGCTCGCGGGTACGCGAGTCTCGAAGCCGTCGAGATCGTCGCGCTGAAGGCGGCGCAGCGCGCGGTCGCACTCATCGGTGCGAAAAAACCGCCGACGATGCGCGTCCCCGTCATCTTCGAACGTGACGTCGCCGCGCTCGTCCTCTCCGACCTCTTCGCCGCCGTCAGTGCCGCGAACGTCGCGATCGGCAACTCGTTTCTCGCGGATCGCATCGGCGAACGCATCGGCAGCGATCTCGTCACGATCGTCGACGACGGTCGCGTGCCCGGCGGGCTCGGGACGTCGCCCTTCGACGGCGAGGGCGTCGCGACGCGGCGCACCTCCGTCGTCGAGCGCGGGATCTTACGATCGTTTCTGTACGATACATACTACGCACGCAGGCTCGGTGCGGCGAGCACCGGCAACGCGTCGGGTGGCGGCATCGGGCCGAACAATTTTTATTTGCTGCCCGGTTTCGGCGATCTCGACGCACTCGTTGCCTCGACTGCGCGCGGGGTGCTCGTGCTCGATACGATCGGTTTCTCGACGGAATCCGTAACGGGAACGTACAGCCGCGGCGCGCGTGGCTTCCTCATCGAAAACGGCGAACTCGCGGGCGCGATCGACGAGTTTACGATCGCGGGCAACCTGTGCGAGATGCTCGGCGCGATCGATGCGGTCGCAGACGATCTCGTCTTCGATCAAGGTATCGTCGCGCCGTCGTTTCGCGTGGCGGAGATGACGGTGTCGGGGAGTTAGGGGTTTTCGTGATTTCGCGGCTCCGGGTCCGGGAGCGACGTAACGATAGCAGCGCAGTCATGCGGTAGCGGACGAAGGCGAATCATTCGTCATCACATGCCACGGCGTGCCGAGCGGCACGCAGCAAGTATTCCCTACTCGAGTTCGACGTCGAGAACGAGGGCGAGCGAATTGCCGATCGTGCCGTCGAACGGGGTGACGTGCATACCGAATCCGTGGCGATCGAGGGTGCCCGTCGCGCGATAGCGTGCGTGCGGTCCCGTGCGCACTGCGGTGACGTCGAGCGTGACGGGTTGTGCGACGCCGTGGACGGTGAGCGTGCCGTCTATTTTAAATCCTGACGGTGTCGCGGTGATGGCCGTACTCGCGAACGTCCACGTCTTGAATCGCGCGACGTCGAACCAATCGGGACCCTGGAGATCGTCGTCACGATCGCCATCACCCGTGGCGATGCGTCGCGGATCGAGCGTGGCTTCCACGCTCGTTGGAACGGTCGCATCGACGCCTGCGAACGTTGCGTGACCGGTGACGATCGGGATTTTACCGAGCACGTGCTGGACGAAGAGATGCGTTACGTCGAAACTTGCGAGTGAATGCGCGGGAACGATCGCGCGCGTGATGGTTCGACTCGCGAGCGGAGCGGGTTCGGCTGCCAACATCGGCATCGGCACGAGCATCGCGAACGATGCGACGCATGCGAGTGTCGCGAACGTGCTCCGCATTAGTACGCAACCGTATATTGTACGCCCAGCACGTGTTTGGCCGTGGGGACGTGCGTGATGAGATCCTCGACCGTCAGCCGTGCGTTGCGCGTGACGCGATATCCGAGCAGCGGTACGACGTCGCGCGCGAAACCGTGCGTACCATCATGCGTGCCTTCGTACCGAAGCGAAGCGAAGAGTCGCCGCGTGAAGGCGTAGCGCACTTGCACGAGTCCAGCGCTGGAAAGACGCGACGCCCCGTCGACGCCGGTTTGCATGAGGCCCTGCGCTTCGAACTTGCCGACCGCATAGGTCGCGCCGTACCCGATGCGGCGAAAGCGATCGAGGCCGTCCGTCAGCGGCCGAGCGCCGGCGTAGGCGTAGGCGGAGAGCGAGAGCGGCCCGAAAATTTGGTGCGCGACGAGCATCGTGTCGATGCCGTGTGAGGCGATGCCGCTCTGCCGATCGTGTCCGCCGAGAGCGAGCAGGGCAACGCTCGTCCCGCGCCCGAGATTTCCGACGCGAATTTCGAAGCCCGTCTTCGCATCGAAGAACGTGAAGGGATTGGCTCCGATCTTCTGATCGAAAATCGCATAATGTGAGAGCGATTCTCGGAACGATTCGGGATCGATCGGTAATGGCAACGTGAACGCACCGGCACGTATCGTGATCGCAACGCTCGCATCGTCGGGAGTCGCGCGATAGCCGATCCATGCATCGCGCGTCGCACCCGGACGGCCGCCGTCGATTGCGTACTGCTCCAGGAAGTAGTTCGCGCGCCTTCCGATGCGACCGGCGAGGAACAGCTCGACTTCATCGAGCGTTGCCTTGGGAAGGCCCGAGATATCGGGTTCGCTCGTGTAGGCGGTATTGATTTTCACGGCGATAGGCAACGTCGCGCGCGGTCGCGCCCCGGGAATCGCGAACCCATTGGCTTCGAAAGCGGTGCCGAATTCCGTCAGTCGCGGAACGACGGAGTGACATTTTTGGCACGTCATTGCGTACTCGTGCGCGAAATATGGAATCGCATCGGCTTGGTGCGGCTTGGCGAGTACCACGAAGCAAACGATCGCGATCGCGACGATCCGCGTGCGAAAGGCGAAATAGTGGGAAGGCCGTGCGAAAGGCATCGCGAGCGCTCCGATCGAGGATGTGCTGTCGGGTTAATTAGGGAAGCCTAGTAATACTCCTCGCCAAGCCTCGCGCGAGGGGCGTCGGGGCGCCGAAACGTATCACGAAGGATGGCATCACCCGCGATCGGCTACACGCTCATCATGCGCTTGGAGATGCCCTCATCTCCCGGAGCGTTCGGGACCCTCGCCTCGGCGATCGGCGACGCCGGCGGGATCATCGACGCGGTCGATATGCGGTCGGTCGCAAAGAGCGTCGTCACGCGCGACGTCAGCGTCACGGTCGCATCGGATGCGGTTGCAAACGCCGTGCGCGCGTCGATCTTGCGGCTCGATACGGTGCGCTTGGTCAGCGTTTCGGATTCCACGTTTCTCGCGCATCTCGGCGGCAAGATCCGCATCCAACCGACGATCCCTGTGAAGACGCGAACCGACCTCTCCAAAGTGTATACGCCGGGTGTCGCGCGCGTCTCACTCGCGATCGCGAGCGATCCCGCGAAGGCATTTCAGTTAACCATCAAACGAAATACGGTCGCGGTCGTAACGGACGGGACGGCCGTACTCGGGCTCGGCGATATCGGGCCGCTCGCAGCCGCCCCCGTGATGGAGGGCAAGTGCATGCTCTTCAAACAGTTCGCCGACATCGATGCGTTTCCGATCTGCCTCGATACGAAAGACACCGACGAAATCGTCGAGACGATCGTGCGGATCGCACCGATTTTTGGCGGCATCAACCTCGAAGATATCTCGGCACCGCGTTGTTTCGAAATCGAGCGACGCCTGCAAGAACGGCTCGATATTCCCGTCATGCACGACGACCAACACGGGACGGCCATCGTCATCCTCGCCGCACTCATCAACGCGTGTCAGGTCGTCGGCAAAACGATGAGCGACCTCACGATCGTCGTCGCCGGCAGCGGAGCCGCAGGTACGGCAACGATGAAGATGCTCTTGTCGGCGGGCGTGCGCGATGTGATCCCCGTCGATCGATCGGGTGCGATCAATCGCGTCGATCACTATGACGACGCGCATTGGGCTTGGTTGGCCGCACATACCAACCGCGAGAATCGGCGCGGGTCGCTCGCCGAGATGCTCGTCGGAGCCGACGTCTTTATCGGCGTTTCGGCACCGAATATTCTGCGTCCCGAAGTTCTCAAGAAAATGGCGCGCGATCCGATCGTCTTCGCGATGGCGAATCCGACGCCCGAGATCATGCCGGACGTCGCCGCCCCCTACGTCGCCGTTATGGCCACGGGGCGGAGCGATTTTCCCAATCAGGTCAACAATCTGCTCGCCTTCCCGGGTATTTTTCGCGGCGCGCTCGACTGCCGTGCGACCTCGATTAGCGATGGCATGAAGCTCGCCGCGGCGAAAGCCATCGCGGCGATTATTACCGACGGCGAACGGGGACCCGAATATGTGATCCCGAGCGTTTTCGATACGCGTGTGGTCGACGCGGTCGCGCGAGCGGTCTCGTCTGCTGCCGCTGAGGAAGGTCTCGCCAGGCGGCAACTCTCCGTTGCCGAAGGCGAGGACATCCCCACTCTTGCATGATGTCCACCCGGAATTGATGACGACACCTGATCCGCGAGCCCGCGTCCTTATTATTGAGGACGATCCTGATATTGCGTCGTTCGAGCAGACCATGCTCGTACGGGCCGGGTATCAGACGCGCATCGCTGCGACCGGAAAAGATGGCCTCGATCTCGTCGAGTCGTTCAAACCCGACGTCGTGTTGCTCGATATCGGGCTTCCCGACATGTCGGGGCTCGACGTCTGCACGACGATTGCAGAGACGGCGGATGCCTACATTCTCATGGTGAGCGGCCATTCGGGCGAAGACGTCAAGCTGACGGGGCTCGGTCTCGGCGCCGACGATTTCATCAGCAAGCCGTTTTCAGGGAACGAACTCGTGGCTCGTATCGGCTCGTTCTTGCGTCGGCGCGAACGCGCGCGCTTGCGCGATAACGACGGCCGCCTCCAACTCGGCGACGCGGCGCTCGTGCGCGATCTGCACACGCTCGAGAAAGAGAGCCGATCGGTGAGTCTCACCGCGCTCGAATTTCGTTTGCTCTGGTTTTTGGGAGAGGCCGACGGTCGACTCCTCACGCGCGCGCAGATCCTCGAACGCGTTTGGAACGACGTCTCGGGCGTGCCGACGCGCGTGGTCGACGTCCACGTGGCGGCACTCCGCAAAAAGCTCGGCGAAGTCGGTGCGGCGCTGCAAATATCTTCGGTTCGCGGCATCGGGTATCGCCTGGACACTCCGTGACCGGCCGCGACGCCGGAGCGTCGCTCGTCGACGTCGCTCTCGATCCACGTGATAAACGACCGCTCTACGTTCAACTCGCAGACGAACTAACCGCACGCATCGAACGCGGTGCGCTCGTCGAAGGCGAGCGATTACCCGGAATGCGCGAGTTTGCCGCACGGCTCGGCATCGCACTCGTCACCGTCTCGCAAGCCTACGACTCGCTCGTCGCGCGCGGCCGTGCGATCACGCGCGTCGGCAAAGGCACCTATATCGCGCGACCTCCGGCGCCGACCGAACCCTTCGCGCGACGCTGGGAACCCGATATCGGGGGCTTCACGCGCGCCCGGATGGATGGCGTGCTCGATCGCCTCTCGCGTGCCGATGTGGAGGGGGCGATCAGTCTCGCGACGGGTCATCCCGCGCCGCAGACGTTTCCGATGCAAGAGTTCGCGCGTTGCATGCAACGTACGCTCGCCGACGATCCTGCGGAGATGATGCAGTATGCCTCGGGAAATGGCGACGCCGACTTGCGCGAAACGCTCGCCAAACAATTACGTGCGCGCGGCGTGCCCGCAACCTCCGACGATATCGTCGTTTGTTCGGGCGCACAACAAGCGGCGGATATCGTCGCGACGACGCTGCTCGAAACGCGCGCCGTCGTGGCTGCAGAATCGCCATCGTACGCGCCGACGCTCGGCATCTTCGACGCGCGCGGATCGACGTACGTCGAGATCGCCGCCGACGCAGGCGGCATTCGCGTCGACGACGTGGAGCGCGTCTTTGCCGAGTATCGACCGCGCCTCTTTTACGTCAACCCGTTCGCACAGAATCCCACGGGGGCGATCTTACCCGAACGCCGCGCGAAAGCGATCGTCGAGCTCGCTCGCCGTTACGACGTCGTCATCCTCGAAGATCAAACGGGTTGGGTTTTTACCTACGATGGCGAACCGCCCGCGCCACTGGCCGCGCACGACGTCGACGGCCGCGTGGTGCTCATCGAAAGTCTCTCGAAGACCGTCTTTCCGGCATTGCGTGTGGGCTACGTGTTCGCCCGTGGGAGTCTGCGCGCGCCGCTCGAGTCGGCGAAGATGCGTGCCGATTCGTTCACGTCCACACTCTCGCAGCGAGCGCTCTGGCGATTCATGGAATCGCCGGCATACGCCAAGCACTTGCGTTCGGCACGCGCGCTCTATCGCGCGCGCCGCGACGTTTTCGTCGATGCGTTGCAGAGCGCGCTACCGTGGGCGAACGTTGCCGTACCGGCAGCCGGCACGACCCTGTGGCTGCCGTTGCCCGCGCGCATTTCGACGCAAGCGGCTTTCGATGCGTGTGCGCGCGAAGGCGTGCTCGTCATGCCGGCCGATCCCTGGTATCCCACGCGCAACGGGCCCGCAGCGCTGCGCCTCGGCTTCGGCGATCTCGACGACGACACGATGCGCGACGCGGTCGCGCGACTCGCGCGCGGGTTGCAACGCGTCGCGACCTGATTTGCGCGGAGAACAGGACCCGCGCGCGACTTCGTCTCACGTCGTGAGGATGGTGCCCTCCACACGTCTCGTCGCGCTTCTCGCCACCCTCGCGGTCGTCGCCGCGCAGACCGGTGCGCCGCTTGCGAAAGCGCCGTCACCCGTCGTTTTCGAAGCGCCCGCTACCGCTGCCGCGGGGCCGACATCAATCGGCGATGCATTCGGTCGCGTGTTGCCGTCGGGTCGCATCATGCATCCCACGGGGCGAAGTGTCGTGACCGGCATGAACGCTCTCGGCGTCGCACTCTCGCCGAACGGCCGCTTCGCAATCGTCAGTAACGACGACGAACATCAAGCGAAGACGACGAGTGCGCTCGACGGTCTTTCGACGGGCGGTTATACCCTCGCGGTCGTCGATACGCAAACGATGGCCGTCGTTTCGCGCTACGGCGATCCGGAGGAGTCGTTCTTCGTCGGCGTGCTCGCCGTCCCCGATCCCGCCAATCTCGGGCACACGCTCGTTCTCGCTAGCGGGGGCGGAAGTAATGCCGTCTATGCATTCGATCTCGATAGCAAGGGCAATCTCACCCCCGATCCCCATCACGTCATCGCGATTCCGACGCCGAGCGACGAACGATTCGCCAATCGGGGACACGCGTTTCCGTCGACGATCGTCATCGAACCGGGTGGCCGACTCGTCGACGTCGTCGACAATCTCGCAAACGATGTCGTGCAGATCGATCTCGCGACACGAAGCGTCGTCGGAACGCCCACGCCCGTCGGGTTCTTCCCGCTCGCGGCCGCCGCCGTACCCGGCGGCTTGCTCGTCGCGAACGAGGGTCTTTCGCGCTACGGCGTATTGACGACACCCGCCACCGTCCCCGCATTCGGCACGCCGGCCGTCGATCTCGATCGCGCGTCGTCGATCTCCGTGATCGCACGCCAGGCCGATACATCACTCGTAAACGATTCTTCGGTTCCGCTCGATCGCGGGCCCAACGGTATTCGTGAGATCGGCGGCGTGCATCCCGCCGCGATCGTCGCGATGCACGCGAAACCATACGCGTTCGTCGCGATGAGTAACGTCGACCGAGTCGCGACGATACGGCTGGGAAAAGAACCGCGCGTCGTCGGCGGCACGGAGTTGCGACTCTTCGATCGCGGACCGTACGGCACGCAACCCGACGCGCTCGTCCTCTCGCGCGACGAACGGCGACTCTACGTCGCGCTCGCGGGCATCAACGCGATCGCCGTCCTCGATACGAGCGATCCGCTCCATCCGCATCGCATCGGGCTCATCCCGACGGGTTGGTTTCCCGCCGCGCTCGCACTCTCGAGAGATGGCACGAAGCTCTTCGTCGCAAATGCCAAAGGGCTCGGAAACGACCGTGGCTTCACGGGCGATCAGTCGCGCTTCGTCGACGCGCGCGGCCACATCGCGAGCGTGCTCGCCGATAGCAACGCGATGTGGTCGACGCTCGAACGAATCGATTTGGCGGGCGTCAATCTACGCGCGTCGACGACGCTCGCACTCTCGTATTTGCGCGCGATTCATCCACCGCGAACCAATCCGCTGGTTCCGCAGAACTTCGATGGCACGGGAAGTAACGCGATCAAACACGTCGTGCTCATCCTCGAAGAAAATAAGACGTACGACGCGATGCTCGGCGATCTCAAAGATGGCGCGGGCATGCCGTACGGCCCGGGCGATCCGAGTTACGTCGCTTTCGACGAATCGGTGACACCGAATCTCCACGCGCTCGCGCGCACGTTCGGCCTCGCGGGCAACATCTTCGCCGATGCCGAGGAGTCGGACGCGGGCCATCAATACGTCTCGGCCGGCATTACGAACGTGTATGCGGAAAAAACGCTCCTCGTCAAACGCGCTCGCCGCCCACTCGTCAATAAAAACGAGGATCCCGAAGATTATCCGCGCGCGGGGTATATCTTCAACTCGCTGGCCGCTCGCGGGAAGACCTATCGCGATTACGGCGATTACCTGCGCGTTTCGGGCTACGACGAAGGCGAAGCGAACGATCCCAAACTCGACGATCCGCGCTTCATCTCGCAAGACGATGTGACGGCGCCGACGCAGGGTCTCGGCGGGCTCTACACGCTCGACGTTCCCGTTCTCGCCGCGCTCGCGGGCCACGTCGATACGAATTATCCGGGTTGGAACTTGCGCATTCGCGACGTGCGTCGTGCCGCTGAATTCGTGCGTGATATGGATCCACTCGTGAAGGCGGATGCGATGCCGGCGTTCACGCACGTCTGGTTGCCGGCCGATCACGGCGGTTTTGGAAAGAACGTGCCGTCGTTGCCCGAGGAAGTTGCCGACGGCGATCGCGCGCTCGGCACGATCGTCGACTATCTCACGCACATCCCACAGTGGGAGTCGACTGCGATCTTCATCATGCCCGATGATTCGCAATCGTCGCGAGATCACGTCAACGTCCATCGCACCTATGCGATCGTCGTCTCACCCTACGCGAAACGACACCATCTCGGCGCACGCCATCTCTCGACCGTCAGTGTGTTAAAAACCGAAGAAGAGCTTTTGGGATTGCCCGCGCTTTCGCTCGGCGACGCGCTCGCGACCGATATGAGCGACTTTTTCACGAGCGTTCCCGATGCGACGCCGTTCGCGCGGACCATCGCTGCTACGCAATCCGCGAGTAAGGAAGGTCGGTCGATCGCGGCACTTCTCGCGCGGACGGACCAATCTTCCGCCGACGCCGACGGAGCGCGCGCCGCGAGCCTCGTCGATCTCTCGCGTCGCGCGGACGCACTCGCGCACCGACGAGCCAAGCTCGACCGCGAGCAGTACGTTCGCGACCAGCGCGCGCTGTTCGAACGAGCCCTCACCGTCGTGCGCTAAACGAAGTGTGCGGGGAACGGAGCGGCGAACGTTCCTCGGGTGACCACCGCAAGCCCGACCTTTCAAGCACCTTATGTCGCAAACGATGCCGCGACGCTACGCGGCGTGCTCGTGGTTCGCCCGACGGCGGCGCTCGCGGCCGTTCGACCCTTGCACGGCGAATCCAATGCGATCGTCGAACGCGCACACGAACAGTTCTCCGTCTTCATCACGCGTCTGGGCGCGCGCGGCATCAAGGTCGTCGAAGCCGAGCCATCGACGAGCACGTCTTCGAGTGCGTTCTGCGCCGATGGCGCCGTCGTGTTCCCCGATGGCGCGTTCGTGATGCGGCCGAGCGATCTCGGCCGCCGTGGTGAGATCGCGCTGCTCGAAACTGCGCTCGCGCTCGCAAACGTGCCGATCGTGGGCCGCATTGCAGCGCCCGGTTTGCTCGATGGTGGCGACGTGATCGTTGCGGGTGACACGCTCTTCATCGCGGTGACGACGCCGCGTCGTAACGAAGAGGGCATCGCTGCATCGCTACACGGGAATGCGCTCGGGCGCGAACAACTCGCCGTCTACGCACGCTCGAAAAATATGAACGTCGTTGAAATACCGGTTGCAGCCGAAGTGCGACGCCTCAAATCGGTCGCCTCGCTCATCGATGCACGAACGATGCTCTATGCGGCGAGTCTCGTCGATGGCGAGGCGTTTGCGGGCTTCGAACGCCTCATCGCACCGCGCGGCGAAGATTACGGCGCGGGCGTGCTCGCGCTCGGTGGTCGGCGCGTGCTTTCGAATCTGCGCTTCCGCGAAACGATTCCGATGTTACGTGCGGCGAAGTTTGCCGTCGATGCAATCGACGTGTGGGAATTCGGCAAGATCGGCGCGACGCCGTCGTCGATGGTTCTCGCGCTCAAGCGCGGTTAAACCGCGTGCGCATCGCCTGCCTCTCCGATATCCACGGCAATATCCGCGGGCTCGATGCGTGTCTTGCAGATTTACGCGAGCAGGGCGGTGCCGATACGATCGTCGGTGTCGGCGATTATTGCATGGACGGGCCTCGGCCTCGGCACGTCGTCGAGCGCTTACGCGAAGTCGGAGCCACGTGTATCCGTGGGAACACCGATCGTTATATCGCCGAATCCGATACCACGGACGACGACGATGCCGAACGGGCGGTGCTCGCGTGGCAACGTGAAACGCTCGGCGTCGAAAACGTCGCATGGCTCGGGGCGCTGCCGTTCGAGACGCGTTTTGGCGAGGGTGCCGACGCGTTACTCGTCGTGCATGCGAATCCCACGAACGACGACGAACACGTCTGGCCGCAGGCGACGGACGCGCAACTCGAACGACTCTTCGCGGCGACGCCGGAACGGACGATCGCCTTCGGTCACCTGCATCTCCCGTACGCGCGCATGTGGCGCGATCGACTCCTCATCAACGTGGCCTCGGCCGGCCTGCCCAAAGACGGCGATCCGCGCGCGAGCTACGCGATCCTCACGCAGCGCAGTAGCGGCTGGCAGGTCAAACATCGTCGCGTCGCCTTCGATGTGGACCGCGTCGTGCGCGACATCGAACGCAGTGGCATGCCGGAATCGAAGAAGCGTGTAAACGTTTTACGTCGCCACCGGTATAAGGAACTCGATGAACGGATCCCCTAAGGCACCCGCGCTCCGGATCGATCGCCTCCGCAAGACCTACGGCGATTTCACGGCGGTCGACGGCATCTCTCTCGAAGTCGCGCGCGGTGATTTCTTCGGGTTCCTCGGGCCCAATGGCGCGGGAAAGACGACGTCGATCAACGCGATCGTCGGGCTCGCGACGATCACCTCGGGTACGATCGAGATTTTCGGCTACGACATCGTGCGCGAGTGGCGCGCCGCGCGCGCGCTCGTCGGTCTCGCGCCGCAAGAATACAACTTCGATCGCTATCTCTCGATTCGCGACGTGCTGATCTACCAGGCCGGCTATTACGGCTTGCGTGGCCCAGCCGTACGCAAGCGTGCCGACGATCTGCTCGAGCGCTTCGCGCTTACGAGCAAGGCGAACGAGACGTTCGTACGCCTCTCGGGCGGCATGAAGCGGCGCCTCACGCTCGCACGCGCGCTCATCCACGAACCGCAGTTGCTCATCCTCGACGAACCGACCGCCGGGGTCGACGTGGAATTGCGCATCGAATTGTGGGATTTCTTGCGCGATCTCAACGCGGCGGGGACGACGATCATCCTTACGACGCATTACCTCGAAGAGGCCGAGGCCTTGTGCAAGAACATCGCGATCGTCGAAGGCGGTAAGCTCGTCGCGATGGAGTCGACGGCGAAGCTGCTCGCACGTCGCGGCACGACGACGCTCTCGGTCACCGTCGATCGTCCACTCGCGAGCGTTCCGGCCGCACTCATCGCACTCGGTGCGATCTACGACGCGCCGACGCGAACGCTCCGCCTCTCCAACGTTCCGCCCGATGCGATCGCCGCCACGCTCGGTGAACTCGGTGCCGCGGGTTACGCGATCGAAAACGTCGACTTCGCGCGCTCGAGTCTTCAGGACGTCTTCTTGGATCTGGTGAAACGCTAAGATGACCGACGCGTGGGGGTTTCGTAATCCCATCGGTCTCGCGACGCTCATCAAACGCGAGCTGGTGCGAACGTATAAGATTATCAACCAAGTCATCTGGCCACCGATCATCACGACGATTCTCTACGTACTCGTCTTCGGGCTCGGGCTCGGATCGCGCGTGCAAAACGTGCAGGGCGTGCCGTACGCGGCGTTCCTCATTCCCGGCCTCATCATGTTGCAGGTGATCGATCAAACCTACGGCGAGTCGTCGAGCTCGCTCTTTCAGGGTCGGTTCATGTATTCGATCCAGGAGCTGCTCGTCTCGCCGCTTTCGGCGTGCGAAATCGTCACGGGATTCATCGTCTCCTCGATCTTGCGCGCGCTCCTGATCGCGATGCTGATCATGGGCGTCGGCTTCGTGATGGTGCACACGTTTCCGCAGAACTGGGTGCTCTTTTTCGGGATGATCGTGCTCGTCTCCACACTTTTCGGCGCGATCGGAATCATCTTCGGTTTGCTTGCCGAGAAGTTCGATCACATCGCGGCCTTTACGACATTCGTGATCACGCCGCTCGTTTTCGTGGGCGGCGTTTTTACGTCGGCGCAATTCTTGCCTCCGCTGGTGCGCCGCGTCTCGCTCGTCAATCCGATGTTCTACATGATCGATGCGTTTCGGTTCGCGTTCACGGGGCGCAGTGACGTGCCGGTGCTCCTCTCGATCGGAATCGTCGTGACGCTCGCGGTCGTCTCGCTCGCAATCGCTCTGCGCATGACGGCGCTCGGATATAAATTGCGCGTCTGACCGTGTTTAGGGCAACGACCGCTGCGGAAGATAAACCCATGATGCGTTCGCAAGCGTTCGTCGCTTTTATCGTGCTGGCCATGCTCGGCGGAACGCCTGCGAACGCAGCGGATCGCCCACTGAGGCTCAGTATCGACGGCCGACCCGTTTCGCGCGATACCGCCGTCGGAAAGATGCGCGGAAACGTTGCTTATGCCGATTTGGTCGTGTTGGTTCGCGTCTTCGGAGGCTTGGTGTCGATCCGCGGAACCGGCATGACGGCGACGATCGGATCGCATTCCGCACGCTTTCACACCAACGAGACGAAGGCCAAGATCGACGGTATAAACATGACGATGCCGTCGGCTGCGTTCAAAGAGGACGGCGATCTCTACGTTCCGCTCGCGTTTTTCGTCAAGAACGTCGTGCCGGGAACGACGCTCCGTATCGATCGCGCGAACGGACGCGCCTCGCTTCACGCCCCGCCGCAGCCCTCGCCGTCGCCGTAACGCGGGTCGTCGACCCGGCAGCGCGAATGTTCGCCCGATGACGATCCGCTCGATTCTCCGGCTCGCCGCGCTCGTGGGCTTCGTGGCCCTCCCGCTTCCCGGACTTGCGGCGGATGCCCTCACGGGTCCGCGCGTCGGCGAGCCTGCGCCGGATTTTGCGATGACGACGATCGAGGGCAAGCGCGTCTCGCTCGCGACCTATGCGGGGAAGATTCTCGTCGTCAACGTTTGGGGTACGTGGTGCCCGCCGTGCCGTTCGGAAACGCCCGATCTCGTGCGAGCCGAGCGAGCCTTGCGCGCGCACGGCGTCGCGTTTCTCGGCGTCGATACGACGGAGCAAACGCCGATCGTTCGCGCATTCGCGAGCGCGCACGGGATCGTGTACCCACAGGCGATCGACCGCGACACGCGTTTCGCTCGCGCGTACGACGTCGCGTATTTCCCGAGCACGTACGTCATCGATGCACGCGGCATCTTGCGCGCGCGCTATATCGACGTCATGGGGACGGCGCAGATCGCGTCGCTCGTTTCCGCCGCGAGGGGTGGGCGCAACGCCGTCATCGACTCGCCACTCCAAGAGAAGATTTTTGCAACGCTCTCAGGTCCGACGTTCGAGATCGCCTCCGGTGCCGAACCCGCCGTCGTTCGCGCGACCGTCGCACGCATCGATACCGCACTCGTTCGCGCGCAACAACTGCTCGATGAGAGCGATCCGGCGCGCGGCGACGTCACCGATCTCATCGCGACGAAGGCGAGCGAAGCGACGCTCCGCGATCGTGCGATCGCCGCGCTCGCGGCGCTCCAAGTCGCAGATCCGAGCGTCCCGGCCGATGCCGTCCTCCTCGCGCGACTCCGTGGCGATGCGGCGCGCGATCGCGAGCATTTTAGCGACGCGATCGACGCTTACGATGCGGCGCTCGCGCTCGATGCGAAGAATGTGGAAGCGCTCGCGGGCCTCGCGTATGCGGCCAATCGACTCGAAAAATACGACGTCGCGATCGACGCCGATCGGCGTGTCGCAGAACTCGATCCGACCGACGTTGCCTCGCTCGTCGATCTCGCGCGCGCGCAGGCGAAGGCCGGACGCGATGCCGATGCGAGTGACACCTTCGAACGTGCGCATGCCGCATCGCGCGCGGCGATGGACGCGCATCCCGGCGACGCGAAAGCCATCCGCATTGCGGCGTGGGCACATCTTTACGCCGGACGCATCTATGCGAAAGCGGGCGATCCCAAACGCGCGCGTCGCGAATTCGAGCTCATGCTCGCGCTCTCGCAGCGCCTCCCCGTGCGTGATGAGCGGCACGACATGTATCTCGAAGAGGGCCAAGAGGCGATCGTCGCGCTCGGTCTCGCCGCGCCGAAATCCGGCGCGACCGTCTCACTCGCGCCGTGGACGGGCGCCGACCTTCCGGGCAGTATTCCTAACACGGCGAAATATCGACTCGTCGTCACGGGAATGGCGGGACGTTCGATCGCGCTCCACGCCTCGGATGTGCCGAAAGGCTGGGTCGCGTCGTTCTGCACCGATCGCGTTTGCGCGCCGTTCCGCACCACGGTTATCGTGCCGAACTCCGGCGTGAAGATCATCGAATTCCAGCTCGTGCCGCCGACCGATCGCGCATCGGTACCGCGCGTTCGTGTGACGTCGACCGACGGAGCCCACGCGTCCACGGCGACGACGTAAGCTAGGGCCGAGCCCCTTCGAGATGAAAAAACGGATTGTGCGCTTTCTCCTCGGCGACGGTCGTCGGGGGCCCGTGCCCGGGCAGTAGCACCGTCGCGTCGTCGAGTGAAAATATTTTCGTCGAGACGCTATCGAGAATATCGCGGTAACCGCTGCGCTCGCCAAAGCAACCGCCGACGCTCCCCGCAAAGAGCGTGTCGCCGGTAAAGAGCGTCGACTTGAAGAGAAAACAGGACGACCCGTCGGTGTGGCCCGGCGTGTGGAGCATCCGAATCGCAGCGTTATCGCCAAAAGGGAGTTCGTCGCCGTCGGCCACGGGAAGTGCGCGCGCGCCGAGGGTGCCGATCGCGTGCACGTCGGCGCGATGCATCACGATCTGCGCGAGCGGAAAGGCACGTGCGATGTCGGCCGTGGCATCGCAATGATCGGCGTGTTCGTGCGTGATGAGAATGTAGCGGAGCGCGTACGGGCCCTCGGCAATCGCACGCAAGATCGTTTGCGGGAGGCCCGCAGGATCGATGAGCGCGGCCGTTTTGCCGTCTTCGAGAAAGAAGAGGTAGCCGTTGGAAGGATGCGGGTCGTGTGGATGGTGGCGCACATTACGCGGAAGCGCGACCGTCGGATGCCAGCGCGTTGCGGCAGCATCGGCGAATTTGCCGGGATCGAGCCCGACCACGCGGGCCACCGCACGCGCTTCGTCGTCGGTCGGTCGCACGTTGCCCGCATTCCACGCACGGAGCGAGGCGAGCGCGATGCCGGTCGCGTTCGCGATTTCGGCATCGGTCGTCTCCGTGCCACGCTTGGCTTTACGGAGAATGTCGGTGAAGTCGTCCTCGAGCATCACTCGTGGCTTACGCGGTGCAACCGGGGACCCTGCCACACCGGTCAAGCGACCCAGAATGGAACGCGTCATCATTATCGGTTCGGGCCCCGCCGGCCTCACCGCCGCAATCTACGCGGCGCGAGCCGCCCTCGACCCCGTCGTCTTCGCGGGCTACCAATACGGTGGCCAGTTGATGTACACGACGGAAGTCGAGAATTACCCGGGCTTCCCCGGCGGTGTCCTCGGGCCCGAGTTGATGGAGAGTTTCCGTACGCAAGCGGAACGCTTCGGTGCGAAAATTCACAACGAAGACGTCACCGCCGTCGATTTTTCGAAGCGCCCGTTCACCGTCTGGGCGGGTGAAGCGCGGTACGAAGCCGACACCGTCATCGTCGCCACCGGCGCGAGCGCACGCTGGCTCGACGTGCCGGGCGAAGCCAATCTGCGCGGTCGCGGCGTCTCGACGTGTGCGACGTGCGACGGCGCGTTTTTCAAAGAAAAGCATATCGTCGTGGTCGGCGGCGGGGATTCCGCGATGGAAGAAGCGCTCTTCCTCACGCGCTTCGGATCGCGCGTGACGGTCATCCATCGCCGCGATACGCTACGCGCGAGTAAGATCATGGCCGATCGCGCGCTCGCGCATCAAAAAATCGATTTCATCTGGAATTCGCACGTCGTCGGCTGCGTCGGCGAGTCGGCGCTCACGGCACTCGAACTCGAGAATCTCGTCACGGGCGAACGTACGACGTTCCCCGCCGACGCGGTCTTCATCGCGATCGGCCACGACCCGAACACGGCGATCTTCGCGGGTCAGCTCCAACTCGATGCGACGGGCTACATCGCCTCGACCGACGGCGTCCACACGAACGTGCCAGGCGTCTTCGTCGGCGGCGACGTTTACGACATCCGCTACAAACAGGCCATCACGGCCGCAGGGATGGGCTGTAAGGCATCGCTCGAAGCGGAAAAGTATCTCGAAGAACTCGATGCCGAACGCGAAGCAGGCGGCGCGCTCGCGATCGCCGCTTCGTAAAACCGCCTAGAAAACGGCGAGAATCTCATCCGTCGCGGGCATCCCGCGGCGGTAGTACGCGACCGTACCATCTTTGGCTATTCCGACGACGGTACGATTGATGAGTCGCAGCATGCCGAATCCCATCACGGCGTCGTAGGCGCTCGCGACGGCAAAGCCCGAGTCGACCAAAAGCGGCGCATCGAAGCCATTTTTTTCGGCGAAGGCTTTATGGCTCGACGCGCTTTGATTGTTGATCGCGTAAACCGTGACGCGCGCGGCGTCGTATCGGGCGCGGTCATCACGGACCGCGTTGAGCTGAATTTTTCAACCAGGTGTGCTGTCGAGTACGTAAAAAATGAGGACGACGGGCCCCTTGTTGAGCGCCGTCTCGAGCGAGTGCTCCTTACCGTTCTCATCGCGTAACGTAAAATCGGGAGCGCGGTCACCGACCTTGAGTTTCGGCATCGTTGTCCTCTCGTAATGCGAGCGCGAAGACGACCTCGTCGCTCGTGCTTGCCTTGAAGTAGTCGGCGTTTGCGATGAAACCCTTGCGCGTGAATCCGAGCCGCTCCACGAGTGCGATCGATCGCGCGTTACGCGAATCGATGAAGGCCTCGATCTCGCGGATGTTCGTCGTGCTGCGTAGCTCGCCGATCGCGGCGTGCGCGGCTTCCGTCGCAAAACCCGCGCCCCACGATTCGCGTCCGAGTGCGTATGCCAAAAGTGCGTGCGTGCCGTCGCGATCGATCGAAATTTCGAGCGTACCGATCACACGCCTCGGGCCGCAGCGCACGACGAGAGCCCAGTTCCACCAGCGCTCGCCTTCCGCGATCGGACCTCGTGCGACATGCGCGTAGCGGGCGGCGAGCGCATCGACCGATGCGTATGGTTCGGTCGGAATAAATCGATAGAGTTCGTCGTCGGCGAGCGCATCGAAGAGGTCGGGTGCGTGGCGCACACCGAGCGGTTCGAGGTAGAGACGCCCCGACTCGAGCGCCCGCGGGTGATGTGGGAGGGTCGACGCCGCCGGGCTACGCCGCCGCAATCGCGGCGCATGCGCCGTCGATCGTCGGGTACGTAAACGTGTACCCCGTCGCGAGCGTGCGCGTGGGCAAAACGCATTGGCCGTCGACGACGATGACCGCCCCCTCACCGAAGACGAGATTCATCGCAAATTCCGGAACGGGTAAGAATGCAGGCCGGTGAAGCGCTCTGGCGAGCGCCGACGTAAATTCTGCGTTGCGGACCGGAGTCGGTGCGGTCGCATCGAGGATGCCGTCGGCGCCGTCGATCGCATGAAGATAGATGCCGACCTGATCGTCGATGTGAATCCACGAGTACCATTGCCGGCCGCTCGCGACGATGCCGCCACCCCCGAGCTTGAAGATCGGCAAGAGCTTCGCGAGCGCGCCGCCGTCGCTTCCGAGCACGAGGCCCGTGCGAACCTTCGCAACGCGCATGCCGAGGGCGGCGGCGCGATCGGCTTCCTCTTCCCACGCGACGCAGACGCCTGCGAGAAAGTCGTTTCCGGGCCCACTCGTTTCATCGAACGTCGCGGTTTCGCTCGTACCATAATAGCCGACTGCGGAAGCCGAGACGTAAGCGGCCGGTTTGTTCGTAACTGAAGCGAGTTCGGTCATCAACGCGCGCACGGCATCGACGCGGCTCGTGCGGATCTTCTCTTTTACGCTCGCGGACCAACGCTGCGCGACGGGTTCGCCCGCGAGATTCACCACGACATCGGCGCCGTTGCAGGCGTTTGCAGCGAGTCGCGCGCTACGAAGCGATGCCGTCGTGACGACGTCGCCTCGCGCGCGTAGGGCCATGCCGAGATGGCGACCGATAAATCCGGAAGCGCCAAGAATCGTGATCTTCATCGATGCCTTAGACATCGATGAAGCACGAGAAAGTGGCGTCAGCTTGACGGGGCGGCTGACGTATTGGGAACGGGCGAAGCCGTCATCGAGGGGCCGGCGTCATCATCGACGATCCCGGGGTCCCCATGGAGCCGCCGTTCGTCATCGAACCGTGCCCCTTTTTGTGGTGCTTGCCCGTCATCGTCGAAGAACCCATCGCGCTCGAGCCCATCGCGCCGTTCGATCCGGACATGCCCTCGTGCATCGCGGCATGCATGCCCATCGTCGTGGCTTGACTCATGCACACGTACTTGCCGTGCTTGGTCTTCCCATAACGCGACGTCCCCGGCATGTGATAGACCTTCGAGCGCGTATTGGCCCACACAACGGTGTCGCCGGCAGAACATGACGGCATCGCCATCGACATCATCGACCTCGCAGCGAATGCGGGCGCCGCTAAGGTGCTTGCGAAAACCGCCGCCGCTGCGGCAATAATTCGGATGTTTTTCATGAATATTCCCCTGTCGTTCGAGAAGGCCGTCGCGTCGAGGCGAGACCGGTACGGGGTGGCCTTACCCAAGGAGACGGTGCGTTCCCCACACGTTCGAACGATCTGCAGCAAAGTGCGAACGCCTCGAATGGTTCCCGCGTCGAATATCGTACCCGAGCGAAAGGACATTCGTGCCGAACTCGACACCGTATCGCCTCACATGCGCGTTCTCGTAATCGGAGCGGGGCCCGGCGGTTCCGCGGCCGCGATCGAACTCACGCGCGCGGGCGCCGACGTGCGCATCGTCGAGAAATCGGCGTTTCCGCGTGCGAAAACGTGTGGCGACGGGATCTCACCGCCAGGCGTTCGTGAAGCGCAAGCGCTCGGGCTCGCACTCGACGATAAAACGCCGCTCCGGCTCGGCGAAATCAGCACGCCGAGCGGTACGCGCTTCCGCGCGGGGTGGCGGCCCGAGACGCCGTGGGGCGCGATCGTCGAGCGACGCGAATTCGACGAGCGCCTGCTCGCGATCGCCATTGCTGCGGGCGCGCGTTTCGAAGATCGCACGACCGCGCGCGACATCACGTTCGGCACGCGTGGACCCGCCGTGCGACTCGGTCACGACGTGACGGCGACGCACGAACTCTTCGATGCGATCGTGCTCGCCGAGGGTGCGACGGGTACGCTCGCGCCGAAGCTCGGGTTCGGTCGCCATCACTCGCGGCTCGTTGCGCTACGCGGATACACACGCGCGATCAAGCCGCTCGAGCCGCAATTCGGGCTATACTTCGATCGCGACGTCTCGCCCGGATATGGTTGGATTTTCCCCGTCGACCGCGAGCGTGCGAACGTCGGCGTGCTCGTCGACGAACGCGCCGTGCGCGCGCGTGGCGGCGACCTGCGCGGCATCTTGCGCGACTGGACTGCGACGAGCGCGATCGCGCGCGAGACGATCGGTCCTAATCCGACGTACGAATCGCTGCGCGGCGGAGTGATTCCGACGGGTCGTCGCTCGCGCGTCCGCGGCGGCGTCTACCTCGTCGGCGACGCGGCGGGCGTTGCGGATCCGTTTTCGGCCGAGGGTATCTATCAGGCGATGGCCACGGGCCGAGCCGCGGCCGCTGCGCTCGTCGAACACGGGCCGGGCCGCGCGGCCGAGCGGGCGTATGCGCGGGCGCTGCGACCCTTCGATCGAAACGCCGCCGAGGCACGCCGCTTGCGAATGGGCTTCGGGCTCGTGATCGACGTGATGGGCGCTCGCGCCGTCAAAAGCCCGAAGCTCGCCTTCCACCTAAGCTCGAGCGGCTTTTTTATGAAGGACAGTCTGCCCGCATTTTTATTGGGAATCGCGCGGACGTGGTAGCACAAATCACCACGCGTGCCCGGTGCGTATGCGAGAGTAGAGCAAAAGGGGCGCGAAGTTGAGTTTTAAAAATCGGCTGGCCAAGATGATCGTCGATCCAGCCTTCCGCAATCCGGGGCTGATGAAGGTCATCTTCGCGATCGACGACGTCACCGGTGTCGACCTCGTGAAGACACTCGCGCCCTTCAAGCTCATGCCCGCATCGGCCGAACTCTTTCAGCGCAGCTTCGCGCACTTCGTTTCGGGTGAAGAGATCTCGCTCGCGTGCGCGACGCAACTCTCCGCGATCGCACCCGATCGCGCGTCGTCGGCATATCTGCTCGTTCAGGCTGGAGAAGAACAGACGCACCTCGATCACTTCCGCCACAAGCTCGACCAATTCGGGCTCGGCGAGGCGAAGCTCTCGAAATTCGTCGCGCCGTCGTTCAATCGTTTCGGTGAAGCGATCCAACGTCGTATCGATCGAGGTGATTACGTCGGCGCGCTCGTCGGCAACAACGTCGTCGTCGAGGGCCTCGCGATTTGCCTGCTCGAGATGGGCTGCAAAGATCTGCGCGCCAACTCGGACGAAGTCTCGAAGTTTCTGGATTTCGTACTCGAAGACGAACTCCATCACGTGCGTTTCGGCGAACGTCGCCTAAAAATTTGGAACGAACGCGGGCTCGTGCGCGAGCGCGATGTCGCGGACTTCTACGGTGAGATGTGGGCGAACGTCGTCGGCGTGGTCGCCGAAATTCCCGACGTGCTCGATTCGATGTCGATCGAACCCGCGGCGCTCTTGGCGGAAGCGAAGACGTTTTTTGAGGCTCGCTTCACGGCTGCGGGGCTTTCGATCGCGGCATAACCGGTTCGCGTGCGCGTGTTCTGGCTCGTCGTCTTTCTCGGCGTCGTCGTGTTGCTCGCGACGACTTTCGCACGCGGACACGAAAGCAAGCCGACGTCGTGAGATGCACTCGCGGCTACATCTTGTCGGCTGTGTGAGCTGACCGTCATTGCGGGCGCCGAAAGCGAATGAGGCATCGCTCTTATCCTAAGCGTCATCATGTGCGCGCGGCCAGACATGAACGATTCGATTTTTGCGGGTATCCAGCGGAGTAGTTTTACCGCAAACTTACTTCGCTATAAGCGCTGCGTGCTTACTTTGGGTGTTCAACGCTTTACCGCGTAGTACAAGCATAGATACAGCATTGTCGCCGCAAATAGAATCACGACGGTACACACAACGACGTAAATAATAGTGTCGCTCATGAGCTGCTTTCCGTAGCATCTTCGGAGAGCGCGGTACGGATTCGCGGGAGGCCAAGCCTCGTGTAGAGGCACTCCTCGTCGAAACGCTTCGCCTCTTGCCGCGCCTCTACGATCAGGTCGGCGTGATCACTCTGGGTACTCATGGGAATCAATCTCCTACGGATTTGATCGAGGCTCTCGTCGTATTATCTCAAGCTGAAGCGACACTCTTCGGACTAGTTCGGTCGAGCCATCATCTTCGTCAGGGCCATCCGCGGTGGTCGATTCCCAATCAACGAGTAGGCGTCGACGTCAGTCGCGATCTCGCGATGGATGTGTCTACGCGCTTCTTCGGATGATTCATAAGACGACGAGCCTCCGCTGATACTACACATTTAGAGCGACTCGCGTGCCTGTAGCATCGCTGTGGCGGGCGCCATCCGTGCGCCGACTTAGACTTCCTTACGGAGTGGAATGGCATCTCGCAACCGACACACTCGGAGGGTGTAGTTCGGGAGCGACGTCCGACGTCAGTGACGTGACAGCGGGATCGTTGCGTCGAATTCCGGTTCGGGTTTCGGCTTGGTGAGATAGAGGCCGACAGCGATGAGGACGATGCCGACGGCGAGGTAGAGTAAATCGAGTGCACTTTGCACCGGGCGATGTATCGCACTTTCGAAATAGCGCACGACGAGAATGAGGAAGATGACTTTCGCGAGCCGTTCTTTGAGATCGTCGAGGCTGCGAATGAGCAAGATTCGCTTAGCGACCTCGCTGCGCTCTGCCGCTTCGATCTTGCTGATAAAGAGCTCGTAGATCCCGAATGCAAAAATGAGCAGCACGAGTGCGAAGAGGAAACCGTCGACGAATTCCGCGACGCTCGTGATGATTCGGAGGTGAATCGCATCGTGGGCCGCGGCTCCGAGCGAACCGTCGGTATAGTGCGAGAGTTCGACGAAGAGTTGTCCGACATCGAGAATCGCGACGTAAAAGAGCGCAAAAGACCCAATGAGGCTCGCGATGACGGCTATCAGCGTCACGAAGCGGATGTTCCAGAGCACCGACTCGAAGCCGCGCTCCAACCTTTTCAAGAACATGGTTGGTGCAACTCTCGCGTGCGGTACGTCGACTCCTTGATCGTCATGTGTTGATTGCGGGTTTGTCGTGCGCGCCGAACGCGTGCTACAACGTGAGTGAGATGCACGATCCGCGCTTCCGGAGTTTCGGTTCGAACGCTCCGACCTGTGCTCTGCGCTCTACGTATACGTAAACGGGTTCGGAAACGGGAGTCCGTGTGGTCGGCCGCCTTTGATGACCTTGACCGGTTCGAGATAGCGGTCGCCCGAAAAATTGTGTTTGTTCGTGTCGACGAAGGTGGTCGGACCGTCGACGATGCGAAAAATCGCGATATCCGCGGGCGCACCGATCGCGAGCGTTCCGAGGCCCGGTACGCGATCGATGATCTTGCCCGGTACGTTCGTCGTTTTCGCGATGACCTCGCCGAGCGAGAAGCCGAGTGCGAGAAATTTCGAAGCGACGTTGGGGAAGAGCGGTCGCGACGGCGACTGAATGCTCGCGCTGTGGACGTCGCTCGAAATCGTGTCGGGTGTGAGGCCCGCTTCGATTGCCGGCTTCGCGATCGTGACGTCGAAGCTGCCGCCCCCGTGGCCGACGTCGAAGAGCACGCCACGTTTCTTCGCGCGTAGCGCCGCAGGCAAGAGTTTGCCATCCACGACGATGTTGTTCGCTCCGAAGGCGCCTGAATAACAGTGCGTGATGATGTCGCCCGGCCGCATCATGTCGAGAACATCGGCGAGCGGTGCATCGCAATTACCGATGTGCGCCATCACGCGTGCCCACGGCCCTGCGATCTCCGCGGCCTTGATCGCGCGGCGCAGCGGTTCGATACCGTTGTTGCCCACGACGTTCTTCGAGAGCCGGACTTTGACGCCGAGCACGACATCGCGATTTTCCGCCACCGTCTTCGCGCACTTCTCGACGTCGGCGTAATCGATGTTGAAGAGCTCGCCGATTTTGATCGGGTCGCCGGCGAGCCCGATCGAAGCGATGTGGACGAATGCGAAGTGACGCGTGCGCGCCTGCCCGATGACGAAGTGCCGAAAGCCCGAGAACGTCGATGAGCCCGCATCACCTGCGTCGACGCCGGTCGTCGTCATCGTGAGGTGCATCATCTCGTCGGCCGGCAGTCCGATGCCGGAGACCTGATGGTAGTAGTGGCAGTGCATGTCGACGAGTCCGGGCGTGACGAGATTGCCGCTCGCATCGATCGTTTGCACGCTCTTCACCACAGTGCCGGGTGCGAGTAGTGCGGCGATCTGACCATTCTTCATGGCGACGTCCCGTTTTGCGTCGAGCTTTTGCGACGGGTCGAGGACGGTGCCGCCGGTGACGACGAGATCGTAGACGATGTTCGGATCGTGCGGATCGAACGAGAGAAGCAATGGCGCGGGCAATGCCGCAGCGGCGGCCGCGCGCGGGGCTTCGGCTGCGATCAATGCGGCAGCGGCAGCGGCAGCGTTCGCTGCGAGAAAGTCCTTACGCGATACGGACACAAGCTACTCCTAAGAGCACGTGGTGATGGGCGAGAGATTAAACGCGAAGAATCGAATTCCGTTCGCCGATGCGTGCCCCGCCGTCGAACGAGGATCGAAGCATAAGCTCCGGCGTACGACAACCAAATGGCCCATCCGCTTTGCGTGGTGCGCGCGTGAGTGCGAGCGCCACCGTTCCCGCGCCCGCCCGTTTCAACATTCGCGGACTCTCCGTCGTTTCGTTCGCCCACGGGCTCAGCGACTTCTATTCCGGGATCGTGCCGTTCACGATATTTCTCGTGCTCTCGCGCGGCCACATATCGCCCGCGTTTCAAGGCGCGTTCGTGTTTCTTTGGTACCTCACGAGTTCGATCGTGCAGCCGTTTTTCGGCGCCTTCACCGACCGTCACGGGCGCTGGTGGTTCTTGCCGGCGTCGATCGCGCTGACGGTCGTCGCGATTTCATGCGCGGGTGCGGCACCGACGCTGCCGCTCCTCGCGCTCTGCATCGTCGTCGGCGGATTCGGTTCGGCACTCATGCATCCCGAAGCCGGGAAATACTCGGCGATGCTCAGCGGGCCGAGGCGTGCGAGCGGAATTTCGATCTTCCAGATCGGCGGCCAGGTCGGCTATTCGATCGGCCCCGCGGTCATCGCGCTGCTGTACGCGCGCGGCGGCACGAGCGGATCGCTCTGGCTGCTCGTGCCGGGACTCCTTGGCGTCGGCGGTCTCTTCACGGTGATGCGTCGCGTCGATCGCTCGGCCGCGCGCGATCACGCATCGCACGCACGCTCCGTAACCTCTGCGAGTCCTGACGTCGACCGCGTCGGCGTGTCGCTGCTTATTGCCGGCACGGCGCTGCGGCACTTCGTCTCGGCGGCATTCATGACGTATCTGCCGAATTTGCTCGTCGGCCGCGGCGCGTCGATCCCTCAAGCGGGGCAAGTCGTTACGGCCTTTCTTCTGATCTCGGCGATCGGGTTGCTCGCGGGCGGCTCGCTCTCGGATCGCTTCGGCGCGATCCGCGTATCGATCGCGGCGCTCGTGGCTGCCGTGCCGTTACTCTTCGCGTTTTTCTTCACGCCGGTCGCGATCGCGGTGCCTGCCTTACTGCTCGCGAGCGTCTTGCTCGCGGTGCAGAACGCGCCGGGCGTGGCGATCGTGCAGACGATGTTACCGAAAAATCTCGGCATGGCGCTCGGCCTCATGAACGGCGTCGCCTTCGGCTTCGGGTCGGCCGCCGTCGCTGGAATCGGGCTCGTCGTTGCGGGTGCGGGTCCGGCCGTCGCGCTCGAATCGGTGAGTGCGGTGCCGCTGCTCGCCGCGCTCGCGTACGTCGCGGTCGCACGCCGCGCGGCGGTCGCGTCTTAATCTACGTGTAGATCAAAAACCGTTCGCGCAACTCTTCAAAGGCATGCGTCGCGGGTTCCCACGCGCGTAAGATCGCGTCGGCGTCGAGCCCGTCTAGCAGCCCGCGACGAAGCGTGTCCGTGCCCCAGTCGCGATCGAGCGACGCGGCGCTACGAATCGAGAGGGCGGCGGGTTCGATCTTACGCACCGCACACAGAATTTCGACCGCTGCCCGCACCGCGCGAAACGCGCGCGCATCGGTGATCACGAGTTCCACGCCCGTGAGCGTCTTACCCGACCAAAAACCGGACATCGGCACCCAGGAGACCGCGCGGAAATGCACGCCCGGCAACGCACGATTGTTGAGTTCGTCTGAGAGCCTGAGGCCGTCGAGCTTGTAGGCGCCCGCATATTTAAACGGCTTCGTATAGCCCGTGCCGTTATTGACGCCCGCCGAATCGATGAGCCCCGTCGCGGGATAGACGAGCGTCGTATCCCATTCGGGAATGTTCGGTGAGGTCTGTACCCACGCGAGTTTGGTATCGGGCCAAAGCATCTCGCGCGTATAGCCCTTCATCGCGATCACGCGCAGGTTCGCGCCGATGCCGAAGTGCTCGTTGTAGAGTTTCGCGAGTTCGCCGATCGTCATGCCGTGCCGCACCGGAATGGGATAGAGGCCGATGAACGAGGCGAACTTCGGATCGAGGACGGGGCCTTCGACGATCGTGCCGCCGATGGGATTGGGGCGATCGAGCACCCACACGGTTTTGGAGAGCGCCTTCGCTGCCGTCATTACGTAGGCGAGCGTCGAGATGTACGTATACGCGCGATCGCCGACGTCTTGAATATCGAAAAGGATGACGTCGATGCCCTCGAGCATCGCGGCACTCGGTCGACGTGTCGCGCCGTAGAGCGAGTAGACGGGAAGCGTACTGTGCTCGTCGACGTACGACGGCACGTAGGCACCGGCGGGTTGATCGCCGCGGAGGCCGTGTTCGGGTGAATAGATCGCTTTGAGCGCGATCTGCGGATTGCGCCGGATGGCATCGACCACCGTTTCGAGGCCCGACGTCACACCCGTTTGATTCGTGACGACGCCGACGCTTCGGCCGCGCAGATCGTGCCACGCGTCGTTCAAGAAGATCTCGTTGCCGAGCGTGACGGCCGCGCGCGGCATGGCGGCGGCGTTTGCCCCTCGCGGGCTCAAAGCGAGCGCGCTCGACACACCGGCGGCCGACGTCGTGAGTGCCGCCGTCCCACCGAGGAACGTGCGCCGATCGATCCCGGTCTTTCGCGCGTTCATCGGGCTACACGAACTCCGGCGTTACGTTCGACGGGATGAGCCCGGCTGTGGAAGCGCGCGTAAAGAGATCGCCGATTGCGGCCACGCCCGCATCGCCGAGATCCACGGAGTACTCGTTGACGTAGAGCGCGATATGCGCGCGCATCACCGCTTCGTCCATCTCGAAAGCGTGTTCGCGAACGTAGGGTGCGACTGCCGCGTCGTCCGCGCGGGCGAAGGCGAGGCTCGCCCGAATCGTGTCGTCGATCTTGCGCGCCACAGCGTCGGCTTGATCGCGTCGCACTAAAATCGCGCCGAGCGGAATGGGGTTGCCCGTCTCATGCTCCCACCACTGCCCGAGATCGGCGATGCACGCGAGGCCCGATGCCGCATACGTGAACCGCGATTCGTGTATGATGAGTCCCGCGTCGACGTCGCCTTTCGCGACGGCATCGACGATGCGATCGAAGCGCATCGGCACCGCATCGACGCTACGACCGAGCGCGAGTCGTAACAAGAGATACGCCGTCGTGAGTGCGCCTGGAATCGCGATCTTCGCATCGCGCGGTAACGTCGCAAGCGTCGGCACGTTACCATCGGCATCGGGTTTCGCGATGAGAAGCGGCCCACACCCGCGCCCGAGTGCACCGCCCGCGCGGAGAATGCGATACGAGCCGAGCAGATACGGGATCGCGCCGTAACTCACTTTCGTCAGCTCGAAACGCGCGCCGCGCGCGGCTTCGTTGAGCGCTTCGACGTCGTCGAGCACGACGTTGACGGGCGGTGCGTCTGCGAGCAAGTGCTTGGTCCATGCGGCAAAGATGTACGTGTCGTTGGGGCACGGAGAGTACGCGAGGGAGAGCGTCGACATCATTCGTCTTTCCGGGAAGCGAGTCGTGCGAGAACGCGGTCGAGGGTGGCTGCCGTGGCACGCGCGCCGGCGGTGAAATCCCACTCGCTCGCCGCGCGGTCGCCGATATAGTTCGAGATCCCGCGCACGCCGATTGCGGGTACGCCCGCAACCTCCGCCGCGCGTAAGACGGAGAAGCCCTCCATCGTTTCGACGTCGTGGCCGTATCGCGCGCGCAAACGTCGGCCCGTCGCATCGGTCGTCGTCACCGCCGCGACGGTGACGCCCGTAGCATGCGGCGCGATACCCGCGAGACGCGCGACGAGTGCGGCATCCGCGCTCGCGCGTTCCACGAGCGTTCCCTCCGGCAACGCGAGCACGCCACCACCCTCGAGGCCGAAATCGCCGAGTGCGTCGGCCGTAATGAGTCGCGCATCGCCGACCCGGGCGACGTCGCGATAAATGCCGCCGATTCCGGCGTTGATCACGGCCGCATACGGCGCCGACCCGAGTTGCCGAGCGACGCCGATCGCCGCTTCGACCGGACCGACACCACATGCGAAGATCTTCACGTTGGCGGGTGGCGTGAAGAAGCGAAGTTCGGCCGAGAGCGCGCAGACGACCAGGATCATCCGAGCGCGTTCCGCTTCACGTGCTAACGAATGCCGATGAATTTGTGCGTTTGCAAGCCGAGACGAAAACGATCGGGTCGGGCTTTTGCGGCATCGATGGCGAGCGCTACATTTGCGGGTTTGTTCCCCTCGGGCTGCAGAAACGTCGGCAACGGACGCGTGCCAAACGACGCGAGCCATTCGTCGGGCACGCGACCGTCGACGATGAGTTTGATCTCGTTTGCGCGCGCCGCCATTTCGGGCGTGAGCCGTTCTTTCGGCGAAACGGTAAGCCACACGTCGCTCGCTAAATCCACCGCGATGCTGCCGTTGGACTCGATGTGAACGCGGCGACCATCGGCGCGAAGCGCATCGATAAGGACCGAACTTTCGGCTTGCGCGAAGGGCTCGCCGCCGGTAAGGATCACCATCGGACAATCGCCCCCGAGTTCGCGCACGCGCGCGACGATCGCTTCGACGGAAAGAAACGCTTTCGTCGCATAGTCGGTGTCGCAAAAGCGGCAGTTGAGATTGCACCCCGCGAGACGCACGAAGACGGCGGGCGTTCCGGTCCAGACACCCTCGCCTTGCACGCTGTAGAAGATCTCAGCGAGCGCGAGCATCGTCGCCTCGCACGATCGCACATGCGGTTTGTGTTTCCCAGACCACGATCTCGACGAGTTGCGGGAGATGCTCGGCGATCTCGTTCCAGACCCAGATTGCGATGCGTTCGGCCGTGGGGTTCTCGATGAGATCGTTGAGCGACGCGTGGTCGAGCCGATCGATGACGCGCGGGCGCACGACAGCTCCGATTTCGTCGAAATCGGCGACCATGCCGGTCGCGGGGCCTGTGGTTTGCGGCTCGCCTGCGACTGCGACATCGAGGCGATACGAGTGGCCGTGCAAGCTCGCGCACTTCCCGAGATGGAACGGTAAGATGTGGGCGGCTTCAAAACGGAATTGCTTGCGGATTTCGACGGTCACGACCGCTCGATCTTCGCCCTACACGCGCGCTGGCCCCGGGCGGGGCTCAGCCTGCGTTGACGCACTCGGTTGAAACCCAGTAGTGTTTGCCCGCACCGAAAGGCGAGTAGACGTCGATCGTCGTTTCGTAGAGCGTCAAGCCCACGTACGCGAGCGTGCCATCGCCGATCACATCGAAGCCATCGCCGATGCGCGCGGGGGGATAGGCCGTCCGTGTCGGCGCCGAGCTGCGATCCGGCCAGACGTAGAAAAACGCGGGCTCGCACACGACGATACCGCGGTGGACTTGCGTCTGCGTCGGACGCGCACTGGACCCGGCGGGCGAGCTCGAACTCGCGGCGCTCGGTGCGGGGGATGGAGTGGGTTTTGCAATCGCAGGCGCCGCGAAAGCGACCGCGAGCGCGCAGCCGACGACGAACGCCGCGACAGACGATGGCTTGCCGAGATGATTCATAACGCTCCTGTACCCACGATTTCCTAGAGGTCGCCCGACGGCCCCATCGCTTCGAGTCGCTTCTTCACGTCGCCAAGGAACGCGTTTGCGATCGTGCCGTCGATGACGCGGTGATCGAGTGAGAGGCAGACGTTCATCATCGAGCGGATCGCAATCGCGTCGTTGATGACGACCGGCCGTTTGACGACCGCTTCCATCGTGACGATACCGGCTTGGCCGCCGTTGATGATCGGTTTCGAGAGCACGGAACCGTTCGCGCCCGTGTTGTTGACGGTGAACGTCCCGCCGCCGAGTTCGTCTGGGCCGAGTTTGCCCGCACGCGCGCGGGCGATGATTTTGCCTGCGGCGACGGCGAGCCCGCCGATCGAAAGCGAATCGGCATCGCGAATGACGGGAACCATCAGATTCGAATCGAGACCGACGGCGATGCCGATATTGATTTCGCAATGGACGACGATGCCGTCGTCGGTGAACTTCGCATTGAGCAGTGGATGAAGCTTTAGCGCTTGCACGACGGCGTACATGAAGAACGGCAAGAGCGTCAGTGCGTAGCCTTTATCGTTCTGGAAACGAGTCTTTGCAGCACCTCGCCACGCCCAAACGTTCGTGACGTCGACCTCGACCATCGTCCATGCGTGCGGCGCGTTTGCGAGCGACTCGACCATGCGCTTCGCGATGATCTTGCGCGCGGGTGAGAGCGGCACGAGCGTTCCCGGAATCGGCGAGCCATAGGTCGACGTGCCGCTCGGCGGTGCGACGGTCGTGGGGACCACGGCGCGCGCGATGTCGGGTTGCGGTGCCTGGACGATCGTCGCGGCGGCGAGGACGTCGTCGATCGTGACGCGACCGTTATGACCCGTGCCGCGCACCGACGACACATCGAGATCGTGAACGCGCGCGAGCTTGCGGACTGCGGGCGAAAAGCGGCGCAGCACGTCCGGATCGTTCGTGAAGCCATGCCGCGCGCCACCGTTCATCGATGTGCGCCCATTGCCGACGCTCGGAACGGTCGCGGACGTGACGCTTGCGATCTTCGCACCCGCAGGCGACGGCGCATCGCTCGGCGCGTGAGACGCACTTTCCGCCTGCGGTGCCGCAGGTGCACTCGCGCCGCTGGGAACCGCGCCGATTTCATCGATGATCGCGATCGGCGCGCCCGTGGCTACGGTTTCGCCTTCTTTGCAGATGATCTCGCGCAGGATGCCCGTGACGGGTGAGGGGACTTCGGCGTTGACTTTATCGGTCGAGACTTCGACGAACGCTTCGTATTTTTCGATCGAGTCACCGGGCTTCTTGAGCCACTGCGCGACCGTGCCCTCGGTGACGGTCTCACCGAGTTGCGGCATGGTAATCGTGGTCGCCATTACTTTAGAACCGAACCATTTCACGCATGGCTTCGGCCATGCGAGTCGTCGAGATCATGAACGCGGCTTCGAGGGGTGCCGCGTAGCCCATCGCGGGAACGTCGGGGCCGCAGAGACGCCGGATCGGCGCGTCGAGTTCGAAGAATGCATCCTCGGCGACCATCGCGGCGATCTCGGCCCCGACGCCGCCGAATTTATTATCCTCGTGAACGATCAAGAGCTTGTGCGTCTTGCGAACGCTCGCGAGGATCGTCGTGCGGTCCATCGGGCGGATCGAACGGAGATCGATCACCTCGACGGACATCCCATCCGCCGCGAGGGTCTTCGCGGCTTCGATCGCTTGATGAACGTAGAGCCCGTACGAGACGACGGTGAGCTTATCGCCGGGATGTTTGATATCGGCTTTGCCGATCGGGATCGTGTAATGGCCGGAAGGCACATCGCCCTTGACCATCCGATAGGTTTTCTTGTGCTCCAGAAAGAGCACGGGATCGGGATCGTCGATCGCGGCGTTGAGGAGGCCTTTGATATCGGCGGGAAACGACGGCGCGACGATCTTGAGCCCGGGCACGTGATAGAAGAGCGCTTCGATCGAGACCGAGTGCGAGAGCGCGCCGCGCACGCCGCCGCCGTAGGGCGTGCGGATCACGAGCGGACACGTATAGTCGCCGTTGCTGCGATAGCGCGTCTTTGCGGCTTCGCCGACGATCTGATTGAACGCGGGATAGATGAAGTCGGCGAATTGAATCTCGGCGATCGGTCGTAAGCCCTCCATCGCCATGCCGATCGCGACGCCCACGATCGAGGCTTCGGCGAGCGGCGTATCGATGATGCGCGACTCGCCGAACTCTTCGAGAAAGCCCTTGGTAATGAGGAAGACGTTGCCGCGTGCGCCGACGTCCTCACCGAGGATCACGGTGCGGTCGTCTGTTTTGAGTGCTTCGTAGAGTGTCGAACGAACGGCTTCGACGTTGTTCATCACGGTCGATTCGGTGGCTATTGCCATGGCTCGTACGCCCCTTCGTAAACGTGTTTATCGAATTCGGATGCGTCGGGATAGGGGAGTGCTTCGACACGGTCGGTTACGTCGTTGACGAGGGCGAGAACGTTTTTCTTCATCTGCGAGATCTCGTCGCTCGTCATGATCGCGTGCTCGGTGAGGAGCTTCTCGAAAATCGGTACCGGATCTAAATGGCGGTGCGATTCGATCTCGTCGCGCGAGCGATACGTGCGATCGTCGTCGTCGGTCGTGTGCGAGAGGAAGCGGTAACACATCGCCTCGACGAGCGTCGGTCCGCCGCCCGCGCGCGCGCGATCGAGCGCTTCTCTTACGACGGCGTACGTAGCGATCGCATCGGAGCCGTCCACGCGCACGCCCGGTAAACCGTAACCCGGTGCCTTATCGATGATGCGTTCGCAGGCCATCTGTTTGTTACGAGGTGTGGAGATGGCCCACTCGTTGTTCTCACAGAGAAAGACGATCGGTAAGCGATGCACGGCGGCGAAGTTGACGGCTTCGTGCCATTCGCCCGAACTGGTCGCGCCGTCGCCGAACGTACACAGCACCGCGCGCCCCGCTTCACCGCGCAATTTCATCGCGTAGGCCGCGCCGACAGCGTGCGGGCAATGCGCGGCGATAATCGAGCTGATCGAAAGAATGCCGAGCGCGTGATGCGAGTAGTGGTTGGGAAATTGGCGCCCGCCGGAGACGTCTTCACCGCGCGCGAACATCGAGAGCAATGCGTGGATCGGATCCATGCCCACGCCGAGGCATAAGCCGATGTCGCGATAGTACGGTACGAGAATATCGGTACCGCGCGCGAAAGCGATCGCGGCACCGGCGTGGATGCCTTCGTGGCCCTCGCTTCCCGTCGCGAACGGAATCTTGCCTTGACGATTGAGTTGGAAGCCACGATTATCGAGCATGCGCTGGAGCAGCATATTGTTGAGCATCCAGCGGAGCTGTTCGTCTGTAAGGCCGTGGCGCTCGAGCGCCGGTGTGGACATCGCTTTGGCCATTCAAGATTCTCCGTCGCTGAGTCGATAGTGATTGAGGCGAGAGGGTCATTCTCCTTTCAGGATGTGAAAACGCTCGCCGAGAGTGAAAGTGGGAGCGCCGCGGGAAGGACGGGCGATGCTCGACATGCATCCCGTCCCGCTTGAAGATCTCGTCCACGTCCGGCGCCACCTCCATCGACATCCCGAGCTCTCGATGGTCGAGCACGAAACGGCCGCGTTCATCGCGACCGAGCTACGCAAACTCGATCTCGATGCCATCAAGACCGGGGTCGGCGAAACGGGTGTCATGGCTACGCTCGTCGGCGGAAAGCCCGGGCCCGTCACGCTCCTGCGCGCGGATATGGACGCGTTGCCGATTACCGAACTCGTCGATGCGGCGTATGCGTCGCAGAACGCCGGCGTCATGCATGCATGCGGGCACGACGGTCACGTCGCGATCTTGCTCGCGGCGGCTAAGACGCTTGCGTCGCGCCGTGCGGAGATCCCGGGCACGATCGTCTTTTGCTTTCAACCGGGCGAAGAAGGCCACGCGGGCAACCAAAAGATGATCGACGACGGCGCGCTCGAGAACCCGCACGTCGATCGCACGTTCGCGCTCCATCTCTATACGGGGCTCGATGTCGGCAAGATCGGCGTTCGCGACGGCGCGTTTTTCGCATCTGCCGATGAGTATACGCTCGTCATTCGCGGGACGGGAGGCCATGGCGCGATGCCGCACCTCGCGCAAGATCCCGTCGTCGCGGGTGCCTACTTCATTACGATGCTCCAGACGATCGTGAGCCGTGAAATCGCCCCCAAAGACCCCGCCGTTTTCACGGTCGGCAAATTTGAAGCTGGCACGACGTTCAACGTCATTCCCGACGAAGCGAAATTGCTCGGTACCGTACGCTGCTTCGATCCCGAGATCCGCAAGTCGATGCCCGAACGTTTGGAGCGCATCATGAAGGGCCTCGGCGAAGCGATGCGCGTCGATTACGAACTCGATTATCACTGGTCGTATCCGCCGACCGTTAACGACCGTGCCATGAACGACGTCGTGCGTGAAGTCGGCCGTGCGACGCTCGGTGCGGAGAACGTCGTCGAACACGACATCGTGATGTGGGCGGAAGACATGTCGTTCATGCAAGAGCAGCGCCCCGGTGCCTACTTCATCGTGGGCGCGCGCGGCGACGAACGAACGGGCGTAGCGCACCACAACGCACGCTTCGACATCGACGAACGTAGCCTCGAAGTCGGCTACCGCATGATGGTCGCTCTCGCGTTGCGCGAGGCACCTGAAGGACGACCATAGTGCGATCGGGATCGTGCATTTCGCTTGGTGAAAAGAAACGAAACTTTTCTTTTTGGGAAATCGGTTTGAGCGGAGATTCGAGCGCACGATACCTGACAAACGGATAAAGGTTGGGTGGTTCGTTTAACCGATGGCTAGTCAGATTAGACAAATGGCGGATGACGCGGCATGTCTTAGGCCTTAAAGTATAAGCCCACGCTTCTCCGCGTGTTTAACTGCATAGCGTCTTTTCGAGGTTCGCGCCATCTCGCACGACAGCGCCGTTCCGATCTCGTACTCCGAGACTCCCTTTCCGCTCGAAGAGCACGACGCTTGCGGCGTTGGATTTCTCGCGGATCTCGGCGGGCCAGCGACCCACGAGGTTGTGAAACTCGCCCTCTCTGCCGCAGCTGCGATGATGCATCGCGGCGCGCGCGCGGCCGACGGCCGCACGGGTGATGGCGCGGGCATCCTTTGCGAGACCCCGCGGAAGCTGCTCGCGCTCGAGCTGAGCCGCGTCGATTTGCACGCGACCCAAAACCATCTCGCGGCGATCTGTTTCTTTTTGCCGCGCGAGCCCGATGCGGCCGCGTCGTGCCGCGCGGCCATCGAATCGCGCGTTCACGCACTCGATATCACGCCGCTCCGGTGGCGGACGCCCGTCACGCACGACGAGATCCTCGGCGCGCAGGCGCGGACGTCGCGGCCGGCTTTCGAGCAACTCATCGTCGATATGGGCCCGGGCAACGTTCGCGAACGGATGCGTACGGCCGCGCGCATGATCGAGAAAGCGCTACGCGAATTCGGTCCGAGCGCGGCGCTGTTGTCGTGTTCGGCAACGTCGGTCGTCTACAAGGCGCTTCTCTCCTCGGACGAACTCGGCGCGTACTTCGAAGATCTGCGCGATGAAAATTTTCTTTCGCGCTTCGCGCTCTTTCATCAGCGGTTTTCGACCAATAGCGCGCCGTCGTGGCGACTGGTGCAACCGTTCCGACACATCGCGCACAACGGCGAGATCAATACGATCACGGGCAATCGCGCCTGGCTCGAAGCACGCGGCATCAAAAGCACCCCGGGTTCGAGCGACTCGTACGATTTCAATACGGCCGTCGATACGATGGTCGGCGCGGGTTATCGCGTCGATGAGGGCGTCGATATGCTGCTCGCACCGGCAATCGACGAGAGCGACGCTCGTCTCAAGGCCTATTACGACGCGCACGTGCCGACGGTCGAACCGTGGGACGGACCTGCCGCAATCGTCTTCGCCGATGGCGATACGATCGGCGCCGCACTCGACCGTACGGGTCTGCGGCCGCTGCGTTGGTGCCGCACCGCGAGCAACAAAGTGCTCTGCGCGTCGGAAGCTGGCATCGTCGATTTTGGCGACGATCCCATCGTCGCACGTGGGCGCCTGGGCCCGGGCGGTCGCTTCATCGTTCGTTTCGCATCGGGCCAGGTCGTCGAGACGGATGCCTTCCGCGCCGAGCGCCGCGATCGCGCGGATTTCCGCGATGTCGTCAAGAGCTGGGCCTTTCCGCTGCACGAACGTGCTGAGGCGCCGGCCGCAACCAATATCAACGCGCAACTGCATCGCTTCGGGTGCACGCGCGAAGAACTCAAAGATGTCGTCGGCGTGCTCGCATCGGCGAACGAACCCACCTCGTCGATGGGCGATGATGCCGCGCTTGCGTTCTTCGAACGCCGCACGCCCGTCGCCGAATATTTACGCGAACGGTTCGCGCAGGTCACGAATCCACCGATCGATCCGCTTCGCGAGAAGCTCGTCTTCGATCTACGCGCGTGGGTCGGCTCGGGCGATATCAACGGTGATATTCCCGCGGCCGGATCGATCGTCGCGCTCGAAAGCGCGATTCTGTCGGAGCGCGATTTCGACGCGTTACGCTTCGATACGCGGCTGACGCAGCACGCGCTATCGCTCGAACTCGGCGAGCAGTCGTTGCGCGCGCGATTGATGACGATCTGCGATGAATCCGAGCGCGCGGTACGCTCGGGCGCATCGTTGCTCGTTCTCGACGATCGCAGCGATGTCGCGAGTGTCCCCGCGCTTCTCGTGGCGGGGGCGATCCATCAGCGTTTGGTGCAGAGCGGTCTGCGCATGCAAGCCTCGATCGCCGTCGCCGATGGCTACGCACGCGATGCTCATGCGATCGCGGCACTCATCGGCGTCGGGGCCAATGTCGTCACGCCGTGGCTCGGATTGCGTGCCGCGGGCGACGCGGGGCACGGCATGGCGTACCTCACGGGCCTGCGCGCGGGCCTGCTCAAGATATTGGCCAAGCTCGGCATCTGCACGTTGCGGTCGTACGTGGGCGCGCAGACCTTCGAATCGATCGGACTTCACGGCGAGATCGTCGATCTCTGTTTCCCCGGCATCAAGGCGCACGCGCCGGCCGTCCGTTTCGCGGATATCGAATCCGATATTCGCACGTGGTACGCAACCTCGCGCGACGGCGAGACGCCACTCCCCGATCGCGGATCGTTCCGTTTCCGTCGCGACGGCGTGCGTCACGCTTTCGATCCGGGCGTCATCAAGAATCTCCGCGCGACGGCGATGCGCGGCGATTACGAAGCCTTCGAGAAACTCTCCGACGCGATGGAAGCGCGCGAACCCGTCGCGTTGCGCGATCTTTTAATGACCGTACCTTTGCGGGAGCCGATCTCGCTCGACGAAGTCGAACCGATCTCCGAGATCGTAAAAAACTTTGCGACCGCGGCAATGTCGCTCGGCGCGATCGCGTCGGAAGTGCACGAAGTCATCGCGCGTGCTGCCAATCGCATCGGAGCCAAGAGCAATTCGGGTGAAGGCGGCGAGCACGCAGAACGGTACGATCGCGTCGTCGATCGAGGCCGCAGCAAGATCAAACAGGTTGCCTCAGGCCGCTTCGGTCTCGGCGTCACGTATCTCGCGAGCGCCGACGAAGTCGAGATCAAAATGGCGCAGGGCTCGAAACCAGGCGAAGGCGGCCAGATTCCCGGCCATAAGGTCAGCGCCGAGATCGCGATGCTTCGCGGCGCGCAGATCGGTCAGTCGCTCATCTCGCCGCCGCCGCATCACGACATCTATTCGATCGAAGATCTCGCGCAACTCATCTACGATTTGCGTCGTGCGGCACCGCACGCCCGCATCGCCGTCAAACTCGTCGCGCAGTCGGGCATCGGCTACGTTGCCAGCGGCGTCGCGAAGGCCGATGCCGACGCGATCCACATCAGCGGCCACGATGGTGGCACGGGCGCATCACCGCTCTCCTCGATCAAACACGCGGGGCTCCCGTGGGAGATCGGGCTCGTAGAAACACATCACGCCCTCGTCGCCAACGGCTTGCGTTCGCGTGTGAAATTACGCGTCGACGGTGGCTTCAAGAGCGGACGCGACGTCATCATGGCGACGCTGCTCGGCGCCGACGAATACGGCTTCGGTAGCGCGCTGCTCGTGGCGCTCGGTTGCATCTACGCCCGGCAGTGCCATAAGAATACGTGCCCGGTCGGTATCGCGACGCAAGATCCCGTACTGCGCAAAAAATTCGCGGGCACCGAAGACGAAGCGATCGCTTACCTCGAGTTCATCGCAAAAGACGTTCGCCGTCGCCTCGCTGCGATGGGTGCGCGCTCGCTCGACGAACTACGCGGCCGCAGCGATCTCGTGCGTCGCAAGCCGCTCGACGATACGCGATTACACGACGTCGATCTTTCGGAGATCCTCCGCCTTCCCGAGCGCCCGCAAGACGCCCGGAAACCCGTGCTCGAACCGACGCATCTCGACGATCTCGTTATGCGGCCATGGGCGAGTGCGCGTAAACCTTGGCACGCCACGCCGGAACTCGCGATCTCCCCGACCGATCGAGCCGTCGGCGCGCGTCTCGCACACGAATTCACGCAGCGGCGTATTGCTGGCCAAGAGACGGGCGAACTCGTCGTGCGCTATCATGGCTCGGCGGGCCAGAGTTTCGGCGCGTTCCTGACTTCGGGTATCACGCTCGATCTCGCGGGCGATGCGAACGACTACGTCGGCAAGAGCATCGAAGGCGGTCGCATCGTCGTCCGTGGGTTCGCGTCGACGCACGCGAGCGACGACGTTGCGGCGCCGACGGAACCGGTGGCTGGAAATGCGTGCTTCTACGGAGCGCGCGACGGTGAAGGCTTCGTCCGCGGCGCTGCGGGCGAGCGTTTCGGCGTGCGCAACAGCGGCTCGACGCTCGTCGTCGAGGGCGCGGGCGATCATGCCGCCGAGTATATGACCGCGGGCTTCATGGCGATCCTCGGCCCCGTCGGGAAAAACTTCGCGAGCGGTATGTCGGGCGGCGTCGTCTTCGTCGCGCTCCCGCATCGCTACGATCCGTCGTCGCACGACCTCGCAATGGGTCCGACCACCTGCGGCCTCACGGCCGCTCGCGCCGACGATCCCGACAGCGCGAAGTTACGCGCGGTTCTCGAACGCTATGCGGCGGCGACGGGCTCGACGCGCGCCGCGAAGCTCCTCGCCGATTGGCCCCGGGCGCTCGAACGGTTCGCGAAGCTCGCGCCGGTCGAACTTACCCCGGAGCCACTCCGTGAGGTGCTCCGCGAGAGCGGCGCTACTCTCGTGTCTTCGACATAGCCTCGGTCGCCGAATCGACGACTTTCTTCGATTGTTCGACCATTTTGAGCGCGGCGGCGCGGGTCTGCTCGGCCGACTCGCGCATCGCCTCGCTGCCCATCTTAATGACCTCACCGAGGTGACCGAGCGTCACCTGCGTTTGCTTCGCTGCGATCTCGCCCGATGCGGCGGCGTGCTTCGTGAGGGTCTCTTGCAGGGCGTGGGCGTCATCGAGAGATTTCTGCAACTGGGGTTTGACTTGCTCGGCGGCGGCCGTCGTGGCATCGAGGACTTGTTTTTGCATCGCGCGTGCTTGCGCGAGCGCTTTTTCCATCGCGGAATTGAAGTTCATGCGGTGCTCTTTCCGGCGCCTACGCGCCCGTTTTCAGCGGCCTTCATCGACCGTCATCACCCAGCGGACCGCGCGGGCGTACTGTTCGAGTTCCCGCGTCGTGCGCTGGAGCCAGCCGAAAGTCTTGTCGTACACGGCCCGCTTCCCGCGAGCGTCATCGTGGTCTTTCACGAAGAGTCGCGCGGCTTCGAGCTGACGTTCGACACGCTCCCATTCCGTCCGCAACGTCATTTCCGACGCATCGGAGAGGCGGTCGATCAAAGGGGGAGCCGGACTTTCGGGATGCGACATCGCGTAATCGAGACGCGCGAGCGTATAGGCGCTCGTCGTCGTGATAAACGATCCCAGGAGTTGTACGAGTCGCACTTCCATACGAAGAGGCCGTTTCCATAGCCTCGCGATTCTCACCCACCGCGGGTTCTCGGCGTTCAGACTTCGCGATCCCGGCGTCAAAGAAAGCAATCATGCACGATACCGATCAACGCCGCTATGTCATCATTGGAAACGGCTTTGCCGGAACGACGTGTGCCGAACATCTGCGGAAAATTGACGCAAACGCGTCGATCGTGATGTTTGCCGACGAGCCGTATACGCTCTACAATCGGATCGCGCTGCCGCCGCTCCTGCGCAAGCAGGTCGCGCAGACGAAGGTCATCATTCGCGACCTCGCGTGGCACGAGAAGCATGCGATCGAACTGCATTTGAGCACGCGCGTCGATGCGATCGATGCCGAGGGCAAGACCGTCCACGCGAACGGCAAGGCGTATCCGTACGATGCGTTGCTCGTCGCGACGGGCGGCCGCCCCAATAAGAGCGATGCTCCGGGCTCCGCGGGCGCGCACAACCTGCTCAACTTCCAGTATATGGACGACACGCTCGAACTCTCGCATCAACTCGAAACGGCGAAATCCGCCGTCGCGGTCGGTGGGTCGTTCATCGCCTACGAACTCGCGGAAGCATTCGCATCGCGTGGCGTCGAGACGCATTGGCTCGTCCGCGGACCGCGCTTCTTGCGGCGCCTCCTCGATGAGGTTGCGGGTGAATTCGTCGACGAAGCCGCGCGCGCCGATGGCGTTCACGTTCATTATGAAGAAGAAGTGCGCGAGTACGTTCGCTCGAACGGCTCGATCACGAAAGTCATCACGAAGAACGGCACCGAGATCGCGACAGATCTCGTCGGCATCGGGCTCGGCCTCACGATGAATATCGAGATCGTGGCCGGCACGGGCGTAAAGACGAAGACCGGGATCGTTTGCGACGATCGGCTCGAGACGGACGTCAAGGGTATATTCGCGGGTGGCGACGTGGCCGAGTTCTACGATCCCATCGCCGAAATCAACTACCGGATGGGGACGTGGAATAATGCGGGCGCCCACGGGAAAGTCGCCGCGATCAACATGGCGGGTGGCGATTCACGGTACCACGACGTGCCCGAGTACTCGTCGAAAGTCTTCACCCAGCAGACGATCACGCAGTTCGGCATCAGCCCTGAGTACCGCGACGATCTCGAAACCGTCCGCCACATCGATCGCGATAAAAAGCACTACCGTGCGCTCTTCTTCTGGAAGAATCGTCTCGCGGGCTGCGTGATGATCGGTAAGGGCAACCGCGCCGGAAAACGCAAATATCTCGATGCCATCAAAGCCAAGACCGAATTCGCCCCGAGCGATCGCGAGTCGCTCCTGGCGTGGACGGCGGACTAACGGGCGACCCAAAAGTACACCAGGTGGTTTTCCTGGGCCGTGCGCCCGCGATCGAACACGAGGATCGTTCGCGTGGAATTCCACTTCGTGGAATCGGGGGGCCGATGACACGGAAATTGCATGAACGCAAGATGCTCGGCGTCAAAGTGTGCATCGTGCTTACTCTTGAAGTCACCGCGCTCGAGCGCGACCTCGCTACCGCGGTCGGTCAGCGCAACTGCATCACCGATCCGAGCGGCCTTTCCACCTACGAATGCGACGGCCTCACGGGCACGCGCATTCGGCCGCTCGCGGTCGTGTTGCCCGAGACGACCGAACAGGTCGCCGCTGCGGTTCGGGTCGCGCGCGCGTACGGTATGCCCGTCGTGCCACGCGGGGCGGGGACGGGGCTCTCGGGCGGCGCGTTGCCCGTCGAGGGCTGTTTGGTCGTCGTCCTCTCGCGCATGACGAAAATCCTTACCGTCGACCTCGAGAATAGGCGCATGCGCGTCCAGCCGGGCGTCATCAATCTCGACGTCACGAAGATGATCTCGCCGCATGGGTACTATTACGCGCCCGACCCGAGTTCGCAGAGCGTCTGTACGATCGGCGGGAACATCGCCGAGAATTCCGGTGGTGCACACTGTCTCAAATATGGCTTCACCGTCAATCACGTCGTCTCGGCGACGCTCGTACTGGCCGATGGGAGCATCGTTGAGATCGGCTCGGATGCGGTCGACCCGCTCGGCTACGATCTCATCGCAGCCGTCGTCGGAAGCGAAGGCATGGTCGGCATCGTCACCGAGGCCGTCGTGCGTATTCTGCGCGTTCCCGAACTCACGCGGACGTTTTTCGCAACATTCCCGTCGACCGACGAAGCGGGTGCCTGTGTCTCGGCGATCGTCGCGGCGGGGATCATTCCGGCCGCCGTCGAGATGATCGATTCGCTCGCGATCGAAGCGATCGTGAAGGCAACGGGCGTCGATTGGCCCCTCGACGTCGGTGCGGCTCTGCTGATGGACGTCGATGGCACGAAAGCCGAAGTGGAACACACGGCGGCCGCTGCCTTCGAAATCGCGCGCAGCGCCGGCGCCATCGAGATTCGCACGCCCAAGGACGCGGCTGAGCGGTTGCTTATGTGGAAGGGCCGCAAGAGCGCCTTCGCCGCCATGGGCCGGATCAGCCCGAATTATTACGTGCAAGACGGCGTGATCCCGCGTTCGAAAATTAGTGAGGTGCTGCGCGAAATTTCAGCGGCCGGTGCTACGCAGGGCTTACGCGTCGCAAACGTTTTTCATGCGGGCGACGGGAATCTGCATCCTTTGGTGCTGTACGATGCACGCGTGCCGGGTGAAGCGCATAGCGCCGAACTCGTCGCGGGGGAGATCCTTGCGATCTGCCTTCGCGCGGGTGGCTCGATCACGGGCGAACACGGCGTCGGTACCGACAAGGCGAAGTACATGGGCAAGATGTTCACCGACGACGATCTCGAATCGATGAACTTCGTTCGCTGCACGTTCGATCCGCAGCGCGCGTTCAACCCGGGCAAAGTCTTCCCGACGCCGCGGCTCTGCGGTGATATCCCCGGCCACTATCACGCGCACGCGACCGAGATCGCAGGCACGGCCGCGCGCGGATGACGGCGACGACGATCCGCGGGATCGCCGCAACGACGACGGTCGTGCCGTCGACCCTCGACGAAGCGCAAGCGCTCATGACCTCGGCCGACGCCGCGCATCTCACGATCGCATTCGTCGGCGGTGGCACGGAACTCAGCTTCGGGTATGCGCCGACGCGCGTCGACGTCTTGCTCGACACATCGAAGCTCGACCGTATCGTCGAGTATCAACCCGCCGACATGGTCGTCGAAGTCGAAGCGGGCGTGACGCTCGGGGCGCTCCAGGCGCATCTCGCACCGCACGGCCAACGGCTCGCCCTCGACGCACCGGAGCCCGAACGCGCGACCATCGGCGGCCTCGTTGCGACCAATGCTTTTGGCCCGTTGCGCACGCGATTCGGCAGCATGCGCGATCTCATCGTCGGCGTCTCGTTCATTCGCGCCGATGGGGCGCGCGTGCGCGGCGGCGGCAAAGTCGTCAAGAACGTCGCGGGTTTCGATTTACCGAAGCTCGCCGTCGGATCGCTCGGATCGCTCGGAATGATCGCGACGGTAACGTTGCGTCTTCACCCGGTTCCGCAAGCCGCGCTCGGCGTCGATGCAACGCTCTCGGCGGAGGACGTGGTGAACGTGGTGCGCGAAAGTTTTCGCCGGCAACTCGAACCCGCACTGCTCGTTGCGTCGCGTCTCGGCTCGGGTCAGTATCGCTTGACCGCCGTTTTCGAAGGCTTTGAGTCGGGTGCGCTCGAGCAGCGCGAGCGCTTCCTCGACCTGGGGCGTGTGTTCGATCCGTCGATTTCCGCGGGTGATGACGCGATCGCGCGTGTCGCGGCGCTCGATCGCGACGCGCGTTGCACGGGCGATCTTCGCTTGCGCATCGCGTTGCCGCCCGCCGAATTCGTACGCGCCGAACGCGACATCGTCGCTCCGCTCCTGCGCGCGTTTGCGGACCTCGCGCCCGAAGGCACCGCAGGATCGAAGGCCATCGCCTATCCGTCGCTCGGAGTCGCATTTTTTGCAGGCTCGTTCTGGAACGCCGAAAGCGCGAGTCGCTCGGAGGACGCAAGCATGCACGTCGCGAGCGCGATCGTCGCCGCTCGACGCGTTGCCGAAGCACGCGGCGGCAATCTCGTCGTCACGCACTGCGATGATACGGTCGTGAACGAACGTGTCGACGTCTACGGGACACTCCCGCCGTCGTTTGCATTGATGCGTGGCCTCAAAGACCGCTTCGATCCCGAACATCGTCTCAACCCCGGTCGTTTTCTCGGAAAGTTGTAACGTCATCGATACCATCGAAACCCCCGCGACCGAACGGACCGCGGCGGATCTCATCAGCGATTGCGTCCACTGCGGGTTCTGTTTACCGTCTTGCCCGACGTACGTGTCGTGGGGGTTGGAAGCCGATTCGCCGCGCGGTCGCATCGATCTCATGAAAGGCTTGCAAGACGGCAAGCTCGAGCTCACCGAGAGCGTCGTCGCGCATTTCGATCAGTGCCTCGGTTGTATGGGTTGCGTGACCTCATGCCCTTCGGGCGTGCGCTACGACCTGCTGATCGAATCGACGCGTGCCAAAATCGAAGCCGCCTATCCGCGTGCGCCGGGTGATCGCGGTCTTCGCGAACTCGTTTTCGCGACGTTTCCCTACCCCGGGCGTCTCAAAGTGCTCGCGATTCCGCTCTTTCTCTACGCGAAGAGCGGCCTCCAAGCGCTAATGCGCAAGAGCGGATTGCTCAAACTCTTGCCGCCGCAATTGCAGCAGCTCGAGAAACTCTCGCCATCGCTCACGATGGAAGAGATTCGCGCGAAACTCCCGCCGTTCACGCCTGCGAAGGGCACACGTCGCGGCACGGTCGCGGTGATTGCGGGTTGCGTGCAACGCACGTTTTTTCCCAACGTCAACGCTGCCACGATCAACGTGCTGAGCGCCGAAGGCTTCGACGTGATCGTCCCGGGCGATCAAGGCTGTTGTGGCGCGCTCTCGATCCATAGCGGACGCGATACCGAAGCGCTAAATTTCGCCGAGAAGCTCGTACGAACGTTCGGCAATCTCGATGCGCTCGACGCGGTGATCATCAACGCGGCGGGGTGTGGTTCCACGCTCAAAGAGTACGGCGAATTGCTACACGGCGACGATCGTGCTCGCGCCTTTGCGGCAAAAGTGAAAGATATCAACGAATTTCTCGGTGGAGTCACGAGCGTCGCGCAGTATCGGCCCTTGCCCATGCGCGTCGCCTATCACGACGCCTGCCATCTCGCACATGCCCAAGGGATCCGCGAGCAACCGCGTCGATTACTCCGCAACATTCCCGGCCTCGAACTCGTCGAGATCCCGCAGGGCGAGCAATGTTGCGGCAGCGCAGGCGTCTACAATATCTTCCAGCCCGGTTCGGGAGCCGAGATCGGCGCGCGCAAAGTCGATAACGTTCTCTCGGTAGCACCCGACGTGCTCGCAAGTGCGAATCCGGGTTGCACGTTACAGATCGCGTCGATTCTGGCGGAGCGCGGGAAAACGATCCTCGCCGCGCATCCGATCGAAATTCTCGACGCGGCACTGCTTTAGGATCGACTAGGATCGACGCCTGGAACGCGGGCTTGCGCGCGGTGGAACGAGCCGTCGCCGCGAAAACCGCTTCATGCTGATCTACGAGGATCTCGTTGCCGCATGGCGCCACGTGCGCGCGGCTGGCTTAGCGAGCGTGCGCGAGGTCGCGTGCGTCGGCGTGCCGCGGACGATGCTCGTCGCGGAGATCGTCGGGCCGCCGGGTGCCCGAACGATCGCACTCGCCGCGGGCGTTCATGGCGACGAACCCGCGGGACCGTGGGCGTTGCTTTCACTCGTGCGCGATGGGCTTCTCGATCGTCGTTTTGCGTATCGCATCTGGCCGTGCACGAATCCCTCGGGGTACGCCCGCAACACGCGCGAAAACGCCGAGGGTCACGATATCAATCGCAGCTTTCAAAAGGGCGGTACCACGCCGGAAGCGCGCGCGATGATCGCCGCGAATCGCAACCGCCGTTTCGCGCTCTCACTCGATTTGCACGAAGATTTCGAAGCCCGCGGATACTACTGCTACGAGCCCGTCGTCGCCGGAGAAGCGCCGTTCGGCGATGCGCTGGTGCGCGCGCTCGACGATGCGGAATTCCCCGTGGAAGAGTTCACAGAGGCTTTCGATCTCGGCTATCCCCCGGAAGCGCATCACCTGCGCGTGCTCTCACGCGGGCTTATTCGGAACGATCACGATGCCGAACGCGAATTCTTCGACGTCACGCCATACAGCATCCATGTCTTGCGCCGTGCGGCACGATACGCGCTAACGCTCGAATCGCCGCGGACGCAACCCTGGGAGGATCGGATCGCGATGCATCGCATCGCAGTTACGACGGTCATTGCGAGGTTCGCCGCTCACCCGAACGAAAATCTCGCGCAGCCGACGTTCTCCTGACAAGAAATTCCACAATCGAGGTCGAAGGGGACTACCATGGCAGAACGCGATCAACTCGAAGCCGACGTCCTCATCGTCGGTGGCGGCCCGGCCGGCCTTGCGGCGGCTATCAAACTGCGCCAGCTCGCGAAAGCAGCCGGACGGGACGACCTGGAGATATACCTCGTCGATAAGGGCCGCGAGATCGGCGCTCACGGTATCTCGGGCGCCGTTCTCGATCCCAAAGGCCTCGACGAGCTGATCCCCGATTGGCTCGAAACGGCGCCCGTGGAATCGGCCGTCACGTCCGATGCGATGTGGTATCTCAATCCCAATGGCAGCAAGCTCGCCGTGCCGGGATTCGCGATGCCACCGATGATGAAGAATCACGGCAAGTACGTCACGAGCCTACAGAAACTTACGAAGTGGCTCGGCGGCATTGCCGAAGAACACGGGGTTTCGCTCTTACCGGAGTTCGCGGGACAAGAATTGCTCTGGGACGGCAATCGTTGCATCGGCGTGCGCGTCGGCGATAAGGGCGTCGGACACGACGGCAAGCCCAAATCGAATTACGAGCAGGGCCCCGATCTGCTCGCGAAAGTCGTCATCCTCTCCGAAGGGGTGCGTGGAACGCTCGCAAAGCAGGCGATCGCGAAGCTCGGTCTCGATGCCGATCGCGATCCGCAAGTCTATGCATGCGGCGTCAAGGAACTCTGGCAGTGCAAACCCGGCACGGTGACGCCGGGAAGCGTGCTGCATACGTTCGGCCATCCGCTGCCGAACGAAACTTTCGGTGGCGCCTTCATCTACGGTATGCAAGACGACATCCTCGATATCGGGATGGTGACGGGTCTCGATTATGAAGATCCCACGACCGATCCGCACGATAATATGCAGCGCTACAAGCAGCATCCGGCGATCGCCGCGATGATCGACGGCGGTAAACTGCTTCGCTACGGTGCTAAAGCGATTCCCGAAGGCGGGCTCTACGCCATGCCCAAGCTCTATGCCGACGGCCTCATGCTGACGGGCGATTCGGGTGGATTCCTTAACGGCATGCGCCTCAAGGGCATCCATATGGCGATCAAGTCGGGCATCATGGCGGCGGAAACGGCATTCGATGCGATCGTCGCGGGGTCGTTCGGTGCCGAAACGTTATCGGCGTTCGACGCGAAATTCAAAGCGTCGTGGGCCTACGACGAGATGAAGATGTCGCGCAACTTCCATCAGGGCTTCAAGGGCGGTTTATTCGCCGGCATGATGAATGCGGGCATGTCGATGTATACCGGTGGCCGCGCCTTCGGTGTCATCGACAGACTCCACGGTGAAAACGGTTACGCGCAGATGAAGAAGCTCACGGAGCGCGCGCCCAAGGCACTCGAAGGCCGGGCGAAGATCGACAACGTCATTACGTTCGATAAGCTCACCGACGTCTTCAACAGCGGCACGATGCACGACGAAGATCAAGTGCCGCACCTTCACATCTCCGACACTTCCATCTGCGCGGATAAGTGCACGACCGAATTCGGAAATCCGTGCCAGTATTTCTGTCCGGCCAAGGTGTACGAGCCGCTCTTCAACGTGACGGGTACGAACGGCAGCACGAAAGTCGAAGGCCGCTTGCAGATCAACTTCTCGAATTGCGTTCACTGCAAGACCTGCGACATCATGGACCCCTACCAGATCATTACGTGGGTCCCGCCGCAGGGCGGTGAAGGCCCCGTCTACACAGGCATGTAGATCGTTCGAACGAGTGTCGTGGAAACACGGCGCTCGTCGTCGAATCGAACGCTATGATCGTCGTCATCGGGGCGGGGCTCATCGGTCTCGCTATCGCCTACGAACTTCGCTCGCGCGGCGCAGTCGTGCGCGTGATCGACGCGCGCGAACCCGGTGCTGCGGCGTCGTGGGCCGGCGCGGGTATGCTCGCACCCTATACGGAGCAGATCGCGCATCCGGCGTTCGAGGCGTTCTGCTCGGAGTCGCTCGCTCGCTATCCGGCGTTCGTCGCGGGCGTGCACGCGCGGGGCGGCGTCGATGCGCGGCTGCATCTCGACGGTATCGTGGAAGCCGCCTTCGACGATGCCGACGTTTCGCGATTGCGCGGCCATGTCGCCGATCGCGTCGCGCGCGGGATCGCGGCGCAGTGGCTCGAGCCGCACGACGCGCATCGTCTCGAACCGGCGCTCCGCGCGAGCATCCGCGGCGCGGCGTTTTCGCCGAACGAAGGTCACGTCGATAACCGCCGACTCGGACGCGCATTACGCGCGGCGTGCGATGCGCTCGGCGTTCGCGTCGACGCGTTCGCAGGCGATGTCGCCCTGGAAGCGGACGCGCGTCGCGTGCTCGGCGTGCGCGGCCCGCAAGGCTTTATCCCGGCCGATACCGTGATCAACGCCGGTGGCGCGTGGGCGGCAGATCTCGCGGGCGTTCCTGTGGCCGCGCGCGTTCCCGTATCGCCGATCAAAGGCCAGATGCTCGCCCTTGCGATCCCGCGCGATTTCGTCCGGCGCGTGCTGTGGGTACCGGGGGCTTACTGCGTGCCGCGCGACGACGGTCGGCTCCTTATCGGAGCGACGGTCGAACGCGCGGAGTTCGACGTCCGCGTCACCGCCCAGGGCTTGCGTTCGCTCCTGGATGCGGCGCTGAACGCGCTACCGGCACTCGGTGCGTTCGCGGTCGCGGAGACGTGGGCCGGCCTGCGTCCGGGAACGCCGGACGCCTTGCCGTATCTCGGCGCGACATCGCTCGGCGGCTACGTGCTCGCGACGGGACATTATCGCAACGGCATCTTGCTGACGCCCGCAACCGCGCATGCCATCGCGGATCTCGTCGAAGGCAAGGCCGGTGCGTCGACCGCACTCGCACCCTTCGCGATCGGTCGCGAGACACGCGCGGCCTGAGCGATCGTCGCGCGATGGTGCTCGCTTCCCGAACGCGAAGACCACACGCGTGAACGCCACCATCAACGGCAAACCGCAGAACCTCGAGGACGGCCAAACGCTCGAGGTGCTCTTACGATCGCTCGGTATCGATGCCGCGACCGGCATCGCCGTCGCCGTCAACGCGCGCGTCGTGCGTCGCGGTGCCTTCGCCGAGCACACGTTGCGCGACGGCGATACCGTCGAGATCATCCGCGCCGTCGCGGGCGGATAACGAGGAACCATGGACACCACACTTCGCATCGGCACCTACGAACTCGCTTCACGTCTCATCGTCGGCACGGGAAAATATCCGTCGCTCGATATCATGCAACAGGCGCATGAGGCGAGCGGCACGTCGATGATCACGGTCGCGATCCGGCGCATCAATCTCGACGATCCGACGGGCAAGACGATGCTCGATTACATCGATCGTACGAAGTACACGATTCTGCCGAATACCGCGGGTTGCTACACCGCCAAAGACGCGGTGCTCACCGCGCAACTCGCGCGCGAGCTTCTCGGCACGGATCTCATCAAACTCGAAGTCATCGGCGATCCGCACACGCTCTATCCCGACACCGTCGAAACGATCGCTGCGGCGAAAGAATTGGTCGCCGACGGCTTCACGGTCTTGCCGTATATCGTCGACGATCCCACGGCATGTAAACGTCTCGAAGACGTTGGATGCGCGGCGGTGATGCCACTGGGCGCACCGATCGGGAGCGGCCTTGGGATCTGCAATCCCTATTCGATCGCGATCATCAAAGAGCGCGCGACCGTACCCGTGATCGTCGATGCGGGCGTCGGCACGGCATCTGATGCGGCGATCGCGATGGAACTCGGCGTCGATGCGGTGCTGATGAATACGGGGATCGCGGCCGCGAGCGATCCCGTGATGATGGCGCACGCGATGCGCCTCGCCGTCGAGAGCGGTCGCCTCGCCTATCGCGCGGGCCGCATGGCGAAGCGGCTCTACGCGAACGCATCGAGCCCGATGCAGGGGCTCATCGCGACGGGGAAGCGCGCGTGAGCGATGCGATCCTTCCTGCGGAGATTTCGGTCACGCAACTCAAAGCGATGCATGAGGCCGGTCGTGCCTTCGTGCTCCTCGATGTCCGCGAACGCGACGAATGGGAGACGGCGCGAATCATGTGGGCCAAACACGTTCCGATGGGCGACGTCCCCGTTCGGCTCAAAGAACTTCCCGTCGATGGTAACGTCATCGTCATGTGCCATAGCGGCTATCGGAGCGATCGCGTCGCGCAGTATTTGCGCGAGCACGATTTTACGAGCGTCGCGAATCTCGCCGGCGGCATCGACGCCTGGTCTCGCGAGATCGATCCGGCGATTCCGACGTACTAACCGTCGCGCCGCGCGCGCAAGAACCAATGTACGATCGTCGCCGCATCTTCGGGCTCGTGCGCCCACGCGCCGACGTGCTCGCTCGCGTCGATCTCGTCGAGCGATTCGATGGTAAAGTCACGTAGCATCGCGCGGACTTCGCGTTCGGAGAGGAAGACGTGCGGCACGCCCGCTTCGGTGCCGGTATCGGGCGCAAACGTCGCCGCATCGATGCGCAGGCCCCGCCCGAAGCGCGGATCGCGCGTCGAGCCGAGCGTGGTGTAGAACGGCGCTCCATCGCGTAGACGACCGTGAATCGATGCGATCGACGTGGCGAGCCCGGCTGCGTTGCCGTGAAGCAATGCGTGCGTGCTCAGCGCGCCATCGCAGTCTGGTACGATCGAAGTCGTCGCGTAGGGCGAGCCCAGAGCCGTGAAGATACGGACCCTCGACGACGCGCCGTATCGCTGCGCCGCGGCCGCCGCACGCGTCACGTCGCCCTCACAGAGATCGATCGCGAGCCCGGCATCGAGCAACGGGGCGAGATTTCTGCCGCTCCCATACCCCACGACGAGGATGCGACGGGGCGCGGAAACGCGTGCGGCGAGGTCGCGCGCGAGCACGTGTGCCGAAGGCTCCGGAAGCGCACCCGGAGTAAGATCAAAAGTCACGTCATCGCTCTTGGAAACGGAGTTCACTTCGCATGTTGGAAACCGGCGCGTCGCTGCCTGCGGTGAATCTCGCCGACGATACCGGGACGGAACGGTCGACGCGAGATTTTCTCGGGCGTCCGCTCGTGCTCTACTTCTATCCCAAAGACGATACGCCGGGTTGCACGAACGAAGCGACGCAATTTCGCGATCTTTTCGAAAGCTTCGAAGCAAAAGACGCCGCGATCGTCGGTGTGAGTCGCGATTCGGTCGCCTCGCATCAGAAATTCAAAACGAAGTACGACATCCCGTTTCTCTTGCTCGCGGATGCCAAGAGCGAACTCTGTGAAGCATTCGGCGTGATCGTCGAAAAGAACATGTACGGAAAGAAGAGCATGGGCGTCGCTCGGGCGACGTTCCTTTTCGATAAGGCGGGAAAGCTCGTCTTGGTTTGGCCCAAGGTGAAGGTCGATGGCCACGCCGAGGACGTTTTGTCGAACCTGTAACGCCGGACCGTCTGCACCTTACCGTCGCGGGATCGAGTTGTTCGATTCCGCGACCGGGTCGTGCGTGCAGTTCGTATCTCCTCGAGTCGGGTGGCGGGGCGGTCGTCGCCGATCTCGGTACGGGTGCGCTTTCCAACATCATCCGTTCGCGCGCGGCCGAGAGCCTCGATGCCGTCATCATCAGCCATATGCATGCCGATCACTTTATCGATATCATCCCGATGCGATACGCGCTCAAATACGGCGATCGCACGAACGATCGTCGCGTCGCACTCTATCTCCCGCGAGATGGCGATACGCTCTTGCGCAATCTCGTCGGTGCCTTCGCTAACGAGTCTCACCACGACTTCATCGGCGAAGTCTTCGACGTGCGGACGTACGATCCGAACGAGACGCTGCGCATCGGCGAAATGGCGCTGCGCTTCGCGCCGACGAAACACTACGTTTCGACGTTCGCGATTCGCTGCGAGGCGGGCGACGCGAGTGTGACCTATAGCGCCGACACCGCGCCCGACGACGCCGTCGCGCGCCTCGCGTTCGAAACGAGCGCGTTCCTGTGCGAAGCGACGCTGACGACCGAAGCCGAAGCGGAATTGCCGCGCGGTCATCTTTCCGCCCGCGAGGCGGGGCAGCTGGCAGCGAGCGGTAACGTCGCGCGACTCGTGCTCACACACTATCCGGCGACAGCCGACGTCGCACGCTTGGCTAGCGATGCGCGCGGCGCGTTCGGCGGCCCGGTCGACGTCGCCGACGACGGGTACCGCCTCGCGATCTAGGACGCTAGTTGTCGGTCTTCGCCTCGCCGCGCGGCAGCGAAAACTGGACGAGTGATTTAACGGGTGCGAGGCCGCGATTGATGACGGCGTAGACCGTCACTTGCAGGTTGAGTTCTTCGAGTCGCGCTTTCGCTGCCATGACTTCACGACCGTTGCTTACGACGTCCTCGAGTAACAACACCCGCTGGCCTTCGACGTAGGGGCCCTCGACGTACTCATCGGTGAACGCGCCGTAGCCCTTGGGCTGCTTGCGCACGACGATCATCGGAATGTTCGTCATCTGCGACACGACGGTTGCGAGGATCGCGCCGCCGAGTTCCGTACCGGCGATGAGGTGTGGATTGAGTTCCGTAACGATCGGCGTAAAGAGTCGCGCGATGCGACGCAGGACGCTTGGATCCGAGAAGAGGCGAAATTTATCGATATAAAAATCGCTGCTATTGCCGCCGGCGAGGAGATACTCGCCGCGCGTGAGTGCGCGCTCCATGATCGTATTCACGAGCCACTTGATCTCGGGAATGCGACCCAGGCGGGAGCTTTCCGGTTCTAAATATCCCATGTATACGCGTTCCAAGACTCCGTGACGGGGTTGGGCGTGAAGTGTTTGAAATCGGGGTTGATCGGCTGGACCTGGCGCGGCCACCAGATCGTAATCTGCGGCTGATCGCGCGCGAGCTGCGCTTCGAGATTTGCATACGCGCGTCGTCGCGTCGTGCGATCGAAATGTGTGATCGCAGCCGTTTCGGCTGCATCCATTTGTGGCGTGCAGTAGTGCGTTTCGTTGTTCCCGTTCGGCGGTTGCGCGTTGCACATGAAAATCGACGACTGATCGGGATCGATGCCCGCAACCCAGCCGGTGACGGCGAGATCGAACTTGCCGTTCTGTAAGATACCGCCCTGGCCCATCGTCGCAAAGAGCAACGCGCCGAGGTACGTTTTGACATCGAGCTCGACGCCGATCTCGCGCAACATCGATTGAATCTGGACGATCGCCGAGCGACGTGTCGCGTTGGAGGTGTTGGTCACGATCTCGAGTGCGAGTTTCTGGCCGTTACGAACCATGATGCCGTCGGTGCCCGGCGCGTATCCGGCGGCCGCGAGCAGCGCCTTCGCCTTTGCGATATCGTGCGGATATTTGACGACGTTCGGTGCGTGCGCCCACATGAATGGCGGCAGATCTTGATCGGCGACGACGGCGGAGCCGAACGTTAGCGTGTCGACGAGTTTCTGACGGTCGATGCCGTACGCGAGCGCTTGACGGACACGTACGTCGTCGAGGGGTTTGCGTTTGGTGTTGATCTGGATACGCAGATACTGATTTTGAACGGAAAGAATCGAGGTGATATCGGGGAGCGTTTTGAGATCTTTGTATTCTTGGGGCGAGGCTTGATACTGCCAATCGAGATCGTGCGTGCGGAGAAGGTTTAATTCCGTATTTTCATCGGGAACGAACTTGAGCGTGATCTGCGCGAGTTTCGGCTTGCCCAAGAAGTAGTCGTCGTTGCGGACGAGCGTCATGTGATCGCCGCGAATCCAGTCTTTGAATTTAAACGGTCCCGTCCCGATCGGCGATGAGTTGAAATCGGCGACATTGATGCTCTGTAACGGCCCGAGAATATGTTCGGGAACGATATTGAATGGATCGTCACTCTCGCCGAAGATCGTATCGACAACGGGTGCGAAGCGCTGCTTCATGTGGAAGACGACGGTCGCCGCATCTGGCGTGTCGACGGCGGAGACGAGGCTGTATCCCGTCTGCGTGATCACGTTGTTTTTTTTATTGAGAATCGCGCTCCACGTGAACTTGACGTCCTTGCTCGTGAAGGGTACTCCGTCGTGCCATTTCACGTTCGTGCGCAAGTGATACGTGATCGTGAGGCCGTCTTTACTGATGCCGCCATTCTCGAGCGTGGGTACGACGCGCGCGAGGATCGGGATCTGCTTCTTTCCCGTCTCGTCGACCGATACGAGAAGGTCGAACATGAGTCGCGCGATCATGCTTTCGGTCGTATTCGATGCGAGGAGCGGGTTGAGCGTATTGGGCGTCGTCTGCAGCCCGATACGTAAGACGTGTGGCTTCGTCCACGGATGACGGCCGTCGACGCCGCCGGTACCGGGATCTGAGCCCGCCGTGCCCACCTTGGTACAACCCGCAAGGACCGCGCCCGCAAGAATCGTCGTGGCGATGAATCGCGGGAAAGCGCGACGGAGTAGCCCGGTGCTCAACGGCGTCCGCGCGCGGACTTTTTCGCGGCCGGTTTTTTCGCGGCCACTTTCTTCACGGGCGCTTTTGCCTTCGCCGCGCGGGAGATCGGCTTCGCAGCTTTTTTCGCAACCGGCGCGCGTTTCGCGGCGGCGCGGGCGGGCTTTGCCGAAGCCTTTTTCGCGACGGGCTTTGGCGACGTTTTCTTCGCGGGCGTTACCGAACGCGCAGGCTTCTTCGCGACCGATTTGGCCGGTGCGGCTTTGCTCGGTTTCGCCACGGTCTTTGCGACCGGACGCGCCGGTTTCGCCGTCGTTTTCGCGACCGCCGATTTGGGTTTTGCCCGCGCCTTCGGTGCCGCTGATTTTGGCGCCGATTTTGCTTCGGCCGCTTTTACGGGTGCGGTCTTTGCGGTCTTCGACTTCACCGGTGCGATCTTCGTGGCGGCGGGCTTCGCAGCGGTAGATTTTATCGCTACCGGCTGCTTTGCTGCAACGGGCTTTACCGCAACGGCCTTCGGCGCGACGGCCTTCGTGGCGACCGGTTTCGGCGCAGCCGGTTTTGCGGGTGCCTCGATCGGTTCGGGCGCGGCAGTCGGCGCCGCAATTGCCGTCGCGGGTTTTGCTATCGCCTTCGACTTCGTTGCCGGGGCGACATCGGGCTTCGCAATGGCGACCGGATCGCTCGGTTTTGCATCGGGCGGCGAGGGAATCGTAGCTTCGCCGCTCGCAATCGGCGCACTTTCGACTGACGGCAAAACGGCCTCGACGACGGTAACGACTTTTTTCGGAGGCCGTTTCTTGGCGGGTGCACTCGTGGCCGGTGCGTTTGCCGATACGGCCACGGCCGCGGAAGCTTCGATCGGTTCGGCGATGGTGGTCGGCGCTTCGGAGATCTCCGTTTTCGAGGCCGCCTCGCCTCCAGTTGCATCGTCGTCATCGTCGGAATCGGCGTCGTCGTCGACAATGGGAGCGTTCATCGCGGCAGCAGCACGCGCCGCGACGCGTTCGGCCGGCGCGGCGAGGGCCTTCGAGTGTTCGCGCAAGATCTCGGCGGTCGCGCGCAGGGCGACGCGTGCGAGACGGCCACCGAGCGGGAAGGCGATTTCGTTGATCTCGGCTTCATCGAGAAGCGCGAGCACGATGTCGAACGCGGAGCCCTGATCTTTCGGGCTGTGCGCGTCGGAACCGACGGCCACCATCACGCCGCGTTCTTTCGCCTTGCGCAACAGACGGAGATGAACGGCGCGATACTTCGAACGCTGCGCTTCGTCGTCGAGAAAGTACTTATAGAAATAGCGCGAGTTCACTTCGATCGCCATGTTGCGCTCGGCGCACGCAGCGAGAAAACGATCTTCGTAGGCTTCGAGGACGTCGTCGGCCGGCCAATGACCGAATTTTGCCGGGACGTAAAAATGGCCGACGATGTGCCCCGGTAATTTGTCGATTGCATCGAGCAACGTCGTCATGTAGATCTCCCACACGTTGTCGAGACCGACGACGTCGTAAAGATCTTTAAACTCGGGATTGTCGAAGGGCCACATCCAATTTTCGCCATGCGTCGGATGCGTGATCGGCAAGAAATGGACGGAGCGAATCATGCCGTCGGGTTTCATCGCATCGACGATATTCTGCGCATCGGGGCGGCATCGCGGATCGTTATCGATCTCCGCACCGATCGAGTAGCGCATCCCGCGACGCAGACCTTCGGAGACGACGGCGGCGTGGCCGAGCTCGACGCCCGCCGTCTCCGCGGCGCCGTAGAGATCGCCCGCCTGCGCGAGTTTGAGCGCGCGACGGACCAAATTTACGGCGGCGGGATCTTCGAACGTGAGATAATTCATGTGGTCGGCGACCATCACGAAGCGTGGCGAATTGCGGCGACACGCGTGGAAGAACCAGAGAAAAAGCATCCGCGCCGTGTACGGGATGGGGCGTTCCTCGGCAAAGGGCTTGTGCTCGCCCTTTGCGTGGCCGTGGATATCGGGCAACGCCGCGATACGCGGATCGGCTTTCGGTTTACGCTCCATGCGCGTGTCCCAAAGCGGTTGCGATCAGAATCTCGACCCCGGTCTGCATCGTCTCGAGCGAGAGCGATGGCGTCTTCGCGGCGCCGCGGGCGATCGCGAGTTCGTGAGAACACGGCAGGTGCAAAAATCCGGACAACATCGATGGACCCTTCAGCGCGAGCACTTCGTAAAATACCTGATTGCAGACGTACGTACCGGCGGTCTCCGAGACGTATCCCGGAATTCCGGCGGAATGCCATGCTGCGATGATTTCTTCAATCGGCAACTTCGCGAAGTGGGCCGCGTCGCCATTTTGATGTATCAGTCCTTCACGAATCAGGTTGCCCGCATTGTCCGGGATATCGAACGAGAGAACGTTCACCGCCGTACGTTCGAGCGCGAGCGACGCGCGATCGGCCGCGAGGCCGGTGCAGAGAACGAGCGCGGGTGAACCCGCCTCCGCGATCGCAGCCTCGAGCGCCGCGACGACGGTCGTGGTGTCGACCGGCAAGACGCGGCCGAGGATTCGATGGTCCGCAATCGTCGCGCCGTCGAGTGCGTGCGCGAGGATCGCGCTCGGGTTGATCGCGTGGTCGCCGAATGGCTCGAATCCCGTGACGAGGACGGTCGGGGCAAAAAAAAGCCGGCTCGCGGCCGGCGGACTCTGGGTAGACATTACGTGCACGAACTAGGTTCGTGCACCTCCAATCATCGTCTGTTTCTGCGTGAATGAACTTCGTTGGGGAACATTGGAACTAACGATGATCACCTCCCTTTGCCCGTCTGTTATCCTTCATTCGTATATCTATGAAGGGACCGCGGGTATCATATGCAGCGAAGATTCTTCGTGCGGTGTCCGGCACCTCTCGACGATCGAAGCTTTCTTCACCAAGTACGCGGAGCGGCTACGAGCGACCGCCGGGAGCTACGGGTAGTTCGGGAGTGGTCACCCGCGAACCCGAGTAGCCTTCCATGGCGAGGATGCGTGCTTTGACCTCGACCCCGTAGACGTAATTGTGGAGCGCCCCGTTCGAGTCGACGACGCGGTGACACGGGAGAAAGAGCGCGATCGGATTCCGCGCCATCGCTTGACCGACGGCTCTCGCGGCGTTGGGAGCGCCAAGTTCGCGTGCGATCCAACCATACGACCGAACTTCGCCCGGTGGAATTTCGGCGGCCTTGTACAGGGCCGATCGCTCGAAGGGGGTGAGCGCGGAGATATCGACGCGCTCGAGGTCGGCGCGCCACGTCGTAAAGAATGTTCGGATGGTGCTCGTCACCCATGTGGGCGGTTCGCAGATGCGAACCGGCCGACTCAGGCGATGCTCGATGATCGCGACGGCGGCGTCTTCGTCTTCACCACGCGCGATGCCGAGGAACGTAATGCCGGTTTCCCGCCACGCAACGTGGAGATCGCCGAGTGGAGAAGCGATGCGCGCCAGATGATCGGCAACGCCCGATCGATAGTGTTGCCGCATCGACTTGATATGGTCGAGAATTTTCGGGACGAGGTGTTCTGGCGGCTCGACGATCGGCAAACACGTCAGGCAGTATGCGACGCCCTCGTTTTGTTCGTAGGCGTTTTGGCAGGTCTTACAACGACGGAGATGTGCGAGAACGTGTTCGCTTTTCGGTTCGACGCCGCTGCGCATTTCGTCCCAGAGCATCTCGACATCGCTACACCGCATTGACAGAATCCTCGGCTGCAACGATCCGGCCCACTTGTGGACCGAGGATGCGTCGCAAGATTCGCACGGCTCGATGCACGTGCGATTTAACGGTCCCGATGGGCTGATCTAAGATTTCCGCAATCTCGGGGTGACTGCGGCCTTCGATGAACCGCAGCGTCGCGGCCGCTCGCAGATGCATCGGTAATTGCAACAGCGCTTGCTCGACGAGCTCGAGATCCGTTCCGCGTTCGACGACTGCCTCGGGTTGCTCGGGACCCTCCTGCGTGTTGTTGAGCAACGCATCGGGATCGGCGAGTGAATCGAGCGCGACGTTCGTCGGGCGTTTGGAGCGTAATCGGTTCCTCGTGACGTTTAACGTAATCGTATAGAGCCACGGTTGCAGGCGAAGTTCCCGGCGAGCATCGTCGGTCATCTTGCCGAGCGCACGAAACGCCCGAACGAAAGAATCTTGGACGATCTCTTCGGCGTCTTCGCGATTGCCCGTCATGCGTAGCGCGAAGCCATAAAGCCGACGTTGGTAATCGTCGACGATGAGTTCGAACCGTTCCGTCGACGGCGTCTCCGTGGAACGCGGCGGCACGAGCACGGCGGTAGCCGGCTTCCGCTCGGCGATCCTCGTTTGAGGGACCACGCGATACTCCTAAACTTTCTGGCGAACGTTTTCGGGTTCGGTACCGTTTCCTACGGTGCCTTGCCTGCGCTCTGGATAGCATGTGGCGTGTCGACACGGATCGTGCGCGCGTATGTGATGGTTACCGGGTCTTTCCCAGACCGATTCGATACGTTGCCGGTGATGGTGACCGTGGTGTCGAGCGAGAGTAGGAACGCCGTATCCAGATCGTAATACGCAGTGCCGCGCATGGCGATCGTTCCCACGAGCGTGAGGCCCGGGCGATCGGGGAGGCCGCCCTTCATCGGACCCGCCGATTCGAACCGAACGCCGATCGCTCGACGCGGACCGACGGTCGCGTCACCGATATGTTGGAGATATCCGTGCAACGACGAACCGGTAAATGGAGAGGGAAAATCAAAGGGAAGCGGGCCTTTGAGGTGTTGCAGATCGCCGAGCGTCGCGCGATCGAGTTGCGCCGAAAACGGTTGGTTGAGCACGGTCAGGTAGTCGGGGTCGTGATCGGCGTAGTCGAGCGTTTCGCCCGAGGGCATCACGTCGGCGACGTATTCGCCCGTCGCTTCGCTCTGAGCCGTGCCATCGCTGCGCGTGTACGCGACGTGTGCTTTAAAGCGCATCGTCTTACCGTGGCGGGAGACGCGCAGACTCTGCGTTCCGCTGTACGAGACCTCGCTACGGATATCGCCTGCGCCGATCGCAAAGCTATCCTTACCGGAGACGACGTAGGTTTGCTCCGCGGCGAGCGCTACATGAGGAAGCGAGACGAGGATCATCGTCAAGAGCGAGGCGACGAGCGGCGCGCGGTTCATGGTGACGGAACGATTCGCTTTCGACTGGTTATTTTGCAAGTAATGCGGCCGTGCGACAGGGTGTTTGGCGCGATTCAGCGGATGTAGCGGTCGTCCATGCTGTTTCTGCGCGCCATCGTGCTCGCCGTCGTGTTGACGCTCGTAAGTGATGGTATCTCCGGCGCGCGTGCTGCTGAAACGCAGATGCTCTCGGCGAAGCTCGAGCAGATCTATTTGACGGCCTTCGACGAGGCACTCAACCGCCACGCGAGCCGTCAACGCGACGGAACCACCTACGTTTCGACGGGCGACATCGAGGCGGAATGGTTGCGCGATGCGAGCGCCGTGATGGAGCCCTACATCGGCGAGGCGGCGGACGATCAACGCGTGGCCGAGGCGCTTCGCGGCGTGGTCGCGCGCGAGGCGCGCTACATCCTCATCGACCCGTACGCGAACGCGTTCTCCTCGGATTACAAGGTGGTCGAACGAAAATTCGAAGTCGACTCGCTCCTCTACCCGATTTGGTTTGCCGAAAAATACTGGCGTGTCACCGGTGATCGGTCGATCTTTACGCCCGAAGTGAATCGCGCGTTCGAACGCGTCCTCGCGACGTTTCGCGACGAACAGCATCACGACCGCCGGTCGCATTATCGGCACCCCGATCTCGTCAACGGCGGTAAGGGCAGCCCGGTGCGCGATACGGGAATGATCTGGACCGGCTTCCGCGCCTCAGACGACCCCGCGCGCTACCAATACAATATTCCCGATAATATGTTCGCCGTGGTCGTACTCCGACGTTTGGCCGCAATCGAAACCAAGGTCTATCACAATCGCAAGGACGCGGCCAACGCTTGGGGGCTCGCGAAACAGATCGATCACGGGATCCGGCGCTTCGGTACCTCGCATGTCAACGGACTCGGCGATATTTTCGCCTATGAAGTCGACGGCTACGGCCACGCAAACCTGATGGACGATGCGAATATTCCGTCGTTGCTTTCGATTCCATATCTCGGATACCGTCGCGCCGACGACCCCGTGTACCGCACGACACGGCGTTTCGTGCTCTCGAATCGCAATCCGTATTTTTTCGATGGAAAATATGCGAGTGGCGTGGGGAGTCCGCACACGCCGCACGGGTACGTTTGGCCACTCTCGCTCATCGTTCAAGCGCTCACGTCGGGCGATCCGGCGGAGATCCGGCGCACGATGGGCTTCATCGCAGCCTCCGATGTGGGCGATCATCGACTGCACGAATCTTTCAATGCGAATTGGCCCGAGGCGTTCACGCGCGACGACTTTGCGTGGCCGAACGCCCTCTACGGCGAACTGGTCAAACGCCAACGCTCGTCCGCTTCGACCGCCGCTGCGACCGCCGCCGCGCCGGCCGCTTCGATTGGAGCGAAATAGCGGTCGGAAGTCGTGCGTTCGATCGGCTCGGCTAAAGCACTTTTGAGAGAAAGGCTTTCGTGCGCTCTGCTTGTGGCGCATCGAAGATCGCTTGCGGCGGCCCTTCCTCAACGATGAGGCCGCCATCCATGAAGACGACGTGCGTGCCGACTTCGCGCGCGAACCCCATCTCGTGCGTCACGCAGATCATCGTCGTGTGTTCGGTTGCGAGGGCCTTCATGACGGCGAGCACTTCGCCTGTGATCTCGGGATCGAGGGCGCTCGTCGCCTCATCGAAGAGCATCACCTTGGGTTCCATCGCGAGCGCCCGCGCGATCGCGACGCGTTGCTGCTGGCCGCCCGAAAGTTGCGCGGGGTAGCTCTGCGCTTTTTCACGCAGGCCGACTTTTTCGAGTAACGCGAGCGCGACGGTATTCGCGGCATCGGCGGAGAGACCGCGCACCTTTCGTGGCGCGAGCGTCACGTTCTCGAGTGCGGTCATGTGTGGGAAGAGATTGAACTGCTGGAAGACCATGCCCACGCGTCTGCGCAGATCGACGTCTTTGACGGCAGGATCGATGACCGAGAGCCCATCGATCACGACGTCGCCCGCGTCGATCGTCACGAGACGATTGATGCAGCGTAATACCGTCGATTTGCCGCTCCCCGACGGGCCGATGATGCAGCACACTTCGCCCGGGTCGACCGCGAGATTGATATCTTTGAGGACGACGTTGGTTCCGAAGGCTTTGCGCACTCCGGACATCGCGAGCATCGGCATAAGCTACAAACTCCTAGATGCGCTCGCGGCTCATGTGAGCCGCTTTTCGAGGCGCTGCGAGGCGAGCGAGATCGGATAGTTCACCGCGAAATATGCGACGAGCACCGTGAGGTAAACGGGTAAGGCGATATCGTTGTCACGTTCGACGTTTTGATGCGCCGTCTGCAAGAGATCCGTCACGTTGATGAGCGAAGAAAGCGAGCTCGATTCGACGATGAGCGCGAAGAGACCGACGAACGGCGGCAACATGCGGCGCAGGGCTTGCGGGATCACGACGAGAGCGAGAATGTGGACGCGCGAGAGGCCGAGCGCGCTTGCGGCCTCGGTCTGACCGCCGGAGATCGAGACGATCGCACCGCGCACGATCTCGCTCCCGAGCGCGCCCGCATAGAGGCAGAGCGCGGCGATGGCCGCGACATTTTGATTCGTCTTGAGTCCGAGTTGCGGCAGCCCGAAGAAGATGAAGTACATCAGCACGAGGAGCGGAATGCCGCGGAAGAACTCGATGACGGCAAGGATCGGAAGATCGATCGCGCGCGGGACTTGCGAGCGAACGATACCGAGCACGAATCCGATGGCGACCGCGAGGATCATCGCGGCAATCGAGACGAGGAACGTCGTTCCGAGACCGCGCGCGAGCGATGGGAGCGCGTGGAGATAGCTCGTCATCGCGGCATCAGCGTGCGAGCGCGAACTTACGCTCGAGCGCGCGAAAGAGCGCACCGAGGAGCGCGACACAGATGACGTAGACCACACCGACGGTGAGAAAAAGTTCGGCGCTCACGAGGATCGTCGCGATGATGTCGTTGGCTTCGCCGAAGATATCGAGCACGCCGATCGACGCAACGAGCGTCGTGTTCTTGAAGAGCGAGATGACGTTGTTGCCGAGCGCGGGCAGGCTGATGCGCACGGCCTGCGGCACGAGCACGCTGCGCAGTTCGTCGATGCGCGAGAGCCCGAGGGCTTGAGCGGCTTCACGCTGACCCGCGGGCACGGCGCCAAGACCCGCGCGTAAGATTTCGACGTTGATCGCGCCCTGATGCAAGACGAGCCCGAGCGTCGCTGCGACGATCGAGGGTAGGATCAGGTGCGGCCCGATGCCCGGAATCTTGGGGATCGCGAAGGCGAGGAAGTAGATCTGCACGAGTGGCGGTGTATTGCGGAAAAATTCGGTGAACGCGGTTGCGGCGACGCGTGCCGCGCGCGACGTCGAGATGCGCATCGCGGCGCCGATCACGCCGACGGCGAGCGCTCCGATAACGCCGAAGAACGCGATCTCGAGCGTCAGAACGAAGCCGTGCGCGAGCTGCGGGGCAGCATCGCGCACGATCGAGAAGTTCAGGCCCGTTGCGAGAACGATGGTGCGTGCCCTCGATTAGGGCATGAACCGCGTCGCGTTGTTGTACAGCCATTTGTGATATTCACGTGCGAGGACGCCGTTTTTCGCAAACTTCGCAATTTCTTTGGAGATGAACGCGCACGGCGTCGCATCGCCCTTGCGGCACGCGGCCGCGATCGGAAAATCGTCGTGCGAGGCTCCGACGGCCTTATATTGCGGTTTCTGCGCCGTCAGGCCGACTAAGAGCGCCGTATCTTGAATGAACGCATCCGCGCGACCCTGATCGACGGCATCGAGGGCTTCGCTCGTTTGCGTGAGCTTGAGTAAATTCGCCTCGGGTACGAGCTTCGATATCCCGGCTTCGCCCGTGGAGCCCGGCACGACGACGACCGTCTTGCCTTTGAGATCGGCGATTTCGTTAATCGTCGAATTGTTACGTTTGACGAGAATCTGCCAGCCCGACTTCATGTAGGGCGCCGAGAAATCGATGACTTCCTTACGCTTGTCCGTCACGGTCACGGTCGAAAAGAGAAAATCGACTTTGTTCGTGTTGAGGAATTGGAAACGATTGGCGGAGACGACGGGCACGAATTCAATCGCGTCGGCCTTGCCCAAGAGATCTTTTGCGATGTCGTGCAAGAGATCGATCTCGAGGCCGACGTGATTTTCGCCATCGAGGAAACCGAATGGCGGATAATCGGCCTTCACGCCGACGATCATCTTGCCCCGAGCTTTGATCGCGGCGAGGGTATCCTCAGCTGAGGCTGGGCTCGGTGCGTAGAGCACCGATGCGATAACGGCCACCACGGCCGCGGCGACAATCCGGAAACGAAGGGTGAGATACATAGCAAACGCTCACAAGCCTTAAGGGAGTGATCTCAAAACCACGTTACGGCGCAGAGACCGGTTCCCCTCGAACGAGCGACACGGAGAACGTCTGCTCTTAAGCGACCGGCAACGAACGCCAACCGGGGTCTTTTGCGAAAAATCGTAAGGTAGCGGTTCCCGTGCAGAAAACGACGGCGTCGGGTCGGTGGTAGATCCGCCCATCGATATCGACGACAAATCGGCCCGCCATAAAGGCGCCGAGATTCGAGCGAATACTCCGATCGCGTTTATCTTGCGGGGCGCGCGAACCGAGGGAATGCGCGATCGCGAGAGCGAGAAGGCGGTCGACGCGCAGCGGCGTTCCAAGCGCGAAAACACTGCTTGCCGTTGCAGCGATCGTGGCGACGTCGATCGGGATGGGCACGCGGATCACGCGGGCGATTTTCGCGACGTGCCTTTCGGGTTCATCTCGCAGTATGCGCGCTTCGCAGCGCGAACGGATTGTGTGATGTCCGATCCTTCACCACGCCGTACGCGCCCGCCGTCGACGCCGCCGCCTGGCGGATTACCGCTCATTCCGATTCTGATCGCCGTCGTCGTGCTCGGGTTCGTGATCGGGGCGGGACTCTCGCTCGTCGGGAAGCGCGTGCCCACACAAACCGTCGTCGTCCACGCGACCGCAACCGCAACCGCAACGGTGACGGAGTCGCCCACGACGCCGGCTCCGACCGAGCCACCCGCATCGCTCGCTCCGGCCGCTCCGAGATCCCCGGAGCCGACCGACGCGCCGACCGACGTTCCGTCGGCAACGCCCGCGCCGCCGAAAGCATCGCACGTGCCCGCAGCCGACGCATCGCCGCGAGCGACACCGCGAGCGACACCGCGCGCGACGGCGCGTGCGCGCGTGGCTTCCGTCGCGCCTTCCCCGGACTCGCCCGCCACGGCAGTACCCGCGACCGCCGCACCCGCGCGCGTTCCGAGCCGGGTCGTGGCCGTAACCGCTCCGCCGCAACTCGAGGCTCCCGCCTCGAGTGACGATACCGACTCGGAGTTTGCAAAGCTCGCGACCGGCGTCGTGCGCCAATACATCGCCGCAGTCGCGCGTGGCGACGATGCGACGGCGCGCGCCGCGTTCGGTTCCGATGCGCCGGCATCGCTTGCGGAGGCGGGTATCGTCAACGCTTCGACGCGTATCCAACACATCGAAGCGCGCAGTGCCGGCGATAACGTGACCGTCAACGTCGATCTGCGTACCGCGACCGGGCTCTATTTCGGCCAGTATACGGTGCATCGAACGTCGTCGGGTGCGGCGCTCATCGCCAATCACGCCATCAATAAGCTTTAGGAGCAAAACAATACGTGAACGACCGCACGCCGATCGATAGCCTGCTCGCGACGGGCGAGCGCATCGCGCCGCCCGCAAGCGTGGCCGCCTGGGCTCCGATTCCCGATCAAGACGCGTGGAATGCGAAGGCGCTGGAAGATCCGCTCGCGTTTTGGGCCGCTTGCGCGACACGGATCGTGTGGGAGAAAGTACCCGACCGCACGCTCGATGGTGAGATCGGTGCGACGACGTGGTACCCCGGCGGAACGCTCAACGCGACGGTCTCGTGTCTCGATCGCCACGCGCACGCGAATTCGAGTGCCGTCGCGTATCGATATCTTCGCGAAGATGGGCTCGAGACGCGCGTGACGTATGTCGAGCTGCTCGCAGCGACGAACCGACTGGCAAACGCGCTTCGCGCAGATGGCGTCGTTTCGGGCGATCGCGTGTGTATCTACATGCCGCTCTCCGTTGAGGGCATCGTCGCGATGCTCGCGTGTGCGCGTATCGGCGCGATCCATAGCGTCATCTACGCGGGGCTCGGTGCGACGGCGCTGCGCGATCGGATCGAAGATGCCGGAGCGAAGGTGGTCATCGGTGCCGATCTCACGCATCGCCGCGGGAAGATGGTCGACTTACTCGGCATCCTCGATGACGCCGTCGCGAATCTGCCGAGCGTGCGGCGCGTCGTCGTTTGGCGGCGCGGCACGCCACTCAAGCGCATCGATCCGCGCGTGCGCGACTACGACGCGTACGTTGCGGGGCAGAGCGACGCGTGTGCGCCCGAGATCGTCGCATCCGATCATCCGCTCTTCATCCTCTACACGAGTGGCACGACGGGGAAGCCCAAGGGCGTCGTGATGACGCATGGCGGCTACCTCTCGGGCGCCACGGCGATGCTCGCCGATACGACCGGCATCACGCCGCACGACGTGTACTGGTGCACGAGCGACATCGGTTGGATCGTCGGGCACTCGCTCATCGTTTACGGCGCGCTCGCCAACGGCTTGATGAATATCATCCGCGAGGGCTCGCCCGATTATCCGACGACGGCCGCGGTCTACGAAACGATCGCGACGCATAAGATCACCAAGCTCTACACCGCGCCGACGCTCGCCCGCATGCTGATGCGCTTCGGCGACGAGTTGCCTGCGCGCTTCGACCTTTCGTCGTTGGACGAGATCCTCTGCGCGGGCGAACCGCTCAATCCGGAAGCATGGCGCTTCTTGCACGACGTCGTCGGGCGTGGTCACGCGGCCGTCTGCAACCAATGGTGGCAGACCGAACTCGCGAGCCCTGCGATCGGCTTCTTGCCCACTTCGGAGATCCGTCCCGATCGTAGCGGTAAACCATTCGGTCCGTTAGTGTTTTCGATTCGCGATGAGGCGGGTCGACCGGTCGAACCCGGCACGGGCGGATTGCTCGTCCTCGAAACACCGGTTCCATACATGTTCGCTGACGTGTGGAACGATCGCGCGAAATATCGCTCGTACTTCGATATGATTCCCGGTTGCTACACCGCAGGCGATGTCGCGACGATCGATGCCGACGGCAGCATCCTCGTGCTCGGTCGGGCCGACGACGTGCTCAGCGTGGCGGGGCATCGTATCGCGACGGCCGACGTCGAAAGCGCGCTCGTCTCACACCCCGCGTGCGGGGAAGCGGGCGTCGTCGGCAAACCAGATGCCATCAAAGGCGAAGTCATCAAGGCTTTCGTCGTCTTACGCATGGGTCACGTTGCGAGCGCCGAGCTCGAACGTGGGCTCACCGAGCACGTCCGATATCATCTCGGGCCGATCGGCACGCCGGCAGAGATCGAATTCGTTCTCAAACTTCCGAAAACGCGGAGTGGGAAGATCATGCGACGTTTGCTCAAGGCGCAAGAAGCTGGATTGTCGCTCGGCGACACGACGACGCTCGAAGACTAAGTGAGGGAGACCGAAGCAACATGAAAATGAAGTCGATTATGATGGCCGCGGCCGCATGCGTGCTCGTCGCAGGCGCCGTTCCGACCGGCGTGCACGCAGCCGATCGTACTCCGACGTACGCAGCGTACATCGTCGATCCGTCGGGTAAAGAGATGGGCACCGCGACGTTCGTCGCGATCGATACGGGTGGCGTACTCGTGCGTATCGATACCGTCGGCCTGACGCCGGGCAAACATGGGATGCATATTCACGAGACCGGGTCGTGCAACGCACTCGTCGACACGACGGGTAAATCGACGGCCTTCGGTGCGGCGGGCGGCCACTTCGATCCGCAAGGAACCACGCATCATGCCGGACCGGCGGGCGTCGGTCACTCGGGCGACTTGCCGAACATCACTGCGAGCGATACGGGCCATGCGCGCACGACATTCTTCACCGATCGTCTGAGCTTGAGAGAAGGCCCGACGAGCATCCTCGGTCGCGCGATCATCATCCACGCAAACGAAGATAACTACACGGACGAACCCGTCAACGGCGGCTCGGGCGCTCGCGTCGAGTGCGGCGAGATCGGGCCACTGCGCTCGTAATTGCAACACGTTGGTGCGCCGAGTGTGCGGCGCGCCACGGTACGACGGTGGGGAATCACACGTGGAGGTAGCGAGAGAGCACTTCGGTGTTGCCCTTGAGTTCGGCGGGCGTGCCTTCGAATTGGATCGCGCCTTGATCGATGACGTAACAGCGATCGGCGACGGCGAGTGCCGAATAGAAATTCTGCTCGACGAGCAAAATCGTCATGCCCTTCGCTTTGATCTCACGCACGATCGCTTCGACTTCTCGCACGATGAGCGGCGCGAGGCCCTCGGTCGGTTCGTCTAGCAAGAGCAACTTCGTATCTTGCACGAGCGCACGCGCGATTGCGAGCATCTGTTTCTCGCCGCCGGAAATCTCGTCGCCCTTATTTTTCTCGCGCTCTTTGAGTCGGGGAAAGTGGTCGTAGACATCTTGTAATGTCCAACCCGGACGCCGTGCGGTCACTTGAGCGAGCTTGATGTTTTCGTAGACGGAGAGGTTCGTGAAGATGCGTCGCTCTTCGGGCACGAGCGAGATGCCGGCGCGGGCGTTCTCCATCATCTCTTTGCCGGTTACGTCGACGCCATCGAAGGTGATCGTTCCACGTTTGGGCGGTACCCAGCCGACGATGCTTTTGAGCGTCGTCGTTTTTCCGACGCCGTTGCGTCCGAGAAGCGCGACCGTCTCGCCGCGGCGAATCTCTAAACTTAAGCCCTTGAGAATATGACTATCGCCGTAATACGTGTCGATGTTTTCGACGCGTAGCATCGTGTCGGTTGCCGTGGCGATCGCGCTCATACGTGCCCTTCCGTGTGGCCACCGAGATAGGCATCTTGCACGGACTTGTTCCCGCGAATCTCGGCGGGCGTGCCCTGCGCGAGAATCTTGCCTTGATGCAGGACCGTGATGGAATCCGAGATGCCCATGATCATATTCATATCGTGCTCGATGAGGAGTACGGTCATCTGCTTTGCGAGGCCGCGAATGAGGTGATCGGTCTTGGCGACCTCCTCGATCGACATCCCCGCGACGGGCTCGTCGAGCAAGAGAATTTGTGGCTTCGTCGCGAGCGCGACGGCAATATCGAGGCGTTTCTTATCGCCGTGCGAGAGATCGCCCGCACGCAGGTCGCTCATCGCGGTAAGATCGACGAGTTCGAGCGCTTCGCGCGCGATCGTATCGACGTTCGTGTTGCGCGCCGACGGCCGAAAAAGTTCGAGCTTGAAGAGGCCCTGCGTATGCGCGAGCGCGGCGATGCGGCAGTTTTGGAGGACGGTTTCGTCGGGATAGACGTTGGCGGTTTGGAACGCTTTCGCGATCCCACGCGCGACGCGGCGCGGGCCCGCGAGATGCGTGATCTTCTCACCGTGAAAGTAGATCTCGCCCTCGGTCGGATCGGCGATGCCGGAAAGCAAATTGAAGAACGTCGTCTTTCCCGCGCCATTCGGTCCGATCACGGCGCGAAGTTCGCCCGGTTGCACCGAGAAATCGATCTCGCTGTTGGCTGCGAAGGCACCGAAGCGCTTGCCGAGATTTTTGGTTTCGAGAATCGCCGACATCAGCGTGTCACCCCGCGTGGAACCGAAGCATCGGTCGCGGGTCCGGTTCGGACCGCCCCCGCGAGAATCTGTTGCGCCGGGCCCTTTCGCTTGCGTTGCAACGACCCCAGAATGCCGCCCGGTAAGAAAACGATGACGGCGACGAAGATGAGGCCTTCGATCAATCGCCATGCCTCCGTCTTCGCGCTGATGACGTTTTGGAGATACATGATGAGCCCGGTGCCGACCAAGGGACCGAAGAGCGTCTTGAGCCCGCCGACGACGGCGTAGATCACGAAGCTACCGCTCGTGTCGACGGCGAGCGAATCGGGATTCGTGGATCCTTCGTAGAGACCGCGTAGAGCTCCAGAGAGCCCCGCGAGCATGCCCGCAATCGTGAATGCGGCGAGTTTGTACTTGGCGGGATCGAAACCGACGAACATACTGCGCTCTTCGTTTTCGCGGATCGCGCCGAGCACTTCACCGAATTGCGATTTCGTGAGCGTGCGCATGAACGCGAGCACCAAGAACATCACGATCGCGGCGAAGGCGTACCAATAATGCACGTCGCTGAGATTGCCGAACGGCCCCAGATCGACTTGCGGAAACTGCGCTCCGAGATCGATCGAGGTGAATCCGAGCGGAACCGCGGGCGACGAGATGCCCTGTAAGCCGTCGTCGCCTTTCGTGAGATCGCGCCATTGAAAGATGATGAAGAAAAACATCTGCGCGATCGCGAGGGTCACGAGCCCGAAATAGATGCCGTAGAGCCGCACGACGAGCGCACCGATGCCAAGCGCCATCAGCGTCACGAGCGCGACCGAAAGCGCGATCGCGAGCCAAAAATTCGGATGGCTCGGGAAGAAACGCGAGACCGTGAGCAACGCCATGTACGAGCCGACGCCGTAGAATGCGGCTTGCCCGTAGGAGAGCAGGCCCGCGTAGCCGAGCAAGAGATTGAACCCCACCGTCGCGATCGCGACGATAAGAATCTGCGTCGCGAGCCCTGGATAGCCGCCGATCGGATGGATAACGAACGGGAAGACGATGAGGCCGAGTAACGTGAGGCCGTAGAACCGAAGATCGACCGTACTCATCCGCGAATCATTTCGCTCTCACCGAGCAAGCCCGATGGTTTGACGAGCAAGACGAGTGCCATCGCCACGTAGATGATGACATCGCTCGCCGCAGGCAACGCGAGCGTCGCGACGCTCTGCAATTCGCCGACGAGGAGACCGCCGAGGACGGCGCCCCAGAAGCTGCCGAGCCCGCCGATGACGACGACGACGAACGACGGAATGAGAAACGAAAATCCGGTATTGGGATCGACGCTATAGATCGGGCTCGCAGCCGCGCCAACGAGCCCCGCGAGGCTCGCGCCGAGTGCGAAGATGATCGTCGATGCGAGCTTGACGTTTCCGCCGAGTAACTGCACCATCGTGCGATCGCGAATTCCCGCGCGTACGATGAGCCCGTAGTCGGTCCGCTCGATGAAGACGTAGACGGCGACGATCAGCAGCACGATACCGATGGCTAAAAGTAGGCGGTAGGTCGGGTACTGCGTGAAGCCGAGATTGAACGATCCCGAAAGGGCCGCGGGAATCGGAAACGATCGAGTCGTTCCACCGAAGATCAAACGCAACGTCTCTTGCACGACGATCGCGACGCCGAACGTAACGAGGATCTGCGACGTCGGTTCTTTCGAATAGAAGCGACGTAAGAGCACGCGATCGAAGACGATCGCGAAGAGTGCGACGGCAATCGGTGCCGCGATGAGTCCCGCAGCGAGCCCGAGTTTTTCTGCGACGATGAGGCCGACGTACGCGCCGATCGCGTAGAACGCGCCGTGAGCGAAATTAACGAGGCGTAGCATGCCGAAAACGATCGTGAGACCGAGGGCGATCGCGACGTACACGAGACCGCGGATAAATCCGTCTAAGAGTTGGCCCGGAAGTTGCGCTAGAATTGCGTCGATGGTCGTATCCTCATTTTTGCGCGGTGGTTCGGCTTGTGAAAGGACCGGCTCCCACATCTGGAAGCCGGTCCTCTGCGAGTTTACGAAGGGTTGATTATGCGGATTCGATCTTGCACTTGCTGGATGCCGCCGGAATCGAAACCGACTCGCCGTCGTGCACTTCGAGTACTTTTGCGAATGCGTACGGGTTCGCGCGATCTTTGATGGGAACGCCTTCGAGGACGAGGCAGCTGTTCACGCCTTGATGATCCGAGGCGCGCCAGTATTCGGGCTCTTTGGTCGCGGTGAACTTATGATTTTCCATCTTTTCGATGAACTTCTTCGGATCGAGCGAGCCCGCGCGCTCGACGCCTTCTTTCCACTGGTAAATGTTCGTATACGCACATTCCGCGCCGTTGCTCGGCGGAGCGCCGTAACGCTTCACGAAAGCATCGACGAATTTTTTAGCGGCCGGATACTTCTCCGCGTGATACTGCCAGTAGAACGGCGCCGTCGTTACGACGTTTGCGAAGTTGTCCCCCGCGCCTTTGGCCATATACTCATCTGCGAGCGGAACGAGAATTTTCGTCGATTTCGTCAGGCCGAATTGTGCGGCTTGATTGACCGCATTGACCATGTCTTTACCGAACTCGGTGATGACGAGCACGTCGGGCTTTGCGGCCTGCGCCTGCGAGAGAGCCGACGAGAAGTCGGTCGTGCCGAGGGGCAGCAACACGTTTTTGATCGTCTTCGCGCCTTTGGGTTCGAGGACTTCGGTCAGACTCTCGTAGACCGAGTGACCCCACGTGTAATCGGCCGTGATGTGGAACCACTTGCCGGTGCCGTACTTCGAAAGGAGCGTCTTTGCCATCGAGTGCGCCGACATGTATGCGTTGTTATAGCGGCGGAAGGTGTGGTAATGACACGATTCGTCGGTCGTCGCATTCGAGTGCGTCAACGTCGCCATGAAGATAGTTTTCTTTTCTTGGCAGAGGCCCGAAACCGCGACCGCGGTCGCACTCGACGAGCCGCCCGTAATCATCACGGCGCCATCGCGCTCGATCATGCGTCGCGCGTTTTCCACGGCGACGGGTGCTTTCGTCTGATCGTCACCAACCGATGCCTCGATCTGCATGCCCATCACGCCGCCTTTGGCGTTGATTTCTTCAATTGCGAGTTTGTAGGCCCGGAGTTGATCCTGGCCTTGATCGGAGTAGGGGCCAGTTTGCGGAACGTCGAGACCGATAACGAGCTTTTTCATCGGCGCGGCAATCACGTTGACGGTCGAAAATGTGGCGGCTGCCGCGATGGCCGCGCCGCCGACGATGAACTGCCCACGGCTGGGCTTCGCTTGGTTGAATATCACCCGGGTCTCCTCAAGAAAAAACGATCGCGACAAGACGTGAAATCATCCCGCCAACTCACCCATTAAGGAAGCGTTGGTTTACCGATTGGAGCGCTTTCCCTTCCACGTCAAGTGAGCGGTGTCAAGAGAAATTTTTTCCCACGCTGGTTTCGACGCTCGGAGTCCGGGGGACGTCCGGGAGGCTCGCGCGCGACACGACGACAGAGCACGCCGGTCGATCATTTTATTCGAGCGAGGAAGCGAGAAACAGCGGTCCTCCGTCGCGGGTTCCTTCGGCGGACTCAGCGGTTGCTTCGGTCAACAAGCGCCGCCGGGAGAAACGCGCCGGGTAGCGGGGGCGCGACCTTGGATCGTCGCACTGCCAACGACGGCTACACGATCTAAGATCTCCAAACGGACCATGACTTCATCAACTGACAAACGACGCTCTTCGCCCAGGTTCCGCTAGGAAACGTGGAGATCATCGCACAGGGTTGCCAGCCCGCATCGATCCCCACCGGCGATGCGATGGAAAGTCGGCTCGGATGTGCAAATCCAGCCGCGCGTGAGTTCCGGCGGGTTCGTGACGTCTTACCATCGGCGAACCGTTCGTCGCAGGCGGGGCTGCTCCACGCCACCACGATCCGTAACGTAATCAAACTGCCGTTTATCGGCTGACTGCCCTTGATTGGAATGTTTTTCAGACACGTGAACACCTCCCACTCGCAGACCAACTCCTCGACCGTTGCGAAAAACTAGCGCGATGCACGCACCGAAAAACCGCTTTTTTGCCTGCGCGGCAACGGCGCTCGCGGTCGCGAGTTGTGCGCCGAGTGTTCCGAAGATCGGTCATCCGATACGCGTCGAGGCCTACTGCGGGTCGAAACAGGCGCGGATGACGGGCGTCGATAGCGTTATGACCTCAACGAACGACACGATTCTCGACGATCGACCGACCGACGCCGACGTGATGCGTGCCGTGCACGCCGGCGACGGCGTGGTCGCGCACTTTAAAGACCAGCCCCTGGCGCTACCCAAGAGCGCGTCGACGCTCGGTGAAACGGACGGCTTCGCGCGCGTTCGCGCGATCGCCGTCTCGCTCGCACCCGAAGGCGCGCTCACGCGCCATATCTACCTTCTCGTGCGCGACCACGGCGCGCAACGTTGGATCACGATGAACGCGTTCGACGTTCAGAACGTCTGCGTCGAAGGCAAGCGCCAGAACTAAGCTGAGGACGATCCGCCGATGCCGGCAAGACGACGGATGTCATCGCCGATCAGGAGCTCAACGAGGAGAGCGACGAGAAACGTCGACAACTCCGCGACGCTAAGATCGTGGCCGGGATCCGCGATCGCGGGTAGGAGTAGAACCGTTGCGGCCATGAGGAAGACGAAGCCGACGAGTGCGGAGACGATCCCGATACCGAGCGTGCGTCGATCGCGCAAACCCTTGCGCAGATCGGCGACGAGTTCCAGCGGCGTTCGCGTGCCGACGTTCCACACGATGAACGCGAGCGCGTCGAGAAGGATCGCCCCCGCGACGCGAATGGCGAGTTCGACGAAACCCTCTAGCGGGATGTGTCGCTTCCCGTAGCCTGCGTCTTGCCGGGGACCTCGTCGGGCCACTTCGCGATCTCGCCGAGTGCGGCCGATTTTACGACTTTGAGGCCGAGCATCGCGCACTTCATGCGCGCCGGGCTAATGCCGATGCCGACGTTTTCCAGGACGACATCTTGCGAGAGACGCGCTACGTCTTCGAGCTTCTCGCCTTTGAGCGATTCGGAGAGCATCGACGCCGACGCCTGACTGATCGCGCACCCTTTGCCGGAGAATTTGACGTCGCTCACGCGATGGTCGCTATCGATGCGTAGGTCGAATCGGATACGATCGCCGCAGAGCGGATTGAGATCCTCGGCCGTCGCATCGGGCGCGTCGAGTTCGCCGAAATTACGCGGATTGCGATAATGATCGAGGATGTATTCTTTGTAAAAATCTTCCATTAGAGCTTAAAGACCGTCGCAGCTTTCTCGAGACCGAAGATGAGCTGATCGACATCTTGCTCGGTATTGTAGAGATAGAACGACGCGCGCGCCGTCGCGGGCCAGCCCATCTTATCCATGAGCGGCATCGTACAATGATGCCCGGCGCGCACGCAGACGCCCTCGGTATCGAGGATCGAGGCCATGTCGTGCGCGTGGATATCGGCGAAATTGAATGAAATGACGCCCGATCGTTTCGTGCGATCGCTAGGACCGTAGATCGCAAGCCCGCGCGCGACGAGCGGCTCCATCGCATCGAGTGCGTAGGCAGTCAACGATCGCTCGTGAGCGGCGATCCAGTCCATACCGATCGTTTCGAGATAATCGACGGCAGCGCCGAGGCCGATGGCGTCGGCGATATTGCTCGTACCCGCTTCGAACTTCCACGGCAATTCGTTGAACGACGTCTTCGCGTAACCGACTTCGCGAATCATATCGCCGCCGGTAAGGAACGGCGGCATCGCCTCCAACAACGCGCGCTTGCCATACAAGAAACCGATGCCCGTCGGGCCGCACATTTTATGGCCACTCGCGACGAAGAAGTCGACGTCGAGCGCGCGGACGTCGATCTTCATGTGCGGGACCGATTGCGATCCATCGACGAGCACGACCGCCCCGACGGCGTGTGCCGCATCGATGAGCATCTTCACGGGAGCGATCGTACCGAGCGTATTGGAGACATCTGAAAACGTGAGCAACTTGACGCCACGAAATTTTTCGTCGAGGTCGCCCAGTTCGTGAACGCCTTCTGCGTCGACGGTGATGTAGCGCAACTCGGCGCCCGTCTTCGCGGCCAGTAATTGCCACGGGACGAGATTGGAATGATGCTCGAGCTCCGTCGTCAAGATGACGTCGCCCGGCTTCAGATTCGCCATGCCCCACGTGAAACTCACGAGATTGATCGCTTCGGTCGAATTGCGCGTCCAGATCACTTCGGCTGGTTCGGCTGCGTTGATGAAACGCGCAACTTTCGCTCGTGCGCCTTCGAATGCATCGGTCGCGCGCGTCGCGAGTTCGTATACGCCGCGATGAATGTTCGCGTTATCGTGCGTGTAGTAGTGGACGAGCGCGTCGATGACTGCCTGCGGCTTTTGCGAACTTGCGGCAGAGTCTAAAAACGCGAGCCGTTTCCCGCGCGACGTCGTCTGCGCGAGAATCGGAAAATCGGCGGCAATGGCGGCGGCGCGGGTGTCACGAGTGGCGATCATACGCTGTGTAGGACCACTTTCGAAGCGATTTTGTTTTCGAGTGCGGTGCGAATTTCGTCGCGCAGATCGCTTCGCGGAAAACGCGAAACGGCGGGCTCGAAGAAGCCGAGCGCGATCATGCGTTCTGCATCGGCGCGCGCGATGCCGCGGCTTTCCGCATAGAAGATTTCTTCCTCGGAGATCGCGCCGACCGTCGCGCCATGGAACGCTTTTACATCGTTCGCGGCGATTTCGAGCGCGGGCACGGAATCGATGTGTGCCTTTTCCGAGAGTAAAAGTGCGTCGTCGCGAAGCGATGCATCGGCACCGTGCGCGTCGGGGAGAATTTTAATGTTCCCGAGGTAGCGGCCTTGGCCGCGATCGGTCCCGGCGCTTCGGACGATCGTTTCGGAGCGCGTGTCCGCTGCAGCGTGAACGGTTTCGGTCTCGATATCGATATGTTGATCGCCATCGGAGAAGAAGAGCGCGACGACGCCCGTGCGCGAGCCGCGACCGGCTTCGACCGAACGGAAGCGAGAGACGATGTGCTTGCCGCCGAGTTCGGCGAACGAAATATCGAGTTGGGCTTCTTCGCCGAGCACGGCACGACGCGTGAGGATTGCGCGCGTCTGCGGTGCGAGGCGCTGATCGATGGAATATGTGAGATGCGCGCGTTCGGCGAGTACGAACTCCGCGATCCCGCAAACGAGCGGCGCATTCGCAACTCCAGCGAGACGCTCGATGACCGTTACTTGCGAGCCGGCACCGAGCGCGACGAGCGTATAAGGAAAGAGTGCGGTCTCGCGGGCTTCATAGCCGACGAGGAGCGGTTCCTCGATCACGACGCCCGCGGGAATGTCGATAAATACGCCGTGGTTCGTAAACGCGAGCGCGAGCGACGCAAACTTGTCGTCGCGCGTATCGACGGCAGAACCGAACGCCTTTTCGAACGAGACGCGATGTCGTTCGCGTGCGACGGAAAACCGCTCGATCGTCACGCCTTTCGCGCGCGCGGCCGGCGAGAGTGTTTCGAGATCGAGATCGGCAGCCGGGCGCGTTTCGAACGACACGATCGTCGAGAGATCGAGTTTCGCGAGATCGTGCTTCCACGTGCGACCGCCGCGAATGGCCGACCGAACCGGCAGTTCCTCGAATCGCGCGAGCGCGTCGTAGCGCGCGGCTGCGGGAATCGAACCTTCGCCGTGATGTGCGATCAATGCAGCAAGCGCGTTCTTGGCGACGCCCGAAACGGCGACGTCCGTGTTACCCGACATTCGCAGCGACCTCTTCGCGAATTTTGTCGTAGCCTTCACGTTCGATGACGTTGGCGAGATCTGGTCCGCCTGATTTAACGACGCGCCCATCCATCATGATGTGTACGGCGTCGGCTTCGATGTACTGCAAGATGCGCGGATAGTGGGTGATGATGAGGAAGCCGATGTCTTTTCCCGCATCGCTCGCGCGCAACGCGTTGACCGACGCGCCGACGGCCTTGAGAGCGTCGACGTCGAGGCCTGAGTCGGTCTCGTCGAGGATCGCATATTTCGGTGCGAGCATCGCGAGCTGCAACATTTCGAGTCGCTTCTTTTCACCGCCGGAGAACCCGTCGTTGACGTAGCGCGAGAGAAAAGCAGCGTCCATGTCGAGGACGTCGAGCTTTTCGAAAATCATCGCGCGGAATTTGGAGGGCGTGAGGTCGTCGGGCTTGACCGCCTGCCGTGCCGTGCGAATGAAATTCGCGACCGAAACGCCGGGGATCGCCGCCGGATATTGAAATGAAAGGAAGAGTCCGGCCTTGGCCCGCTTGTCAGGCGCGACGCCGAGCATTTCTTCGCCGTCGACCGTGACGGAGCCGCCGGTAACGTTGTAGCTCGGATGACCCGCAATCGAAAACGCCAGCGTCGACTTCCCGCTCCCGTTGGGACCCATGAGCGCTTGCACGCTCCCAGGCGGCACGACTAAATCGATACCCTTGAGAATTTCGTTGCCATCGACGCTTGCGGTCAGGCCGGAAATGCGTAGTCCACGGTCGCTCATATCGCGCCGATGATACGGGAGATCGAGCGAGAAAGTCAAGGAAAGTATGGACTATCTTCGCTATTGATGCTATTGTCGCAGCAAGATCATGAACGACAGCAGATTCTTTCAAACAACGAAGGGCAAGATCGTAACGGAACTCCGGCGCCGCCATAGCGCCTCTGCTATCGATTTAGCCGTTTCGTTCGGGATTTCGACCAACGCCGTTCGTCAGCAACTTTTGACGCTCGAGCGCGACGGGTATGTGGTGGAACGATCCGTGCGGCGTGGCCCGACGAAGCCGACGCTGGAGTATTCCCTCGCGCCCGCCGCCGATGCCCTTTTCCCGCAACAGTATGACAAGATGCTCAACGCGGTTCTTACGGAGGTGCGCGCGTCGCTCGGCGTCTCCGCGCTCGAGACGGTTCTCGGCAAGCTCGGCGATCGGGCAGCTGCCAAATATCGGGCGAAGCTCACGGCGCCTGACATCCGTGGCCGCACGTTCGAACTCGCGGCACTCTTGCGCGCGAATGGCGTCGAGGCCGATGTCGTCGAGACGCCGGGCGGTGGCATCGAGCTGCGCGAACATCACTGCCCGTACGGCCAAACCGTTGGTGAGCATCCCGAAGTCTGTGCGATCATTCACACGGTCTTGCACGATACGGTCTCGCCGCAAACCCGGCAGATCGAATCGATTGCAACCGGCGGCGACGCGTGCCGGTTCGAAATCGTAGCGGGCGTGACACACAACGTGGCCGATCCGGCCGAAAATTTGAAGGAGACATCGATCGCATGAATTTCGTGAAGTTTCAAGAGCTCGTCGAGAAGCGCCCGGGTTTCCGATCGATGGAAAATGCGATGGCGAGCGGCGAGTATTTCAGCGACTCGTGCGGCGACATGTATACGTATTTCTTAAAGGTCGGGCCGGATGAAAAAATCGTCGACGTGTCCTACTTTACGACGGGGTGTGGCTTCGGCACGGCGACGTGTAGCATCGTCGTAGAACTCTCGCTCGGGAAAACGCTCGATGCGGCGTACGCGATCAGCGATGCCGACATCGAAGCGCAACTCGATGGTTATCCCGAGAAGAAAAAGGATTATCCCGAACGCTCGCGCGTTGCGTTACAGACGGCAATCGACGATTTTCGTACGAAACGGGCCGCGGGCAAGATCACCGATGAGATGATGGCTGCGGCCGCTCGCGAAGCCGCCATTTCCACGACGGCCACGATGGCGGGCAACGGGAAGACGTCGCAAGACGATGGCAACGCGCCGACCGTCGCTGCCGATGAAGGCAAAGTTCTCATCAAGCTCCGTTAACGAGCGCATCGCTACGAGAGGCCGCTTCGTCGCCAAGGGCTTCGTGGCGAGGCGGCAAAGCTTTGGCTCGATGAATCGCTCACTTCACGTCACACCTTGGGCTATTGCCATTTTCGCATTGCTGTTAATGGGATCGCCGACCGGTGCCGCAACCTCCGGCCCGACCGGAGTTGCGACGACGAAGCACGTGGTGGCGGCTCGGGGCCGTTCGACCGTCGACGTCGCGATGACGACATCGCTCGGAACGATCGTCGTGCGTCTCGAGACCGCAAAAGCGCCGATTACCACAAAGAATTTCCTAAAATATGTCGATGCGAAGACCTACGACGATACAGAATTCTACCGGACGGTCTCCAAGAAAAACGAGCCGGCGGCGCCGTTCGAAGTGATCCAAGGCGGTCTCAATCCCAAAGCCGGTAATACGAACGCGTCGATCTCGCTCGAACCCACCTCGAAAACACATCTGAGCAATACCGATGGTGCGATCGCGATGGCGCGTACGAACGAACCCAACTCAGCAACGACTGAGTTTTTTCTCGATCTCGGTGACGCGCGATATCTCAACGCGGGCGGCCCGCTCGGCCCCGGCTACGCCGTTTTCGGCCACGTCGTTCGCGGGATCGAAGTCGTGCGCAAAATTCACGACGCTACCTCACAGGGCGAGCAGTTGCTCCCCGCGGTTCGCATCGTGACCATGCGCCGCATTCCGTCGTAAAACGTCCATTACGAAGCAGTAAAATATGGATTCGAAGCGCGTTCGCGACCGATCGTCGTCGCAGGCCCGTGGCCCGGGATGACGACGGTGGAATCGGCGTAGACGAAAAGCCTCTCGCGGACGCTGGCGACGATATCCTCCATGCTCGTGCCGCCAAGATCCCAGCGACCGATCGCGCCCGCAAAGAGCGTGTCGCCCGTGAGGAGCATCGTACGCGCGTCGGATACTGCGCCGCTCGTCGTTATGGCAAACGAAACGCTCCCCGGTGTATGTCCGGGCGTGTGTAACACATCGAGGCGGGCCGCTCCCGCCACGATGACGTCACCGTCGGCGAGATCGCCATCGAGCGCAACGATGCGCGGGGGGCGCTGCGCGAGGAAGCGCGCCTGTTCGGCGAGCATCCCGTAGAGCGGGCGGTCCTCGGGATGCAAGAGCCCGATGCCGCCCGTGCGGTCGCGGAGATCGCCGAGCGCGCCGATATGGTCGATGTGCGCGTGCGTGTGCACGAGATGCGTCGCGCGCACGCCGAGCGCGGTGAGTCGCGCGACGATGCGATCGACGTCGTCGCCGCCATCGACGACGATCGCCTCGCCTGCATCGAGATCCGCGACGATCGTACACGTACACGCGAGCGCACCGACGACGAGATGTTCGATGACGACGCCGCGCCCGGTCGCTACGGGATCGTGCATTGGAAATCCCGATACGAGCCGTTGAAATAGCCGAGCGGCGAGCCATCGCGCGCCGCGCAAGCGAGCACGTTGCCGATGAAGATCGTATGCGTTCCGGCGGCGTGCTCGGCGGCGAGTTCGCAATCGAGGTACGCGAGCGCGTCATCGAAGACGGGTGAGCCCGAACGATCGATGCGATAGGCGATGTCGGCGAAGGGATCGTCGTTTGCGTGTGTCGCGAAACGCTCGGCGAGTTCGCGTTGATCGACCCGCAAAACGTTGACGCAAAAGTGTCCGGCTGCGGCGATAAGCGGATGGCTCCGCGCCTGACGGTTGACGCAGATGAGGATCATGGCCGGATCGGCGGAGACGCTCGCGAAGGCGTTAGCGGTAAAGCCTTTGGGCTTCCCATCGACGACCGTCGTCACGATCGTGACTCCGGTCGGCACACGACGCATGACGGCGCGAAAATCGTTACTGGAAACGTCGCTCATTCGATGCGCGAGCCGATGCCGATGCCATTGCCGATCGGTACGATCGTCGCGTCGAGTTGCGGGTGGTTTAAGAAGATCTTGTTGAACTCGCGAATCGCCGTCGTCGCGGCGGAGTCACTCGCCTCGGGTTCGGCCGCCGATTTCCCAACCCACAAGAGCTTGTCGACGATGACGAGCCCCGAGCGTTTGAGGAGCGGCACGACGAGTTCGAGATATTCGGCGTATTCGGTCTTGACGGCATCGATAAAGACGATATCGAGATTGCGCACCGGAAAGGTCGGTAAGATCTCGAGCGCGGGTTGGTTCATGACTGAAACGTCGTCGAACTTACCGGCACGGCGCAAAAATTCGATCGCTACAACGGTCCGCTCGGTGTCGGGATCGATCGTCCAGATATGTCCGGCGGGCGGCATCGCGAGCGCCATCCACAGGGTCGAGTAGCCGTAGGCCGTTCCGATCTCGAGAATGCGGTTGGCCTGCATCGCGTGCACGAGCGTGGAGAGAAATCGCCCCGTCTCGCGATCGACCAGGGGAATCGCGTCGGAGCGCCCGTGCTGTTCGAGTTCGAGCAGCAGCGGCGCCGGATTGCGATGCAGCCGCTTGAGATAATCCAAGTCGTTCACGATTGGATGGGTTTGTCGCTCCACTCCGCGGGGAACCTCTCCGAAACAGGCCGGCTTTCGGGGACAAGAGTGTTCTTAGGGCCGTCGAATGAGCATAGAGTTCGCGCACGTCAATCATCCGCGCAAATTTCAGAGGAGCAAGCAATGGCGACCTTAGCGCTAGAAGCGTACGCGCCCAAGAAGTGGAACCTTTCGGGTTTACAGGGCATTTCCGATAACACCCTCACCGTGCACTTCGGCCTGTACGAAGGCTATGTGAAAAACACGAATCTTCTCAACGAACAGATCAACGCAAAGATCAACGCGGGTCCCGTCGCCGGTGCAGATCCGGGCTTCGCCGAGATCACGCGTCGCCTCGGCTTCGAGTACAACGGCATGGTCCTCCACGAATATTACTTCGACAACATGATGTCCAACGCCGCAGCGGCACCAACGTCGGGCAAACTCCACGACGCGATCTGCGCGAGCTTCGGCGATTTCGAAACCTGGAAGAAAGATTTCGTCGCAGTCGGCGGGATGCGTGGCGTTGGCTGGGCACTCGCGCTGCAAGATCCCAAGAGCGGTCGCATTTCTAATCATTGGGTGACGCTACACGAAGACGGCAACGTTGCCGGCTTCAAGCCGATCGTCGTTATGGATGCGTGGGAGCACGCTTTCCTCCTCGACTACAAACCTGCGGAACGCTCGAAATACATCGAATCGTTCTTCGCGAACATCAACTGGAGCGCGGTTGAATCGCGCTTGATCACCCCGGCATAATCCTGTGAGTCGCCTCCGGTTATTTCCACTCAACGCCGTGCTCTTTCCGGGGGCGGCACTCAACCTTCACATCTTCGAGCCGCGGTACAAACAAATGGTTTCGGAGTGCCTGGAGGGCGGCGAAGC